>Ga0265303_10000365_pt1 | contig 24976 bp, 25 predicted proteins | sample Helome_2_FD_192494 | JGI IMG/M metagenome (GOLD analysis project Ga0265303, IMG submission 192494) | Marine sediment microbial communities from subtidal zone of North Sea - Hel_20160317 (Illumina Assembly) | ecosystem: Environmental > Aquatic > Marine > Subtidal zone > Sediment ... | reverse complement strand
ACTGCACGGGTACGCCAAGCACAGGCAAGCGAGTTTTCGAGGCTGTCATGCCGGGAAGATGTGCCGCGCCGCCAGCGCCCGCGATGATGACCTTGAGTCCACGTCCGACGGCGGCCTCGGCGTATTCGAACAGCAAGTCCGGTGTGCGATGTGCCGACACGACGCGAACCTCGAACGAAACGCCCAGCTGCTCGAGCGTGTCGCTCGCGTGCTGCATCGTTTCCCAGTCCGATCGGGAGCCCATGATAATGCCGACATCAATACTCATGGCGAAATTCTAACACTGTTCAACGGCGCAGCCGGGCCAATGCGGCGCGAATCGGTTCCGGATCGACCTGGCGCATCAGCTTGCCGATGTACTGCTTCTGGCGACGCAGGGCGCCATGAGACTTGATGCGCCTGGCTTCGAGTAGGGCCTCGAGTAACTCGTCTTCGAGCTCGATGCCGAGAAGATCCGGCTCGTTCACCGCCAGGAGTTCCTCTCCGAGTTTCTGCAGCGCGAGGTACTCGCGTTTTCTGGCGCTTTTACTGGGCTTTGTTTCTGTCACCGGCTAAAGTACTCCCGCAATCGGTCCTGGAATACGCGGCGGGAGTCTAACACGCGCTGGGACAGCTCAAGGAACCACCCGACGAGGGAACGAGGAAACCATGAACAACGTCGCAGATCGCGAATCGCCAGGCCGGCAGGAACTCGAAGGCCTCGTAACGCTGGCGCTCGACGAGGCGAAACGCCTCGGCGTCGACCAGGCAGAAGTCGTTGTCACCCACGACAAGGGGCTGGCTGCAACCGCGCGACTCGGCGACGTCGAGAGCCTCGAGTACACCAACGACCGCGGTATCGGAATCACGCTGTACAAGGACTCTTGCAAAGGCAGCTCAAGTACGTCGGACATCTCGCCGGCCGCTGTCCGCGAGGCGGTGGCCAAGGCCTTGAGCTTTGCCGAGGTAACGGCCAACGACGAGTATGCAGGTCTCGCCGATGCGGATTTCATGTGCACCGACATCAAGGACCTCGATCTCGACCACCCCTGGGGCATCGAGGCGGCGGATGCCATCGCGCTCGCGATAGAGGCCGAGGCGGCCGCCTTGCAACACGACAAGCGCGTCAGTAACTCCGAGGGTGCCACGGTTTCTACGAACCGGGGTACCCGTGCCTATGGCAATACGCACGGTTTCCTGGGAAGTTTCTCGCGTACCAGTCACAACATCACCTGTGTCGTACTGGCCGAATCCGATGGCGTGATGCAACGCGACTATTACTACACGTCGTCGCGCGATCCAAACGAACTCGACGATCCAGCCCTGGTCGGACGAACCGCCGCGACCCGGGTTGTAAGCCGGCTCGGCGCGCGCAAGATAGCGACGACGCGCGCTCCGGTTCTATACATACCTGACATTGCGCGCGGTTTCATCGGTCACCTGATCGGAGCGATCGCGGGTGGAGCACAGTATCGGCGTTCCTCGTTCTTGCTCGGCGCGGTCGGCGAGACCTTGTTCCCGGAGTTCGTCAATATCGAGGAGCGTCCGCACCTGCCCAAGGGCATGGCGAGCGCACCTTACGATGGCGAAGGCGTGGCGACCTACGACCGCGACATCGTCTCGGACGGTGTGCTGCAGGGTTACGTGTTGTCGAGCTACTCAGCTCGCCGGCTCGGCCTTGAGACGACGGCCAATGCGGGAGGAACACAGAACCTGATCGTGCCGGGCGGCAGGGGTGACAGGGAGTCGCTGATCCGCGAAATGGGCACCGGGCTCGTCGTCGAAGAACTCATAGGGCAGGGAGTCAATGTCGTGACGGGTGACTATTCGCGCGGCGCTGTTGGCCAGTGGGTCGAGAATGGCGAGATCCAGTACCCGGTTCACGAAGTGACGATTGCCGGTAATCTGCGCGACCTGTACCAGCGCATCACGGCAATTGGCAGCGACCAGGATACGCGCGGAGGCATCCGTTGCGGGTCTGTACTCGTGGGGGAAATGACGATCGCCGGCGCGTGAAGCGTCGTCAGGTCTCTGTTTCGAGTTCGTCGAGCAGAGTGGAGAGCGAGCGATTTGCGATCGTCTGCTGCACGGCGGCGTCGACTTTGTCGCCGATGTTCTCCACGAGAGAATTCCATTTCGGGTCGCGATGCGACCCTGTTTCACCGTCAATACGAACCACGTCGAGAATATCGGTCAAAGTGATGCGCGACATCTCGCGGCCGGGCAACAGCATATCCTTCTCGTTGGTCGTGAGAAGGCCACTGTTTTCGAGATCCGCAATGATCGGGGCGATCGTGATCGACGGGATCCTGAGTTCCTGGCTCAGTTGCCTGAGGTCGATACTCTTGTCGGAGTCGCGAAATGCGATGCCGACCAGCAACATGCTGTTGAGCGCAAGCCGCTCTCGCATCGCATTCGACAGCCGCGGCTCGCGCCGCCCGATGCGGAGGTACGCCGGGTTCTGGAAGTAGAAGGCGAGCTGCGCGCCGATAAGCAATATGAGCCAGTTCAGGTACAGCCAGATCAGCGCGAATATTGCGATTGCAAAACTCGCATAGATAGCCTGGATGTTGGTCGTGTTGGCGAGAAATGCCGCAAATATCACGCCGGCTGTCGCCCACAGGAATCCGCCCGCGATGCCGCCGATCAGCGCCGAGCGAAAACGCACGTTTGCGTTTGGCATGTACCAGTACATGAACGTGAACACACCGGTGACCAGCAGGTAGGGCGTGAGCCGCGTCGTGGCTGCGAATACCGGACCGAACACGGCATTGTTGGCCAGCCACAGGACAATCGTTTCGTTCTGTAGCGACGCGATCGCACCGAGCGCGATGACGATCGCGACGGGCCCGATCAGCAGCACGAGCATGTACTCGGTGAACCGGCGCGCAAAACTCCGCGGTTTCGACACGTACCAGACGTAGTTGAAGCTTTCTTCGATCTTCTCGATCATCGAGATGGCTGTGTAGATGAAGAAGGCGAGACCGAGACCGCCCAGGACGCTGCCGTTGACGTTCTCGACCAGCGTCATGATCTGGCGCGTGATCTCGTCGCCCCGTTCTCCGAGCGGCTCGAGAATCGTAACGAGGCGCGCCCTGAGCTGCTGGTCGACACCGAGACCCTTGAGGACGGCAAAGCTGAACGCGATCAGGGGGACGACCGAGAGCAGCGTCGTGTAGACGAGACTCATGGATCGCAGCGTCAGCTGGCCCGAGAAGATATCGCGCAGGACGGCATACAGGTTTTGCAGAACGCCGTTCAGGACGCGTCCGGGCAATCCGTATTGCTGCAGACTGTCGCCCCAGACCAATTCGTCGATGCGTTTGCCGAGGTCCCTGATCATAAGGCGTATTGTACGCCTAGGGGCGAGTCATGCGCGCAAGCGCTTCACGGTATTTATCACCGGTCTGCTCCAGTATGTGCGCAGGCAGATCGGGGCCGGGCGCCGTCTTGTCCCAGTCGAGCGTGTCGAGGTAGTCGCGCACGAACTGCTTGTCGAAACTCGGCGGGCTCTTGCCAACCGCATAGCCGTCGACCGGCCAGAAACGTGATGAGTCCGGGGTGAGGGCCTCGTCGATTATGTACAGGCGGCCTTCATCGTCCAGGCCGAACTCGAACTTGGTGTCCGCGATGATGATGCCACGCTCCAGGGCATAGGCAGCCGCGCGTTCGTAAATCTCGATTGCGACGTCGCGCACTCGCGTGGCGAGTTTCTCGCCGACGAGTTCGATGACCTGGTCGAAACTGATGTTCTCATCGTGATGACCGGACTCGGCCTTGCTGGATGGCGTGAAGAGCGTACGCGGCAGCTTTTCGGCCTGCCTGAGACCCGCGGGCAGTTCGATGCCGCAGACCTTGCCGGTCTCCTGGTAGTCGCGCCAGCCCGATCCGATCAGGTAGCCGCGCACGACGGCCTCGATGGGCAATGGCTTGAGCCGCTTGACGACGAGCGCGCGCTTCTGCAACTGCTCCCGTACCTCGGGATCATTTACGACATCGTCGACCGTGAGCTCGGTAAGCTGGTTGTCGATGATATCGGCCATCATGCGGAACCAGAACAGCGAAATCTGCGTGAGCACCTGCCCCTTGCCGGGGACCGGATCCGGCATCACGACGTCGTAAGCGGACAATCGGTCTGTCGTGACGATCAGCAGATGATCATCATTGACACCGTAAATATCACGAACCTTGCCGCGGCCCAGCAGCGGCAACTCGGGAATGGAGGACTCGAATAACACGTCGGCAGTGCTCATCATTAGGTGCTCAACTTCTTCGGGCGATGCCGTGGAATGATCGCCTTTACGCGGCAGGCAGGCAAGCGAAGGACATAGGAATGCCCGGGAACAAGCGTTAGGATTGAGGCCTGTTTCGCTGCCCGATGGCGGGAATCTGTATTGTACTGGGGCAAGATCATTGGCACCGCGGCCGGAATCATGACCGGCTGGGCAACGCGGCAGGCTTGGCTGGTCGTGCTGGGCGCGTTCCTGGGGCACCAGTTCGATAAGGGCTTCGCGGCACGGTATCGCGATTTCGAGAGGCAGGGTGCCAGCCTCGGCCGCGTGTCGGACGATTTCGTGCGCGCACTGTTCCAGACGATGGGCCATCTCGCCAAGGTCGACGGGCGCGTGTCCGAACACGAAATCCGTGCGGCCCGAATGGTCATGCATCGCCTGGGCCTCGGTCCGGCACAGGTACGGCGCGCGATCGCCTGGTTCGACGACGGCAAACGCCCCGGCTTCCCGCTGTTGCAGACGGTTCGCGAGGCACGTCGCGTGAGCGCCCGCAGCCTGGCGAAGCGCACGATGTTCGTGCGCCTGCTGCTTGAGGTCGTCCTGGCCAAGGAGTCACTCAAGAAGGAAGAGCGCGCATTGATCTGGACGGTGTGCAACGAGTTGGATATCGGGCGCGTCGAACTGGCACAGCTCGAGGCCATGATCCGTGCGCAGAAAGGCTTCAAACGCTCGCCGGCCGGCGGTGCCGATGCGGCCCGTGTCAGCCGTGCCTACAGAGCACTCGGCATGTCGCCGAATGCGACCAACGAAGAAATCAAGAAAGCCTATCGTCGGCTCATCAACCGCAGCCATCCGGACAAGATCGCGGCAAGTAATCCGGATCCGGCAGCGATCGCCGCCGCCGAACAGCGCACCCGCGAGGTGCGTGGCGCCTATGAAATGCTAAAAGCCAGGCGCTCGATCCGATGAGCTTCTCGATGATCCCTCACTGATGTAAATTCACCCAAAACACCCCAAGGAAACGTCGTGCAACCACTAATCGCTCCCTCCATCCTGTCCGCTGATTTCGCGCGCCTCGGCGAAGATGTCAAGGCCGTACTCGATGCCGGTGCGGGTATCGTTCATTTCGACGTCATGGACAATCATTTCGTCCCCAACCTGACGATCGGGCCCATGATCTGCGACGCGCTGCGCAACTTCGGCATAGAGGCGCCCATCGATGTGCATCTGATGGTCGAACCCGTAGACCGGATCATCCCCGACTTTGCCAAAGCCGGCGCCAGCTACATCACCTTCCACCCCGAAGCAAGTCAGCACGTGGATCGCTCACTGGGGCTGATTCGGGAGCAAGGCTGCAAGTCCGGACTCGTGTTCAACCCCGCTACGCCGCTCGACTGGCTCGAGTACGTCATCGACAAGGTCGACATGGTGCTGCTGATGTCGGTTAACCCGGGGTTCGGCGGGCAGGAGTTTATTCCATCGGCCCTGGACAAGCTGCGCCAGGCCCGGAAGATCATCGATCAAAGCGGGCTGGAAATCCGACTCGAGATCGACGGCGGTGTCAAGGTCGATAATATTGGCGAGATCGCGGCTGCCGGCGCGGATACGTTTGTCGCAGGGTCGGCGATTTTCGGCAGCGACGACTACTCAGCGACGATTGCCGCCATGAAATCGGAGATCGCGAAAGCCGTCTGAAAATAAGGGGACAGTTTACTTAATTCAATTAAGTAAACTGTCCCTGTTATTTACAGGTTGCGATTGGGGCGCGCGCCGTAGACGACAATGGTCTTGCCGCTCGCCGAGACGAGGCCCTGTTCCTCGAGAACCTTTAGTACGCGTCCGGCCATTTCGCGGGAGCAGCCCACGAGGCGGCTCAGCTCCTGGCGACTTACCTTGATCTGCATGCCATCCGGGTGCGTCATCGCATCGGGTTCGTTGCAGAGGTCCATGATCGCGTGGGCGACACGGCCCGTAACATCGACAAAGGCCAGGTCGCCGAGCTTGCGGTTGGTGCGGTCGAGGCGCGTTGCCAGTTGCGTCGCAAGTTCGAATACGAGCCCCGGGCTCTCGCTCGCAATCTGGCGGAAGCGGGGATAGGTCATTTCGGCGATCTCGCACTCGGTGCGGGTGCGGACCCAGGCACTGCGCGTCGGCTGCTCGTAGAACAGCCCCATTTCGCCGAAGAACTGGCCCTTGTTGAGGTAGGCGAGAACCATCTCATTGCCGTCTTCGTCCTCGATCATGACTTCGACCGAACCATCGACAATGTAGTACAGCACATCCGGCAAATCGCCGGCATGAATCATCACAGTTTTCTGCGGAACGGTCCGCACTCGGCAGTAACTCAGGAACCGGTTGATCGCCGGCACGTCGCTCAGGTTTTTGACTGTCGTCTGCATTGCTTGATCCTCGCCCCTATTGCGCTCCTCTTTTAATATAGTTTGCCTGTCAGGGCAAGCTAAGTCCGTGTTTTCGCATGTTTTATCGCGCCGCTCGCGCGTTTACACCCAATACGCCGTCCTCGTCATGACTTTGGCCGTGATCTGCATCAGTCTTTTTACCGGGGCGGGTAGCTCGGCAGCTCCCGCCATGACGGCGTTTTCGCCGTGCTCTTCCTCCTCGTCACGCATGGTTTCTACGATGGCGCGGCTCCTGGCGTCGTCGACGGGTAAGCCTTCGAGGTGGCTGTCGAGGTGGTCACAAACTTGCCTTTCCGTCTCGGCGATGAAACCCAGGCTCCACTTGTCGCCCAGGAGGCCGCTCGCGGCACCAATGGCAAACGCACCGGCATACCAGATGGGGGCGAGCCTGCTCGGCGATTCACCCAGCTCCTCGAGACGTTGCTCACACCAGGCGAGGTGATCAAACTCCTCGTCTGCGGCCTGCTGCATCTGGCTTTCGATACCCTTATCCCGCGCAACCGTCGCATGTCCCTGGTACAGGGCCTGCGCCGCGATCTCCCCGGCATGGTTGACGCGCATAAGCCCGGCTGCGTGAGTTTTTTGCTTCGAGGTCAGGTCTCTATCGCCGACCTTCTCGGCCGGGTTCGGGCGAGCAGGGCGGCCCGCAGGTGTCGCCACGGTCCTGAGTGCATTGTTGGCGCTCGCCAGCAAGCGGTCCACAGGGGAGAGTTCACGATTGTTCACAGTCCGATTATAGCGAAATGCTCCGGCCGGGCGGTATACTCCGCAGCCCTTTGGCACCGATAAACGAAACAAATTCTGGAGAGGATCGATGATACTTCGTCTGACAATGGCCGCCGCAGCGCTGATCTTGCCATTTTCATTGCTGGCCCAGGAGCCGGAGCAAGAGGAAGGGCCCTGGTCAGGGAATGCCACGCTCGGCTATCTCGCCACGTCCGGCAACACCGAGAATTCGACGCTCAAAACCGGCTTCGAGCTGGGCTATGAGATCGGCAAGTGGCAGCACATTGCCACGTTGAAAGCGATCAATACTGCGGAAGAGGATACGACGACCGCGGAAGCCTACGAGGTCGGCTTCAAGAGTGAGTTCAACCTCAGCGACAAGGATTTCCTTTTCGGCAAGCTGGATTGGCGCAAGGATCGGTTCGGCGGATACGATACTCAGTTCTCGCAGATAGTCGGTTACGGCCGCCGCCTGATCAATACCGACAAGCATTCGCTCAATGCCGAGATCGGTGCTGGTGCGAGGCAATCGGATCGACGGGACGGTACCGAGGAGGACGAGACGGTCTTCAACGGCGGCCTCTACTACAACTGGGCGTTCAGCGAAACGGCGGCATTCAGCCAGGACCTGACGACCGAGGTTGGCCAGGACAACACCTATTCGGAGTCCATCACCAAGGTAACGGCGCAGCTCGTCGGCAACCTGGCACTGGTCGCTTCGTACACGGTAAAACACAATAGCGATGTCGTGGCCGGGACCGAAAAGAAGGACAAATACACGGCCTTGTCACTCGAATACGCCTTCTGAGCCGGGTCTTTCACCCCATTTTGCGACGTCAAAATTGTTACTATTTGAAAAATAAGGAAAAAATGCGTCCGTCCGAGGGTGCTTCTTTTACAGAAAAAATGGCCCGATGGATTGCATTAGAGCGGGTCCTACAGTAGAATTTCGCGCCTTTCGCCGATCCAGCGAACGATTTTGCGTGCGCGGACGGCCGACGGGGCTGATGGACTCAGACTCCCGGAAGAACAAGACCCTTAACGGAAACCTGAATTATGAAGACGTTTTCTGCGAAGCCAGCAGAGGTTCGCCGCGACTGGTACGTCGTCGATGCAACGGGCAAGACCCTTGGCCGGCTGTCGACCGAGATCGCGCACCGCCTGCGTGGCAAACACAAGCCGGAATTCACACCGCACGTTGATACCGGTGACTACATCGTAGTCATCAACGCCGAGAAAGTTCGCGTGACCGGTAACAAGTTGCAGGACAAGATTTATCACCACCACACGGGATACATTGGCAACCTGAAGTCGATCTCGCTCGAGAAACTGCTCGACGAAGCGCCTGAGCGTGCGATTGAGCACGCCGTCAAAGGAATGCTGCCGCGCGGTCCATTGGGTCGCAAGATGTTCAGCAAGTTGCGAGTATTTGCAGGTCCCGAACACAGCCATGCTGCGCAGCAGCCTATACCCCTGGAAGTGAATGCCTGAGGCCTGTGCCGCCGGCATTGAGAAACGATTATGAGTGAAGCATTTTTCTACGGTACCGGTCGTCGCAAGACTTCGACGGCCCGTGTATTCCTGACGCCCGGGAACGGTGAAATCACGGTCAACCGGCGCCCACTGGATACGTTCTTCGGACGCAAGACCGCACAGATGATTGTGCGCCAGCCGCTCGAATTGACGCAATTGGCGGAGAAGTTCAACGTCAATGTGACCGTCAAGGGTGGTGGTACGACGGGCCAGGCCGGCGCTATTCGCCATGGGCTGACCCGTGCACTGATGGCTTACGATGAGTCGCTGCGCCCGAGTCTGCGCCAGGCCGGCTTCGTAACGCGCGACGCTCGTGAGGTCGAACGCAAGAAAGTGGGTCTGCGAAAAGCACGCCGCGCTACGCAGTACTCGAAACGCTAACAGCAAGATACTGTTGGGGGATCGTCTAGCGGTAGGACTGCGGACTCTGACTCCGCCAACGGGGGTTCGAATCCCTCTCCCCCAGCCAAAAATAAAGGGCCCTTAATCGGGCCCTTTTTTTTTGGCTGGGGGAGAGGGATGACGCACGAAGTGCGCCCGCAGGGTGAGCGCCGCAGGCGCGAATCAATCCCTCCCTAGAGGCGCTGTTCGCCCCTGCAATAAGCCCTCTTTAAACTCGCATCTCCCTGACGCCGGCGTCGCTGGCGATCAGCAGGATGTCCGCAGCCCTGTCGGCGAAGATGCCGACCGTCACGATTCCAGGAATGCGGTTGATGCGGGCTTCCATCTCGAGCGGATTTGTAATCTGCAGGTTGTGCACGTCGAGGATGTGGTTGCCGTTGTCCGTTACGAAGCCTTCGCGCCAGATTGGCTGGCCGCGCATCTTGAGCAGCCGCCTCGACACGAATTCCTGCGCCATAGGCAGGACCTCGATCGGCAGCGGGAACTGACCGAGCATGCCGACGAGCTTCGAGTCGTCGACAATGCAGACGAAGCGACGCGCTGCAGCGGCCAGTACCTTCTCGCGAGTCAACGCGCCGCCGCCGCCTTTGATCAGCTGCAGTCGTTTGTTGCTTTCGTCCGCGCCATCAATATAGAGGTCGAGGTCACCGACCTCGTTGAGTGTCTCCACCTGGAATCCGAGCTTCTCCAGCAAGGTTGTCGAGGCCTTGGAACTCGACACCACCCGGTCTATGCGGTCGCGCACCTCGGGCATCATCTCGATCAGGCAATTAACCGTTGACCCCGTGCCGACGCCTAGCCTGGTGCCCGGCTCGATGAATTGCAGGGCCGCCCTGGCAGCGTTTCGCTTCTTCTCGGTTGCATCCATAGGGGCGTACTATAGTAAAAACCCCGTCGATTGCACATACGACCAGTGCACAGTTCTCGAAAATGAAAAGAGCCCGCTAAGGCGGGCTCTTTTACTTGCTTTGGAAGAAGGCCTCTTCCGAAGCGACCAACTAGCTACCGTTTCTTCCTGCGACTAGCCCGTTTCTTGGTGGCTTTACGCCTGGTAGCTTTCCTCTTGGTCTTACGCTTGGCTACTTTCTTCTTAGCCTTGCGTTTGGCGACTTTCCTTTTCGCCTTCTTCTTGGTCTTACGCTTAGCTACTTTCTTCTTAGCTTTGCGTTTGGCCTTCTTCTTCGTTTTACGTTTGGCGACTTTCTTCTTCGCCTTCTTCTTGGTCTTACGCTTAGCTACTTTCTTTTTAGCTTTGCGTTTGGCCTTCTTCTTGGTCTTACGTTTGGCTACCTTTTTCTTGGCTTTCTTCTTAGCCTTTTTCTTGGTCTTACGCTTGGCTACTTTCTTTTTAGCCTTGCGTTTGGCGACTTTCTTCTTCGCCTTCTTCTTGGTCTTACGCTTAGCTACTTTCTTTTTAGCTTTGCGTTTGGCCTTCTTCTTCACTACGCGACGTTTCGACGCAGCTTTCTTACGTACTACTTTCCGCTTCTTAGCGACTTTTCGCTTCGAAGCTTTTTTACGAGACTTCTTCTTGGTAGCCATCAATTTTCTCCGTGTCGGGTACCCGCAGCTGAGTATATACAACAATTGCAAAAAATCCAGAAACCGAATGCGCAGAAATGGCAGCGAGAAAACACTGCTACGAATGGTGTTTTCGTACCGCGATGAACGATGCTTAACTTGATCAGCTTTGCAGTCGGTGCGGCGCCAGAAGATTGGCACCACTCGATCGTGTCAAAACAAGAAATAAACAGACAGGCGCTCAGATTGCGTCGCACAGTTTGCAATACAGAAAGAAGCTTAGTGATTGCAGTTCAGAGAATGCTTACTGACCGTCGGTAAAAACACGATAAAGCCGTATATCCCAAGCGTTTGGGGAGATTTTCTCGACTTTCTGGCAGTCAAAGGCGACGCCGATGAGCTTCGGACGTAACCAGTATTTTCTGTGTCGAAGGTAAGCGAAACAGCGGTCAAAATAACCGCCGCCCATTCCGATTCGGTTGTTGTTGCTATCGAACGCAACCGTAGGTGCGATCGCTATATCGAGTTTTCTGGGCGAGATCAGTTCGCCTGACATCGGCTCCCAAACACCGTATTGATTTCTCTCAAGCACGGTATCGGGTTGAATTTCGCGGAACGACATTTTCCGTCCCTTGCGCAAAACCGGTACAAAAATGCGCTTGTTCGCGCACCAGCCGCGTTCGATGATCGACCGCGTATCGACCTCATCGCTCGTCGGCAGGTAGCAACCGATGGCGTGGCTGGAGAAAAATATGCCGGAGTGGATTACGCGTTTGCAGATAAGCGCCGATGATTCTGCGCGATCATCGGGGTCCATGTTTCGGCGCGCACGCAACGCGTTGCTACGGTGAGCGTTCATGAGAGGAGGCGCCTCCCGCCTGTGCCGTTACAGACCGTCGCTCTCGAACCGGAGCAACAGGTGGGGTCAACCGTGGCCGCAACAGGCTTACCGTCGAAACGGCCCTGCTCAAATGCTGCCGACAGATCACGACCCCGAGGTAATGATTTAGGGTCGAAAGGTATCCAGGTCGGCATCGAACACCGCAGGAGGCGCCAATTCAAACAAACTACGCACGCCGACAACGATTCAGAGATCGAGTTGCTGAGTGTCACTCAGAACGTTATCGACGCGGTCGGAAATCAGTTTCAGGCGATCGCTAATATTGCCTTCGAGCTCCTGGTCACGCGCTTTGGCGTGGATCAGGTCGTTCGCCATATTCAGTGCGGCCATCACGGCAATCCGATCGAGGCCAACAATCCTGCCGCTGTCACGAATCTCGCGCATTTTCGCGTTCAGTATTTCCGCAGAATCCAGCAGGTCAGTGCGTTCTTCGACAGGGCAGGCGACCTGGTATTCCTTGTCGAGGATACGAACACTTACCTGGGCGAATTGATCAGTCATCTGGCGTACTCCGTTTGCCGGTTTCGTGGCGCCATCAAGAGCCTTGCTCCATTGCTTTGAGTCGGCCAATCATCGCTTCAACCCGGGCGCGTACCTGCTCGTTTTTCTGCAGGAGACTGGCGCGTTCCGATGTCAGGACGTCCTGCCGCTGCTTTAGCGAACGATTTTCGTCCTGTAACTGGTCGCACACGCGAACCAGCGCGTCGACGCGCTTCTCGAGGCGTTTGAGTTCGTGCTCGAACGTTGAATTGATGTTGTCGTCCATGGTGTCAATATAGTCACGCGATTAAGGAGAATCAATTGTATTGGATCGGAAGGAAACCCGAACGTGGCCTGTGGGAACCGTCCGTGGGATCATAAGGGTCTGGCAGAATTGAAAAGGTTGCCGCCCGGATGGAACATAAGATCGAACATGACGCGCTCGATGATGCGCTCAAACGCTGTGGCGCGAGCTGGGATGCTGCGCAAACTCATGGCCTGTTGACGGGAAAACTCGCCGTCGCCGGTGTGCCGGCCGGACCGGAATGGCTGCGGCAGGTCCTCGAAGGCACAGACGAAAACAGCGCACTGACACTCGAATGCCAGAAGATGCTCGATACGCTCTATCAGTCGACGTTCTGGGACTTGACAGAACGACTGTCCGAGTTTGTGCCGTTGCTACCTGACGACGCCAGTGACGCGGGTCCCAGGACAGTAGCCATGGCGCACTGGTGCGAGGGTTTCCTGCACGGGCTCGTGTCGGCCCAGCACGGCGGCGCCCTGCGCGACCGGCTGGCAGCGGAACCACTGTCCGACATCATTCGCGACATGTTGCAGATCACGCGCGCAGAGGTCGATCCGGACGTTGACGAGGATACTAACGAGGCGGCCTACACGGAACTGGTCGAGTATCTCCGGGTCGCGGCCCAGCTCGCCTACGAGGAGCTATCGGATATACGCCACAGTGCGGGCCCGGATACTGTCGAGAACCCGGATACGATGCACTGAAACGTCGTAGCGGCGTAGAATACGGCTCGTCTGCACCAAAGAGCACACATAATGGATAGCAAGGAATTCGAGCGCCGGCGACGGCAATTGATGCGCATGGTCGGCGCAGACGGCATCGCCATACTCCCGGCGGCCCCGGTCAGGACGCGTAGTCGCGACGTCGAATACCGTTACAGGCAGGACAGTGACTTCTATTACCTGACCGGTTTCGCGGAGCCCGAAGCCGTCGCCGTGCTCGCGCCGGGCAGGGCAGAGGGCGAGTTCCTCTTGTTCTGTCGCGAACGGGATCCGACCAAGGAACAGTGGGACGGCACACGAGCCGGACAGGACGGCGCTGTCGAACGCTACGGCGCCGACGACGCGTTCCCTATAGACGATATCGACGACATCCTGCCGGGGATTATCGAGCCTTGCAGTCGTGTCTATTACACGATGGGGATGTACTCGGAGTTCGACACGCGCATCGCGGACTGGGTCAATTCTTTGCGCTCCGGCCTGTCGCGCGGCCTGCATACACCGCAGGAGTTCGTCGCCCTCGATCACCTGCTGCACGACATGCGCCTCTACAAGAGCCGCGGCGAGATTGCGGCAATGCGCCGCTCGGCGAAAGTGGCGGTCGAGGCGCACAAGCGGGCGATGCGCATGACGCAGCCGGGAATGTATGAATACGAAGTCGAGGCCGAGTTCCGCCACGAGTTCCGGCGTAACGACGCGTGGGTCTCGTACAGCCCGATCGTCGGGGGCGGGGCGAATGCCTGCACACTGCATTACGTCGAGAATAACTCGGCGCTCAGGGACGGCGACCTGCTGCTGATCGACGCCGGCTGTGAACTGGACTATTACGCGTCGGACATCACGCGGACTTTCCCGGTCAATGGTCGATTCACTCCGGAGCAGCGGGCTGTTTATGAAATTGTGCTCGAGGCGCAACTCGCGGCGATCGAGAAGACCGTCAAGGGCAACCACTGGAACGAGCCGCATGATGCGGCCGTCAAGGTCATAACGAAAGGTCTGCGAAAGCTCGGCCTTCTCGACGGTACGCTGCCCAGACTGATCAAGGACGGCGCATACCGGAAATACTACATGCATCGTACCGGGCACTGGATCGGCATGGACGTTCACGATGTCGGCGACTACAAGGTTGGCGACGAGTGGCGAATACTCGAGACCGGCATGGTCACGACGGTCGAGCCCGGCATCTACATTCCGGGCAAGCGCAATATCCCGAAGCGTTTTCGCAACATCGGGATTCGCATCGAGGACGATGTCGCCGTGACCGCGAAGGGGCCGGACGTGCTCAGCAAGGGGCTGGCGAAAGAGCCTGACGACATCGAGGCGCTGGCGCAGTCCCTATGAGCAAAGCGGCAACAGGTTACGACATCGTCATCGCCGGTGGCGGCATGATCGGCACGAGTCTCGCTTTGGCGCTTGCGCCGTTGGGACTGAGCGTCGCCGTAGTCGAGGCGGTACCGCGCAAGAGCGAGGAACAGCCCAGCTTCGACGAGCGGTCAACCGCATTGTCGCGCAGCACGCAGCGAATGTTCGAGGCCATGGGCCTGTGGCCCGATATCGTCGCGGCATCGACGCCGATTCGAAGCATCCACGTGTCGGACAAGGGTCGCTTCGGTTTCTCGCACATCGACGCAAAAGAGCAGGGTGTCGAAGCGCTCGGCTACGTGGTCATCAATCGCGTACTCGGCGACGTGCTGCAAAAGGCACTCGATGATGTAGATAGCGTCGACGTCTTGTGCCCTGCGCGCATTGTAAACATCGAGCTGGCCCCGGACTGCGCAATCGCCGAACTCGATGGCGAGCGCGGATCGCTGCGCTGCCAGTTGCTGGTCGCCGCTGACGGCGCTAATTCCACTGTGCGCTCGATGATGGGTATCGAGGCGCAGAAGAGCGGGTACGGACAGCGCGCCATTATCGGCAACCTGCAGCCCGAGATGGCTCCCGATCATCGCGCCTTCGAGCGCTTCACAACACAGGGACCGCTCGCCGTGCTGCCCGTTGCTAACAACCGCGCCGGCTTCATCTGGACCGTGTCGGAAGACGACGCGGAACGGGTAATGGATCTCGACGACGAGGCTTTCCTGCGCGAGCTGCAGCAGGAATTCGGATTCAGGCTCGGAGCATTCTCGCGTGTCGGCAAGCGCAGTTCGTATCCGCTGACCCTGAGCAAGGCGCTGCGACTCATTGCCACCCGCAGTGTGCTCGTCGGCAACGCGGCGCACGGTTTGCACCCGGTTTCCGCGCAGGGATTCAATCTCGGCATGCGCGACGTTGCGGCGCTTTGCGACTGCCTCGCGGATGCGCGTCGTCAGCCGGGTGATTTCGATCCGGGCGATGAGCAGCTGCTGGACAGGTATGCGGACTGGCGGCGCAGCGACCAGAGGAAACTCGTCCGCTTCACTGACGGTCTCGTCAAGCTGTTCGGCAGCTCGCGCCGCCCGCTGGGCGTGTTGCGTAATATCGGCATGCTGGGCTTCGACCTCATCCCGGGCGTCCGCTCCCTGTTTGCAAAACACACGATGGGGCTTGCCGGGCGATTGCCGCGACTGTCTCGCGGGGTGCCGCTCGAGTGAAGCGAAGTTTCGACATCGTCATAATTGGCGGCGGCGTTGCAGGCCTGACGCTGGCCGCCAAACTCAGCAGCGCGAGTCACAGAAGTGCATTGAATATCTCGCTGGCCGATGCCGCGCCGCGCCCCGTGTTCTCAATCGACGACGACGTGGCACTGCGGGTGTCCGCCATCGCGACGGGGTCAGCCGAATTGCTCGACTCGATCGGCGCATGGCAACACGTCACCGAGTCGCGCGTTAGTGCCTACGAGTGCATGCGCGTATGGGACCACAGCGACACACTTGACGGCGCTGCCGCGCTCCGGTTCGACGCCGCGGAGTTCGCAGTGCCGCAGCTCGGGTTCATCGTCGAGAACCTGTTGCTGCAGGACGCGTTGCTGCGCCAGCTCGATACGAGCGCCGTGAATCTGCGCTTTGACTGTCCGATCCGTGCGCTCAGGCAAACCGGGCGCCGCTACCGTGTCGAGTTTGAGGATGGCAGCACACAGTCTGCCGACCTCGTGATCGGGGCCGATGGCTCGCGCTCGTTCGTGCGCAACGCCGTGGGTATCGAAACCCGGCGCTGGCCCTACGACCAGGCCGCTTTCGTGACGCATCTCGAGACCGAGCGTTCGCACGAAGCGACGGCATGGCAGCGATTCCTGCCCGACGGCCCGCTCGGTATCTTGCCCCTGTCCGACGGCCGTGTGTCCGTGGTCTGGTCGACCACGCCGAAGCAGGCCAGGCGCGCGCTGGACGCGGCCGACGATGAACTCGGCTTCCTGCTGACCGAGGCGTCCGACCACGTGCTCGGCGAACTCGCGGTTGCGGGGCCGAGAGCGTCATTCCCGCTGGGCGCACAGCATGCGCGGCAATATGTTCTCCCTGGCGTTGCACTGCTCGGCGATGCGGCCCACGCAATTCATCCGCTCGCCGGGCAGGGTGCCAACCTCGGACTGCAGGACGCGGCGGCGCTCGCAGCCGTTATCGACGAGGCGTTGGAGGAGGGATTGCACCCGGCGGACCTGCCTGTGCTGCGACGCTACGAAAGGGCACGCAAAGGCGCAAATGCGACGATGCTGCACTTCATGACTGGTCTCAACAGCCTGTTTACGACAGACTCTCGGGTAGTCGCTGAATTGAGAACGGCCGGCATGCGCTTGTTCAATCGCAGCGGCCCGATAAGAGAACGCGCCGTAAAGGTCGCGCTGGGCGTCGACTGACGCCCGACTGGGGGGACAATGAAGCAGCGTTATGTGTATGTGCTTGCAGCATTGCTGGCCGTCGTCGGCCTGTCTGTATTCTTCTACAAGTGGCAGGTGCTGGGCTTTCCATTAACGGAAGACCAGGAGACGCCCGTCTGGACGATCGAGGCCGCCGTGAATTTCGACAGCGGCCCGGGATCCATCAAGGCGCAGCTGCATGTCCCGACCCTGACGCCAGGATTCCGTATGCTCAACGAGAATTCGGTATCCCGCGGCTACGGGTTCAGCATCAACTACGGCAGCGGCGGTCGCGAGGCGCAATGGGCCGTGCGGCGAGCCGATGGGGAACAGACCATCTACTACCGGATATCGGTGTACGAGGACGAGAGCGTCGACCAGTCAGACACGACACCGCCGTTTCCGCCACTGCCCGTCATCGATGAGCCGCTCAATACCGCTGTCGAAGTAATCGTCTCGGACGTGCGCGACCATTCCGCGGATGCGGCGTCGTTTACCACGGAGTTGTTGCGGCGCATCAACGATCCCTCGCCCGATCCCAACGTCGAATTGCTGCTGGCCGGCGTCGACAGCGATGCGGATTTCGTCGGCGTCGTCACCATGCTGCTCGCGTCTGCCCGGATCCCCGCGCGGATGGTGCGCGGTTTTCCCCTGGCTGGCAGGCAACGGCGCGCCGACCTCGTTGCCTGGCTGGAGGTGCACGATGGCGACCGGTGGTTGTATTTCAACCCGCAATCGGGTGAGCAGAGCCTGCCCGATCGCTTTTTCGTCTGGTGGCGGGGCAACGAGCCGCTCGTCAACCTGGAGGGCGGCAGCAATGTCCGGGTGGATTTCGCGATCCAGGAGAACCACCTCGACGCCGTAGCGATAGCTGAGACCCAGGCCGCGCAACGAGGGACGAGCGCCGTCGATTTCTCGCTCTACAGTTTGCCGATCCAGACCCAGGCCGTTTACAGCGTGTTGTTGATGATACCGATCGGCGCGCTGATCATGGTGATCATGCGCAACATTGTCGGGATAGACGCTTTCGGTACCTTTATGCCCGTACTGATCGCACTGGCGTTTCGCGAAACCAAGTTGTTCTGGGGCGTGATCCTGTTTACGACGCTCGTGGCCCTGGGACTCACTATTCGCTTCCTGCTCGACCGTTTGCGACTGTTGCTCGTGCCGCGCCTGAGCGCTGTCCTGATTGTCGTCGTGCTGCTCATGCTGTTTATCAGCCTGATGTCACACCGGCTCGGCATGGAAACCGGCCTGTCGGTAGCCTTGTTCCCGATGGTTATCATCGCGATGACGATCGAGCGCATGTCAGTCGTGTGGGAGGAGCGCGGCCCCGCCGACGCGATGCGTGCGGGCCTCGGCAGCCTGGTCGTCGCGGTTGCGGCCTATATCTTCATGGGCATAGCGTGGCTCGAACACCTGATCTTCACGTTCCCCGAGCTGTTGCTGATCATCCTGGCGCTCGTCGTCCTCGCGGGTCGCTACACCGGATATCGCCTGACCGAATTGCGGCGCTTCAGGGACCTGATGAGCGAGTGATGCTTACGGCGGTCAGAAAATTGCGGGGAGCCGGCATCCTGGGCCTCAATGAGCGCAATGCGGACTTCATCATGCGACTCAATCCGCGCCGTTATTACCCGCGTGTGGACGACAAGGTACTGACCAAGGAGCTTGCGCTCGCCGCCGGCATGGCAGTACCGGACCTGTACGGTGTCATCGCGCACCAGGGACAGGTCCGCGAGTTCGGCAAGATCGTCGGTGAACGCGACTCGTTCGTCGTCAAGCCCGCCCAGGGCAGCGGCGGAGACGGCATCCTCGTCGTAACCGGGCGCAGCCAGCGAAGACGAGACTGTTTTCGTCTTTCGAGCGGCATGCTGATATCCGAGGGCGAGATTCACCATCACATCTCCAATATCGTCGGCGGCCAGTACAGCCTGAGCGGCAATCCCGACAAAGCGCTCATCGAATACTGTGTGCATTTCGATCCCACGTTCGCTGAAGTGAGTTTCCAGGGCGTGCCCGATATCCGCGTGGTCGTCTACCGGGGTTATCCCGCAATGGCCATGGTACGCCTGCCGACGCGCGCGTCCGACGGCAAAGCGAACCTGCACCAGGGCGCCGTAGGCGCGGGCGTCGACCTGGGTAGCGGCGAGACACTAAGTGGCGTACTCGACGACCACGTCGTTGACGAACATCCGGACACGGGTGCGCTGGTCGCCGGCCTGCAAATCCCCAAGTGGGATTTCATCCTGGAGTCTTCGGCGCGTGGCCATGAAGTCACGGGGCTCGGCTACCTTGGCGTCGACATGGTGATCGACCGGGATCGCGGCCCGCTGATTCTCGAGATGAATGCCCGACCCGGACTCAACATCCAGATTGCGAATGGCGCCGGGTTGCTGGACCGGATTGCGCGCATCGAGCAGCTCTATGATGCAGGCGCGACGCCGGAGCAGCGCGCCGCCGTATCCCGGCGGGAGTTCGCGGCGACGTCGTGATAGTCTCTGTCTCCGGCGATTCCAGGCGCCTCTAATAACAACAGCATTCGGGGACTCCAATGACCGTTTTTTCGCGTACTCTCACTGCTGCCAGCCTTTGCTGCATGCTGTTCTTTACCCCCTTTGTCACACATGCCGACGATGACGAAGGTAACCCGCTCGCGAACATCCCGTTGCGACCGATAGGACCGGCGATCACGTCGGGGCGAATTTCGGACTTCGCGTTTTATCCGGGTGGCGACCACGAGTTCCTTGTCGGCGTCGCATCGGGCAATCTCTGGAAGACAGATAACGCCGGCATCACATGGACACCGCTGTTCGACGGGGAAGGCTCCTTCGCGATTGGCGTCGTAGAACTCGATCCGAACGACTCGAAGACGATCTGGGTCGGCACCGGCGAAAATAATGCACAGCGCAGCGTGGCCTACGGCGATGGCGTCTACAAATCGATTGACGGTGGGGCTACCTGGAAGAACGTCGGCCTGAAGAACTCCGGCCACATCAGCCAGATCTGGATCAACCCCGACGACTCCGACGATGTACTTGTCGCGTCACAGGGGCCGCTCTGGAGCGATGGCGGCGACCGCGGCTTGTATCGTACAAGAGATGGCGGCTCGACCTGGGAGCGCATTCTCGACATTGACGAGCATACGGGCGTGAACGAGTTCGTTGTCGACCCGCGCAATCACGATGTCATCGTTGCGTCGAGCTACCAGCGCCGGCGCCACGTCTGGGTGCTGATCAACGGCGGGCCCGGCAGCGCAATCCACAAGACGATGGACGGCGGCAAGACCTGGGAGAAGGTTTCTGCAGGCCTGCCGTCGGATCATATGGGACGTATCGGCCTGGCCGGCGCACCTTCGGATCCCGACATGATCTACGCCATCATCGAGGCCAACGACGAGGAAAAGGGTGTCTACCGGAGCACCGATTTCGGCGGCAACTGGAGCAAGCGCTCCTCCTACATGAGTACGAGCCCGCAGTACTACAACGAGCTCGTCGTCGATCCCCACAACTCGGAACGCGTTTACTCGCTGAGCACGTTCACGCACAAGTCCGAAGATGGCGGCGTGACGTTTGCGCCGATATCCAACGAGTGGCGGCACGTTGACGACCACGCACTCTGGATCGACCCGAACAACACCAGGCACCTGTATATCGGCGGCGACGGTGGCATCTATGAAACCTGGGACCGGGGCGATACCTGGCGACACGTGCGTAACCTGTCGATCGCGCAGTTCTACCGCATCCAGCCCGATAACGACGAGCCTTTCTACAACGTCTGCGGCGGCACGCAGGACAATAATTCATTGTGTGCGCCGTCCCGCACGACCGTTATTCACGGCGTCACGAACTCGGACTGGAAGTTCGTGCTGGGTGGCGATGGTTATGAGCCGCAGATCGATCCGACCGACCCCAACATTATTTATCCGCAGTACCAGTACGGTGGCCTGGCCCGCTACGATCGGCGCACACAGGAGCGGGTCTACATCACACCGCAGCCAGCCAGCGGTGAGGATCGCTACAAGTGGAACTGGAATACTCCGCTGATTATCAGCCCGCACAGTTCGACACGCCTCTACTATGCGGCCGAGTACCTGTTCCGTTCCGATGACCGTGGCGACAGCTGGGAGAAGATCAGCCCTGACCTGACGCAGCAGCTCGATCGCAACCAGCTCGATGTAATGGGTCGCGTCTGGGGCATCGACACGATTGCCAAGAACGATTCCACTTCGATCTACGGCAGCGCGATCATGATCAGCGAGAGCCCGCTCCGGGAAGGTCTGATCTACGTCAGCACCGACGACGGCGTGATCAACATCACCGAGGACGGCGGCGATAACTGGCGACGTATCGAGAAATTCAGCGGCGTGCCCGACATGTCGTACATCGACGATGTCCTGGCGTCGTCTCATGACACCAACGTTGCCTACGCCGTTTTCGACAATCACAAGCGCGGCGACTACAAGCCCTATGTCATGAAGACCGAGAACGGCGGGCGCAGCTGGAAGTCGATCGTCGGGAACCTGCCCGGGCGCGGATCGGCTCACTCGATCGTCGAGGATCACGTCGATCCCGACCTGCTGTTCCTGGGTACCGAGTTCGGCCTGTTCGTGACGCAGGATGGCGGCGCGAACTGGACCCAGCTGAAGAACAACTTCCCGACGATTGCCGTGCGCGACATCGAGATCCAGCAGCGCGAAAACGACCTCGTCGTCGGCACATTCGGTCGTGGCATTTACATCCTCGACGACTACAGCGCACTGCGGACGAAACAGTCGGCGCTCGAAAGCCAGCAGTTGTTCCCGGTGCGCGACCCCTGGCTCTACATCGAGGGCGACCTCTGGGACGGTCGCGAGAAAGGCTCGATGGGGGCCGCGTTCTTCAATACGCCCAATCCGCCGTTCGGCGCAGTGTTCACCTATTACCTCGAGGACGGTGTGAAGTCCCGCAAGGCGGCGCGTCGTGAGAAAGAAATCGAAATAGAAAAGGAAGGCGGCGACACGCCGTACCCGGCCTGGGACGCTGTACGAGCGGAGGACCGCGAGGTTAGCCCGGCCGTTTACGTGATGGTCCGGGATGCCGATGGCACACTCGTGCGGCAAGTCGCGGGCGAAACCGCCAAGGGCCTGCACCGCAGTGCATGGGACCTGCGCCTGCCCGCGCCCGACCCGATCAATCTCGAGGACCAGGGCGAACGGCCCTACTGGGAGCAGCCGCCTGTCGGCCCGCTGGCGCTTCCCGGCGAGTACACGGCGCGGCTGGCGGTCGAAAAAGACGGCGTTGTGAGCGAAGTTGGTGCAGCGCAGTCGTTCACGGTCAAGGCACTCGATGCGAGTCCGGAAATCACGAGCGACCGCCGGGCACTGCAGGCGTTCCAGCTCAAGGCTGCGAATCTGCAGCGTGCCGTGGCTGGTGCCAGCAACGCGATCGAGGAACTCAATAATCGCATCGCCTATGTTCGGGCCGCAATCGTACAGACGCCGGCGGCCGGTGACGATGATCGTTCGAAACTGCAGGACATTGCCGGTCGTCTCGCGGACGTGAACGTGTCCATTAATGGCAACGCTACGATCGCAGGTCGCAATGAACCCGTAGCGATGTCGGTCTCGGAGCGTGCAGGCAGAATCTACGGCATCCTCGTGTACTCGCAGTCACCGGTCGGTGGCCTGTTCGAGGAGTCCTACGAGATCGCGGCGACTGAATTCAGGTCCGCACTGGCATCACTGCGGTCGGTTGAGCGGGACCTGAGTGCGCTCGAGGGTGAACTCGACGTCAAGGGCGCTCCCTGGACGCCGGGCCGTATCCCGGACTGGTCGGACGACTAGCGGCATAGCGATTGCGGCGCGCGCTCCGGCCTGGCCGGATCGGGCTGCTGTCGAACATGAGTGCCGTTATCTAGCCTCGACCGATGAGGGCAATGGACAGTGCGCTCAGGACTATCGCCAGCATGCACAGCGCGAACAGGAACCGGGCACGGGCAATTCGCCGGTCGGGCGATCCCGCGTAGATCCGGTATCCAGACTCGCCGATGAGTACGCACGCGGTCACTATGGGCCCGAAGAGCACGTAGCTGTGTATCGAGATGGTTTGCCAGTCGGATGACTGGGGAATCCAGTACGCTATTGGACTTACAGCGATGCACCCGACGAGCAACCCGATCAGAACCGACAGGTGCCTGACGTCGAAGGCGGCGAACCAGAGGGCGACTGCGCCGTAAAGACCCGCCACGCCCCAGAATATCAGCAGAAATCCGCCTGAATGGCTATCCATCAGCATCTGCACGCCGATAACTACTGCATAGCCCGCGAACAGTGCGAGCGGTAACACGGGTAGTGCACCGAGTAAGAGGATGAGGGCGGTACGAGTCATTGCAGTACGTGCTCCCGGGCAGTGATATCCTGCCCATCATAACGTTCACTGTAGCGGCGACGAGAGACGAATATGACTGACTACAAACTGACCTATTTCGATTTCGACGGCGGACGCGCCGAGGCGATCCGTATTGCTTTTCACGCAGCGGGCATAGCGTTCGAGGACGAGCGTCTCTCGTTCGCCCAGTTTGGCGAGATGCGCGGCAGTACGCCGTTCAACGCGGTGCCGGTTCTCGAAATCGATGGCGCCCCGGTGACTCAGTCCAATGCGCTGAGCCGTTATATAGGCAAGATGGCCGGCCTTTACCCGGAAGACGACCTGCAGGCGCTGTACTGTGACGAGGCGCTGGGCGCGCTCGAAGACATGCTGCACTGCGTCGTGCCGACCTTCGGACTCGAGGGCGACGAACTCAAAGCCGCACGCGAAAAGATCGTTGACGGCTGGCTGTCCGTGTACGTGAAGGGTCTGGGCACCTTACTGGAGCGCGGCGGCGACTACTTCGCCGACAATCGCTTGACCGTCGCAGACCTGAAAGCCTGTGGGCAGACGCGCTGGCTTCGCAGCGGCAGCCTCGACCACGTGCCTACGGATCTCGTCGAGCGGCTCGCTCCCGGGCTGGTCGCACACCAGGAACGCGTCGAGGCCGATCCCGTTGTGCGCGCTTATTATTCGTCGCGATAAGTCGCGAGCCAATCGTCCATGCGCTGCTCCAGGATATCGAGCGGCAACGCACCGCCGCCAAGCAGTTCGTCATGGAACGCGCGAATATCGAAGTCATCGCCGAGACGGCGTTCGGCACGCTCGCGCAGGGTGAGCATCCTTAGCTGCCCTATCTTGTAGGCCAGCGCCTGGCCCGGCCAGTTGATGTAGCGATCGATCTCATTGACTATGTCGTGCTCGGTCTTCGCCGCGTTGTCCTTGAAGAAATCAATGGCCTGTTGCCGGGTCCAGCCCTTGTAATGCATGCCCGTGTCAACGACGAGACGCACGGCGCGCCACATGTCGTAGGTGAGCTGGCCGAATCGGCTGTAGGGATCCAGGTAGAGCCCGAGGTCATAGCCGAGCCGTTCGCTGTAGAGCCCCCATCCCTCGACGAAAGCCGTAAAGCCCTGGAAGCGTCGGAACATCGGCATCTCGCCGAGTTCCTGCTGCAAGGCCAGTTGCAGGTGATGCCCGGGCATCGCTTCGTGCACACTCAAGACCTCGATCTCGTACTTCGGACGTACTTCCGGTTTGTAGAGATTGACCCAGTAGATGCCCGCGCGGCTGCCGTCTGCGGCCGGACGCGAGTAATACGCGGTCGTCGTGTGCGGGGCGATGGAGTCGGGAATCGGCTGCACACCGTAAGGCATCCTTGGCAGCACACCAAACAACTTCACGAGTTCGGGGTCGATGCGCTTGCTCGTTGCGCGGTACGCCTCGAGCAGATCCTCTGGATCGTCATAGTAGAACTGCGGGTCGGTACGCAGGAACGTCAGGAATTCCCCGAAACCGCCTTCGAAGCCGACCTCGTCGATGATCGTCATCATTTCTTCGCGGATGCGTTTGACTTCGTCGAGACCGAGGCGATGAATGTCCTCGGGCGTCATGCGCGTCGTCGTGTAGGAGCGCGCCCGGTA
>Ga0265303_10000363_pt1 | contig 24986 bp, 27 predicted proteins | sample Helome_2_FD_192494 | JGI IMG/M metagenome (GOLD analysis project Ga0265303, IMG submission 192494) | Marine sediment microbial communities from subtidal zone of North Sea - Hel_20160317 (Illumina Assembly) | ecosystem: Environmental > Aquatic > Marine > Subtidal zone > Sediment ... | reverse complement strand
CAGGCTAAAGGAACAATTTAATGAACTTACTCCTTTTAAGCAACGAGATTATTGCGAGTACATCGCAGAGGCAAAACAACAAAAGACAAAGGAATCGCGACTTGAAAAGATACTTCCAATGATTTCTAAAGGCCAGGGGTTAAATGATAAATACAAATAAACTTATAACTTTTTATCTCTGTCAGTGACCTTAAATTTCTGAAAAGGTCAACTTTATATATTGCTTATTTGCTATTGGGGTAATTTCCAGCTATTTTAGAAACAAGTTACTTCCACCCCAGATATGCCAAGGCTTTAACCCATCTGATTTCACATAATTTTACAGAATGCTACTTCTTTGAATCTGGATAACAATGCGCCTTCTCTTAATATAGCTTCTCCTTTATCTGTTCATATCATTATATATTGAGAAGATCAATACAAAGATTTTCAACTAATAGCCAAGTCAAAAAAAAACACCGGTAGCTACCGGTGTTTTTTAATGAAATTGTCTTTAATCCTATTTTTCCTTTGGGACAACATTCAATTTGGCGCTCATTTCCATAGAAATGGATGATCTGTCAAATTTAAGCCTTCCGGCCATGGTCTCGATAATACAGGAAAAATCCTTATCATTCAAATCCACTACTTTACCGTGCAAGCCACTTTTAGTTACTATTTTATCACCTTTCTTTAATGCTTGCGCAAATTTCTTTTCATCTTTTTGACGTTTCATTTGAGGGCGTATCATAAAAAAATAAGCCACGGCAAAGATTAGTATCATTGGAAGAAATTGTCCTATATCACCCATAATTTTTTGTTGAGTTTTGAATTACTTTTTAACGGGACCAAGAGCTGCTGAAGGTCCTCCTTCTTTAGGGTTAACAAATGCTTTAATTCTTAAAATTTCCTGCCCTTTTTCTGTATTTGCAGTAACGGTAATGGTCTTAGTAACCTGATTTTGGCCTGAACCATTAAACTTCACAATAAGTTCACCTGCTTCACCCGGTGCAATAGGATCTTTAGGTGGATTAGGAACTGTACACCCACAACTACTGGTTGCATTTGTAATAATTAAGGGCGCACTACCTGTGTTTGTGAAATTGAAGATAGTCTCCTGTGGAGTACCTTGAGTGATGGTTCCGAAATCGTGTTCCGTTTTTTCAAAATTCATTACAGGTAGATTTTTTGCCTGCAAATCTCTTTCTGCTGCCACTTCAACATTTTCAGTATTTACCTTGCTCGAAGCATTTTCCTTACAAGAGCCAAGCACTAACGCTGCGGTTAAACCGAGGGCAATAAATAATCTTTTCATTTCAATATAAGTTTAAGATTTGTATGCAAAATTAAGGAATATTTGTTTATAATAACCCTCTCCCTGTTTTTTTCAATTTGCCATCAATCCTATATTCTTTTACCAATTTATCTAATATGCCATTAATAAAAATACTGCTCTTAGGTGTAGAATATTCTTTAGCAATTTCTAAATACTCGTTAATAGTGACTCGCTCGGGTATGGAAGAAAAACACGTTAGCTCACAAATGGCCATCTTCAAAAGTATAGCATCTATATCTGCTATTCGATCCTTATCCCAATTGGGTGTTTTTATTTGAATTTCTTCTTCAAATTTTTTATTATTTAAGAGAGTTTTTGTTAATAATTGATTAGCAAAGACCATATCATCTGTGTCTTTTAAAAGCTTTGGCAAAAAGAAGGATTGGCTATATTCTTCATTTACCTTCCTCAATTGTTTCAGTACAAAGGTATTTACCAAGGGGATGTCATCTACCCAGGTTAATTTATCATCCTCAAAATATTCATAAATTCTTTCATTTGGAGCTATAACCTCCTTAAATAGATTTGCAATAAGATTTTTGTCCTCTTCATAGCTACGCTCACCCATAAGCATATATTGCTCAAAAAGTTCACTTTTTTTTATCTCATTAAACACAATTTTTACATAATCCTGGTGCAGATCCCAATTATTCAATTTCCTTTTAACCAATTCATCTCGCAACTGGGTATTATTAACAATTTGCTTAAGTAATGCATTATTTAGAAACTTTTCCTTATTCGGATATTTTTCATCATTTTCATTCAAATATTTCTTAGCAGATAATCTGATGAAATTTTCCTCCATTCTATGGAGTTCTATAAGAAGACTTACAACAAGTAGATAGAGGATATAAGTGTTGTCAATACTTATTCGGAGGAAGTTATTCTGTTTTTCTAATGATTCATCGTGCGATAAGGTTAAGGCATAAATGCATTGCATCACTTTTACCCTGATTTGCCTTCGTGTAAGCATTTTAAAGAACCTTGTGTTAAATTAGAAATACAAAACGCCGCAAAAATACTAATCTATTTTAAATCCAAACCTAATTATCAGTTTATCTTATAAGTTTTATAACATTTGTTTTGGGTCCAATCAGCTATATTTGTCCTTTCCTTAAAACCTATTTGCATTACCAGTCATTTTAATGAAAGAACTCAGGCACTTAGACAAATACTTCAAAAAATATTGGTTTAAATTACTCATCGGCATAATTATCACCATTATTGCCAGGATATTTCAATTGGTAATGCCTTCCTATGTGAAAAAATCTATAGAAGTTGTTGAAAATTATGTGGCTTCACAAATTACAGAGCCCCAGGCAAGAGACTTACTTTTGGAATACATCCTTATCATCGTTGGGGCAGCTTTATTATCGGGATTCTTCACTTTTTTAATGCGACAGACCATCATAAATGTATCGCGATATATTGAATACGATTTAAAAAATGAAGTTTTCGATCATTACCAACTTTTAAGTTTAAATTTTTATAAAAAGAACCGAACTGGTGACCTAATGAACAGGATAAGTGAGGATGTTGGGCAGGTTAGGCTTTATACCGGACCTGCAATAATGTATGGAATTCAGACACTCACCTTATTCGTTTGTCTCATACCTTTAATGTTTATTAAGGCTCCAACTATTGCATTTTATTCCTTATTACCCCTGCCAATACTTTCTGTTTTGATATACCAGATAAGTAAAATTATTCATAAACGAAGTACCAAAGTTCAGGAATACCTATCCACTTTGTCAACCTTTGCCCAGGAATCCTTTTCTGGGGTGTCAGTTATAAAAGCATATTGCCTGGAACCTCAGATAAACAATGAAGTGGTTGTGCTTGCTAATGAGGGAAAGGAGAAAAGCATGGACTTAGCCAAAGTGAACGCCTGGTTTTTTCCCTTGATGATCCTGTTAATTGGTATCAGCAACATTTTTGTTATTTATGTAGGAGGTAAGCAATATATTAATGGTGAAATTACATCAATTGGCACCATAGCAGAATTTATACTTTATGTAAATATGCTTACCTGGCCGGTAGCCGTTGTTGGGTGGTTAACATCTATCGTGCAACGCGCCGAAGCTTCTCAAAAAAGGATAAATGAGTTCTTAAAGGAACAACCCGAGATAAGAAATGAAGTTTTAGAAGATACCCCGATTAAGGGCGCAATAGAATTCAAGAATGTCACATTTACCTATGACGACACTAACATTACCGCACTCAACGATATATCTTTTACCATTAGTGAAGGTGAAACAGTTGCTATAATAGGAAAAACCGGCTCAGGAAAATCCACTATCCTGGATCTGATTGCCAGACTATATGACACCTCTTCAGGTGAGATTTTAATTGACAATGTCCCGGTTCAAAAATTAAATTTACTTAGCCTGAGAGAATCTATAGGTGCCGTTCCCCAAGATGCATTTCTTTTTTCTGATACCATAAAAAATAATATTAAATTCGGGAAGGAGGACGCATCCGAAAATGAAATTTTGGAAGTAGCCCGAAAGGCTGCTGTGCATGAAAACATCATGGGCTTTTCTAAAAAGTATGATACAATTCTGGGCGAAAGGGGAATAACCCTTAGCGGAGGTCAAAAACAGCGTGTTTCAATTGCCAGGGCTCTACTAAAAGATCCCAGGATATATCTGTTCGATGATTGCCTGTCTGCTGTGGACACTGAGACTGAAGAAGAAATATTACAAAACCTAAAACAAGCTTCACATCTAAGGACCACCCTTATCGTAAGTCATCGTGTTTCTTCGGCCAAAAATGCCGATAAGATTATAGTTCTGGAAGACGGAAAGGTGCTCCAAGAAGGCACTCACAATGAATTGATAGAAGTAAACGGTTATTACAAGGAGCTATATATCAATCAACTATCAGCGAAAGAAATCTAGAAAAATCTTGCTGGATACGCTTTTTTTTTTCATTTTTGAATATATTTTAGCTATAAATACTAACTAGATATTTAACAAATGAGCGATAAAGATTTTATGGATCAGGTAGAAATTTTCTCAAAAGTTTTAAGAGCTGGGAGAAGGACATATTTTTTTGATGTTAGGAGTACAAAGGCAGAAGATTATTATCTGACCATTACGGAGAGTAAAAAGTTTACGCATGATGATGGCTCCTTTCATTATAAGAAACACAAAATTTATCTCTATAAAGAAGACTTTCAATCATTTAGAGAGATCATGGAAGAAATGATGGACTATATAATTAACGAGAAAGGGCATGAAGTCATCTCAGAAAGACATCAAAAGGACTTCAAAAAGGAAGAGCCGGGTCAGAATGGTGAGATTTCTTCCAAAGATAATTTCACAGATTTAGATTTTGATGATATCTAGAACTTTATTCAATTAAACAACTCAACGATCTTTGTATTCAAAGATCGTTTTTTTTTATGCCCTGAAGCCTGGGGTATATCATTCAGACAAAAGCAGGATTTCCTTTGGGCATAATTTACCAGCCGATATTCGTGGATAAACAAACTGTTCTTACCTCATTAATTTTGGATACAAAAATGATAAAGTATCCCTTTATGAAATACTAACCTTAATATTAAACCAGATAACAATTAATAGTTATTGTAATTAGTGTTAACGATATCGCTTTTTATTTACTATATAAATGCTAACTTTAGTCCTCTCTAAAAAATCTTTAAAAGATGGCAAGAACACCAAGCAATATGTTGCCTTTAGGTACAATTGCCCCTAATTTTACTTTACCGGATACCACAAATGATAAAATAGTCAGTCTTAATCAAATAAATGGGGGAAAAGGTACGGTGATCATGTTTATCTGCAATCATTGTCCTTTTGTTAAACACCTAAATTCTACAATAGTACAATTGGCAGTTACTTACCAATCTAAAGGAATAGCTTTTATAGCTATCTCTAGTAATGATGTGGTTAATTATCCTCAGGATGCCCCCGAACTTATGAAACAAACAGCATTACAAGAAAGATATAGTTTTCCGTATTTATTTGATGAGTCACAGGAAGTGGCCAGGGAATATGAGGCTGCATGCACTCCGGATTTTTATCTTTTTGACCATAACCTAAGACTTATTTATAGGGGCCAATTAGACGATTCCAGACCAGGAAATGGGATTCCCTCAACCGGATTGGATCTAAGTAATGCTCTAGAGGCATTGTTAAACAATAAACCAATAAATCCGATTCAAAAACCGAGTATAGGTTGTAATATAAAATGGAAATAAAATTTGAAGCCGTAACAAGTGAAACCTGTGAGCTCTATTGTAAAATAGGAATAAAGGCATACAAAGAGCACTATTTGCACTTATGGGAAAATAATGACCCTACTCCTTACATTGAAGAAAGCTTTACCTTAGATGTCGTAAGACATGAATTGAAAGATAATTCATCATCTCTTTGTCTAATCTATAAGGGAGATACGGCAGTTGGTATTTTAAAACTTATCAAAGGTGCTCCAATAAAACCCTATAATTCAAAGGAAGCCATATTACTTGAAAAAATATATATCTTAAAAGAATTCTCAGGCTTTGGGATAGGGAGTCTTGCACTAAGTTGGGTTGAAATATACTGCCTAAATTCTAACAAACATGTAATTTGGTTGGAAACTATGCAAATAGGGCCAGCATTGAAATTCTATCTTAAAAACGGATATAATATCCTAAAAATAAAGCAATTGAAATTTGATCAGGTTTTGGACAAACAAAAGCCGATGTTCGTACTAATGAAAAAAGTAAAAAAACCTCAGTTTATTAGTTGAGATTTATTTACTCTGCCCTTTCAATTCCAACCCTCTCTTTGTAAAAGATTTTTAATATGGCTGTAATGATGGTTACCATGCCAGGCATATCGACCAATATTTTCTACAATTGTAGTTGATTCATTACTCTCTGGATGTATAAAACTACTTTTCAAATCTGAAGAAGAAAGTCCTTTAAGTAAATATACCAACTTGGCATGTACTGCCCTGAGATGATTTAGCGATAATTCTATAGGGGCCGTCCGTGTATCAAAAAGTTCTGCCCATTCCTTTTCAAGATAGGGTTTTATTATAGGAGTTTCTTCTGTTAGTGCCCACTTAAAGCGAATATAGCTATGGTTGTGGCTATCGGCAACATGATGAACAACCTGTCGCACAGTCCACCCGCCAGGTCTATAGGGAGTCTCTAATTGAGTAGTTGACAATTCATTTACGAGTAATTCCAATCTATTTGGGTAATGTTTCAAAATATTAATCCATTCAGAAACTTGCTCTGCAGAAATTGAAGAAGGCACTTCAAATTTACCAATGGGATACCGCAATGCATCCAGTTCTATTTTTTCCATATTTCAAAAATAGTGATTTTGATTTGCTGTAACTAAGCTCAACATTTATAGCATTCTTTTGTTTCAGAAGTCGGGACTGTTTAATTCACCAAACTTTAATAGATATTTAACCTGGTATTGACCAAAATCATTTCATTAACTACTAATTTTATACACTTTTAAATTTCAACTTAAAAAAATTAAATATGGCTACAATTCGATTGGGCGACATTGCCCCTGATTTTACTGCTGAAAGCTCTTTAGGAACAATTAATCTTTATAATTATTTAGGTGACGGATGGGGTATTCTTTTTTCGCATCCAGCTGACTTCACCCCTGTTTGTACAACTGAACTTGGGACAGCTTCTAAATTTAAAGCAGAATTTGACAAACGAAATGTAAAGATGTTAGCCCTTAGTGTTGATGGCAAAGATTCCCACAATGAATGGATAAAGGATATTAATGAGACACAAAATACAACGGTTAACTTTCCTATAATTGCGGATGAGGACAAGAAAGTTTCCTCATTATATGATATGATACATCCTAATGCCGACAATAATCTTACGGTGCGTTCGGTATACATAATAGCTCCTGATAAGACAGTTAAACTTATTATTACCTATCCTGCTTCTACAGGTCGTAATTTTCACGAATTATTAAGGGTTATAGATTCTCTGCAACTAACTGCCTATCACAAAGTGGCTACTCCGGCCAACTGGAAGCATGGGGAGGATGTTGTAGTAAGTCCATCTATACCAACTGATGAAGCACGCGATATGTTTATCAAAGGAGTAGAAGAAATTAAACCTTACCTGCGAATGACACCGGATCCTACGGCGGTATAAAAGAACTTTAATATGAATATTAGCCTTCTGATCACAGGAGGCTTTTTTTTCTAATTATAAGACTATAAAATTGGTTGATCCCAACCCTAACTTTTTGAAAGTTTGGATGCTGTGAACCCGAATACAGAAATGATTAACAAATGTTGATATCTAATTAAAGTTAGGCTTGGTCTTTTGTTCAACCTTCTTTAATTTTATAATTGTATTACACAATATGACATTCCCCCTTTTTGTAAACAACTTTATGAAATAATTTAATAAATGGTTAACAGGTAGGGTTTACAACCACAAAGGTGTTATATAAGTAAGAAGGTTCCCCATAAAATAACCTTAATAAGTTGCTATGTCTATTTTTTTTGTAATCCTCTTCTTTTTACTGGCTATCAATTTAATTCTACTTGTTTTTAGTGCAAACAGGGTTAAATAAAAAACTTCTTTCAAAAAATTGAAAGAAGTTTTACTTAATTATATAGAGCTATCTAAGGTCTCTACTTCTCTAGTATTTTTATAAGAATATGATTATTTATTTAACTTCCATAAGCTCAACATCAAAAACCAGCGTAGCATTAGGAGGTATTACACCCCCGGCACCAGCACTCCCGTAACCAAGTTCAGATGGAATTACAAAACGTGCCTTATCACCAACTTTTAACATACTAATTCCTTCATCCCATCCAGGTATTACCTGTCCTGTTCCCAATTGAAAATCAATAGGCTGATTGCGCTGGTAGGACGAATCAAATACTTGTCCGTTAGTCAATGAGCCTTCATAATGAACAGAAACAGTATTTCCTTTTGTTGCTTTATTACCATCTCCCTTTTTAAGAATCTTGTAACGAAGTCCACTGTTTGTTTTATCAAATCCAGAAGCAACTTTTTCCAATTCTGCCTCTGCTTTATTCTTTTCTTCCTGTAATCTAATTTCCCCTGAACTTTCAAAGGACTTAAATGCTTCAACCGCATTCCATGATTCTGCTTTGCTTCCAACACGAACAATCTCCAGGCTATTAATAGAATCTCCCTGAGCAATTTCATCAACAACCTTCTGCCCTTCAATAACATTTCCAAAAACGGTGTGTTTATTATCTAACCATGGCGTAGCGATATGTGTAATAAAGAACTGACTGCCGTTTGTGCCTGGACCTGCATTAGCCATAGAGAGCACTCCAGGTCCTGAATGATTTAAATCTGGGTGAAATTCGTCATCAAATTTATAACCGGGATCTCCTGTTCCGGTTCCCTGAGGACAACCACCTTGAATCATAAAATCCGGGATTACCCTGTGAAAACTAAGTCCGTCATAATAAGGTGTGTTTTTTGGTTTGGCACTATTTTCCAGGTTTCCTTCAGCCAGTGCTACAAAATTACCTACTGTACCAGGGGTTTTATCATAAGCTAACTTCACAGTTATTTCTCCTTTTGAAGTATTGAATTTTGCGTAAATTCCGTCTTGCATATCTCATTTTTTAGTAAGCTGCAAATGTAATAAATTAATATTTACAGGTGCTCATTTTATCCTTCTTATAACTTGCATTTGGGGGTAATATAGAAATAGTAGCTTAGTATTATTTTCCTCCTTCAATATTTGTTGAACTTGTACCATATTTATCAAATAAGTATACCAAACTAGCCATTGTGGCAGCACCAAGTTCAAGTTCACGTCTATTAACATGTTCAAATGTATCAATCTCAGCATGATGATGGTCGAAATACCGCTGTGAATCGGGTCGCAATCCCGCAAGTACAATTTGGTCATTTTTTAAAGGACCAATATCCGCACCGCTTCCTCCTTTCTCAAACAAATGAATTAGATATGGCTCAAAAAGAGGTTTCCATTGTAAAATTTTGGCAAAATCCGTTTCCTGGCAGTCAAAAGAAAAACCTCTGGGTGTAAAGCCCCCTGAATCACTTTCCAACGCAAATACATGTTTCTCTTTTTTGTTTAATGCAATCTCCGCATAGGTAGTTGCGCCTCTTAAACCGTTTTCTTCATTCATAAAAAGTACCACACGGATTGTTCTCTTAGGTAGATATCCCGTTATTCTTAATAACCGAAGAACTTCCATACTCTGAACACAGCCGGCACCATCATCATGGGAACCATCACCAAGATCCCAGGAGTCAAGATGTCCACCAACTACTATAATTTCTTCGGGATATGTGCTGCCCTTTATCTCTCCTATAACATTATAGGATTGAACATCCTGCATTTGCCTGCAATTTTGCTTAAAATAAAATTTTATCTCCGGATTAAGTTGTAATGTAGTGCTTAACAATTCAGCACCGTTGGTACTTATTGCGGCGGCTGGAATTCTATTATTTAAAGGAATTTCCCCATAACTCATCAGTCCGGTATGCGGATAATCATCCAGACGAAGGTTCATAGAACGAACAATAACCCCTACTGCTCCATATTTTGAAGCTTCTTTAGCCCCGGAATACCTTTGTTCCACGCTTGCAGAATATGACTCAAATGTTTTAATTTTCGCCGGATCCATAGGTCGATTGTAAAAGACAATTTTACCTTCAATTTTATTACGACCGAGTTGCTCCAATTCTTCAATACCACTTACTTCAATAACATTCGCCTTGATACCACCGGAAGGAGTAGCAATAGAGCCGCCCAATGCACAAATAGGTACATTATTCGTAATTCCCGGTTTACTTTCAATATAGGCAAATTCAGGTACTCCCCTAACCCATTTAGGAACCATTACGGGTTGTAACCACACCCGATCCAGTCCGAGGGAATCCATTTTTTGCTTGGTATACTCCACTGCTTGCTCAGCCTGCACAGAACCTGTAAGTCGACCTCCTATCTGATTAGATAAATAATTTAACCAATTATAAGCCATACCCTGAGTAAGCGATGTATTGTAAATTGCTTTTAACTGTTCTTTGTCATCCGTTTGAGACCATATAGGTCCAACCATTAATAGAAGTAGTAGGCATAAATTTTTCATTCTTCTTTTTCTAATTGGGATTTATAAGTTTCAATATTAGCCTTTATTTTATCATCAAGCTCTGGTTCCTTAATATCTTTGTATTTTTTTAACGATTCCAGCAATATACTAGCTACAATTAATCTCGAAGCATTCTTATCATCAGCTGGAATAACAAACCACGGTGCATTGGTTTTAGACGTTCTATTAATGGCTTCCTCATAACAATTCTGATAATTATCCCAAAGTTTGCGCTCCTTTAGGTCACCAGGTGAGAATTTCCAATTTTTTTCCTGCAGACGCAATCTTCTCAATAAGCGCTGTCTTTGTTCTTCTTTAGAAATGTTTAAAAAGAATTTAAATACAAGGGTTCCATTTTCTGTGATATGGCGCTCAAAATCATTAATCTGTTTATACCGTTTGTCCCAGAATGATTTATCAATATCTGCCACCGTATTTATATTTGGAATATTCTCATTTAAAATATACTCCGGATGGACCTTGGTTACCAATACATTTTCATAATGGGTTCTGTTAAATACTCCAAATTTTCCTTTTGATGGGAGTGCAATATAGTGTCTCCATATATAATCATGATCCAGTTCTAGTTCCGTTGGCACTTTAAAGCTATGTACAACCACTCCTCTAACATTGCAATCTTTAAACACCTCGCGAATAAGGCTATCCTTACCAGAAGTATCCATCCCCTGAAAACAAATCAGGACAGCATATTTGCCATGTGCGTATAGCGCATTTTGAAAATCACCTAAATCTTCACGCAATTTTTCCAGTTTTTTTTTGAGTTCCTTTTCTGTACTGTCAAGATTTTCTGAAGTATTGAGATCTTCTAATTTTATATCAGAAACTATCTTGTATGCGGCTATGTCGATTTTCTTCATGAGTTGAATATATAATATTTTGTTGTCCTAAAAAAGGCTCAAATTTAAAAATAGCCTTTTATCCTTAATAATGTGCCATTCGACCTTTAATCAGGAAAGACCGGTTAATTAAACGAATAAATATGGCGCCGGGGGCTACTCTCTTTATCTTTACCCTGCCTAAATTTTACATAATTAATACTCTAAGCTATGAAGGTCTTATGTACCATTCTGATGTTCCTTGTGTTTTTCTCTATGTCTTCTTTTGATATGAGTAAAGCTTGTGAATATGCAGTGTCGAATATTGGGTACATCAAGTCCCAGACAGAACGCGCTCTTGCTGCGGAAGACATTAATTCTTCGCGTTTCTTTGCTTATAAAGCCCTTAATGCCATTGAAAAATCCAAAGAGCAAATTGAAGCCTGCGGTTGCGATTATGCTAAAGAGAGTATTTATGAAGGTTTGGATAACCTAAAGAAAGCCACTAGAGTCTCTTCCTTAAACAGCGCTAAAATTCTTTTAACACGAGCATTGGATAATTCTTCGGGAAGCCTAGAAGCTATAAGAGAACACGATGAACACCAGGGAAGTTTATATGCCAATGATATGCTGGTGATAAATACAAAAAATGCAGAAAAAGAAAAATTAAGTATGGTTATACCAGTGGGCAAGGAATTGGAAAGAAAAATTGATCTGTCGCTTGTAAATTATCAAAATTCTCTGAATGAGGTTGTCAACAGTGTAGAATGCAAAGAGGCCTATGAGTTTGCAAGCAAAATTTATGCACATTGTGAACAGGAACTTCTAAAGCCGAATCTTACCGAAGCGAAAAAGTATTACAATTTTAGAACACAACAAATTACGGCAATAGCACTTGACAAATTAAAGGAATGTAATAAATAGTGCTGCGGAAGTATTTCCTGAGAGTACTATAATAGTTTACCTATGCCCAAATCAACTATTTACTTGCAAACAGGGCAACGTCTTCTTCGGAAATTTCTGTACCCCCAAGTATAATCAGGCGTTCCACCACGTTTCTTAATTCGCGAATATTACCTGTCCAATCATAACTTTTTAAAAGCTCAATAGCCTTTTTGGTAAACTTTTTGTCAACTATCCCTTGCTCGGAGGCAATTTTGGCAGTAAAATGATCTATTAGGAGCGGAATATCTTCTCTTCTGTCATTCAAAGATGGTACATTTATGAGTATAACGGCCAAACGATGATAGAGATCTTCCCTGAATTTTCCTTCTGCAATTTCATGTTGAAGATCCTTGTTGGTTGCAGCTATTACACGCACATCAACTTTAATATCCTTGTCTGTACCAACCCTTGAAATTTTACTCTCTTGCAAGGCTCTAAGTACTTTGGCTTGAGCGGAAAGACTCATATCTCCAATCTCATCCAAAAAGATAGTACCTTTATTTGCGGCCTCAAATTTACCTGCTCTATCCCTTATCGCCGAAGTAAAGGCCCCTTTTACGTGACCAAATAATTCGCTTTCAATCAATTCTGAAGGGATTGCCGCACAATTTACTTCAATAAATGGTCCTCCACAACGATCACTTTTTTCATGCAGCCAATGGGCCACAAGTTCCTTTCCGGTACCATTTGATCCAGTTATTAAAACTCTTGCATCTGTTGGCGCAACCTTATCTATCATTTCCTTGATAGTGGTAATTTCCTTACTTTGACCAATCATTTCATAGCCTTTACTAACTCTTTTCTTTAAGATCTTGTTTTCTTTAACAAGTTCCTTTTTATCCAGCGCATTCCGAACTGTTGTTAGAAGTCTGTTTAAATCTGGTGGTTTGGAGATGTAATCGAAAGCCCCCAACCTCATTGTATTTACAGCAGTATCCAAATCCCCATGTCCTGAAATCATTATAAAGGGTATTTCCGGTCTTATTTTTTTTGCTGCCTGTAAAACTTCAACGCCATCCATTTTGGGCATTTTTATATCACATAGGGCAAGGTCATAGTCCGTTTTTTTAATCATTTCCAGACCACGTGAACCATCTTCTGCCTCGTCCAATTCATACATTTCGTTTTCTTCAGATAAAATCTTAACTAAAACCCTGCGGATAGCTGCTTCATCTTCTATAACAAGTATTTTTGACATGTTTTTATTATTAAAAAATTGAAATTTTAAATCCCGCTTTCCAGTAAAGACTTCCAGCCTTTTTTTCAGTTAAGGTATATACTTTATCCCTATTACTATTTCTCAGCAAACCTTCTTGGTTTATCGTAATTCCGCCAACTCCATAAAAAGACATACGCTTATTAATTTTATATTGGTAACCAATAGCACCAACAATAGCCGAAAGTGAAACATAGGATCCAAGCTCACCATCCGGCAAAAGAATGTCATTTTGTGCATTTACAAAGTAACCGTCCAAAAATAATGCCATTTGCAAGATGTGTTTATCTTTAATGTGATATTTTATATCCGTTCTTGGAATTCCCAGGGAGTACGACCAGGACCTGTGAAACCTTTTGTGATAATTAACAAGTGGCAGAGGAAATGGTAGGCCGGTAGTACTATTATAGGTTAAGCCTAATATTAATCTAAAGGGTTTATCAATATCTTTTTTCTCTTTCCACATAGTTGCGGTAAGGTTTAATAAAAAGTCATCTCCCTGAAGGCCATTTACCAAATTGGATGCTATTCTTGGAGTTACAATACCCACAAATCGCCAGTCTTCATTCAATTTAAAAATATAACCCACATTAAGATCAATGACATAAAGGGTACTCAACTCACTGGAATCAAATGGATAATCCTGAGTGATATCAAAATCAATAATATTAAACTCACCTCCTAATACCAAATACTTATCTAAGCCAACTTTAATAGGAACATTTAGTAAAAATCGGTATCGCGATGCTGCATTACCCGTTTCTTCTTTCGGGAGCGAAGTATATTCAACCCTCAAAATATCCGTGCTTTGAGCAAAACAAATTCCACTTACTAAAAGTAAAAAGTAAAATAAAAGAAAATACTTAATCATACTACCAGCCTGGCTACTTCCATATTGCGGTTTTTTTTGGAATTTAAACAACTACTTTTGGAATAAGTGAACATCTCTCTGCGGAAAAGGGATTTTGATATTGTTTTCTTGGAATTTAGAATCAATTACATATCGAATTCTGCTTTTTATCTTTAACGCTTTAAAACTGTCATTAATATAAAAATGGATTGAAAATAAAAGGCTGGAATCCCCAAAATCATCAAAAAGAACGAATGGTTCCGGGATATTTAAGATTTCTTTATCATCGGCCAAACAGGAAAGCAGAACAGTTGTCACCAGTTTAATATCGCTTCCATAAGCCACTCCTACCTTAATATCCTCTCTGGTAATATTATGGTTTTGAGTATAATTATAAACAATATCACTCATAAATTTGTGATTGGGTATAATTATCACTCTGTCATCTCGCGTAATTGCTCTTGTAGTTCTCAATTTTATTTCGACTACCTTACCTACCTTTCCCTCAGTTTCGACAATATCTCCCACTTGAAGCGATTTATCAGTTATGATAAAAATACCTCCAATAATGTCCTGGAAAAGTTCTTGTAGTGCCAGGCCTAATCCAACAAATAAAGCAGCTGAAGCCGTAATAAGAAGTGTTATATCTATGCCACCCGCACTCAGGGTAATAAGAATTACAACCAGATAAACCAGGTACTTGATAAATTTAAAGATGCTTATGAACTTTAACTTATCATCACCTTCCATTTTATTTGTATAAAATCTCCTTATCGTATTTAATACAAAATGGGTAATAAAGAAAGTAATAATAATTACAAGTAAAAGTCCAATTGTTATATGAATTGAATTATCCCCTTCACCCAGATGAAGTCCCCAGTTTAAAAAGTCATAAATGGAGTCCCAAACATCTTCCCGAATAAATTTCTCTACCTGGCCAGGTTGCTGATCTTGCATAATTAGTATTTTAGCCATTTGTACAGTTCTTTATACGTAGGTTTTTTACCATACATTAAAATTCCCACCCGGTAGATTTTAGCTGCGAGCCATACGATAGCAATAAAAGTTACAATTAAGAATACAATGGATAGAATTACCTGCCACAATGGAACCCCGCCTTCTCCAATCCCTCCGGGTAAACGCATCAGCATAACAATTGGTGAGGTTAACGGAAATAGTGAAAAGGCAACAGCAATAGGACCATTGGGGTTGCTAAATACGGAAAAGAATCCAACATAAATGGCCAACATTAAAGGAAGTATTATTGGAAAAATAAATTGCTGAGTATCTGTCTCGTTATCCACCGCTGCCCCAATAGCGGCATAAATTGAGCTATAAATTAAATATCCGAGAATAAAATACACCAAAAAAAGAGAAATAAGCATAAACCAAGGTATCTCCAGGAATTCGATTGCATACAATTGCATTGTATCTGGCGCTGGTGATAAAGGCGAAATACTATTCATAGGATTCGGAGTTGTGACAGATTGATCAGTCAGACCCGTCAGATCAATTCCAAAAACTAAAAAAACCACAAAAAGCAACAAGGATGCAGAAATTATCCAGATTGCAAATTGTGTTATTCCCGCTAAGGAAGTCCCGATAATTTTACCTAACATTAATTGAAATGGTTTTACTGATGAGATTATTACTTCAATAATACGACTCGTTTTCTCTTCAATAACACTGCGCATCACAAAACCACCGTAAATTATAATAAACATCATTATCAAATAACCAAAACCGCCCCCTACAAAGGCTTTCATTTCATTTATCCCCTTTAAATTCTGTTCTCCTGTGAAAGTTGCTATATTAATTTCGAATCTGTCATTTATTGTAGTAAATTCCTCTGTAGAAACCCCAATATCTATAAGTCTTCTTTGTCTTAAGCGTTCTTCAAATATATATTCCAAAGGATCCAGAACAGTACTATTTGGAGCTTCTTTTGAATAAAAGTAAGAACTTTGGGTTACCTCCTCAAGGTCGCTGTGATTAGGAATATGTAAAAGACCGGAAAAGCCAAGACTTAAAGTAGAATCCTTAGCGGCTTGCAATGATAAATCTTTAAAAAAAATATAGGAAGTTCTTTCGGTAGTATTAAAGTCATTAGAAAAATAATCACTTTCATTAAATACCGCAATTATTCTCTTCTGACTATCATTTACCTTGGTGAGATAAGCAACAAGCACAATCATTCCCACCATCAGTATGGGACTTAGAAAAGTCATGATCACAAATGATTTGTTTCGAACTTTGGCCAGATATTCGCGTTTAATGATAAGAGATAATTTATTCATGGTCATTTTTGCGTTGTACTGTTTGAATAAAAATATCATTAACGGTAGGGATGGTCTCTACAAAATTATTAATGACCGACTTTGAAGCTAGAAATGTCAAAAAAGATCTGGTATCATCTGTGGGCAGTTGAACTGTAAAGTCTAACTGCTTTCTGTTCATATCATGGTGAGAATGGGATATATCAAATTTATCGGAAATCAGATCTAAAAAATTTTCTCCATTTTCCAATTCAAGCCCTACTCTAAACATATTGTTTTTGTACATTTTTTTGATATCTTCAAGCCTGCCGTCCAAAATCTTTTCCGCATTATGCAACAAGGCGATATATTCGCATAGTTCTTCAACAGATTCCATTCTGTGAGTTGCAAAAATAATAGACGCCCCTTTTTCCTTTAGCTTTATTATCTCATCCTTTATAATATTGGCATTTATAGGATCGAAACCACTAAAAGGTTCGTCAAAAATAAGGAGTTTAGGCTCATGAAGAACTGTTACAATAAACTGAATTTTTTGTGCCATACCTTTTGAGAGTTCCTGAATTTTCCTGTTCCACCAATCCCCTATCTCCAGTTTATCAAACCAATACTTAAGCTTCTGTTTGGCGTCAGATTTGCTCAACCCCTTAAGCTGGGCAAGATATAGTGCCTGCTCGCCGACCTTCATACTTTTATAGAGGCCTCTTTCTTCAGGAAGATAACCAATAAGTGCAATATGATGTGGTTGCAGTAATTCTCCATCAAACATAACTTCACCGGAATCCGGATAGGTAATCTGATTTATTATCCTTAATAAAGTTGTTTTACCAGCGCCATTGGGGCCTAAAAGGCCGCAAATACTATTTTTTGGTATTGCCAGTGAAACATTGTTTAGTGCAAATTGGTTGCCAAATTTTTTAGTAACATTACTGGCAACAAGGATGTTATTCATTCAGGCAATTTTTGTTACATTTTGATTGTATAAGTAAAGTGTTCTAAATGAGTTTTGAGTTAAGTTAGAAAAAATTACAGGTACAACGACTACAATATTATTAAGCTAACAAATTAGAATCTATTATCATTCACTTTTTATAGGATTCAAAGATATAGAAATGCATTAAAATGGTTTTGTAATTCATAACATTTTGTTTTGCGTCTCATTGATTTGCCGATAAAAGCCTGTATCTATCATTCTTATTATATATTCCTATAGTATATAAAGCGAAATAGAATCGAAATTTCTGATAAGATCAAAGATTCTCAATATAATATCTAGATAATTAATCGACTTATAATCAATTTTATAATAAAAAAGAGCAATGTTATATGTTGTCCAAGCGCATAAAAAACAAAACCCACCCTTAAAAGAATTAAGGATGGGAAAAAAATTGCTATGAAAAAGAAAATTAATATTGGTTTCCCAATATTGATTCAAATATACGTTTTTTATTTAAAAAGAAAACTTTAATTCGTTAAGAGAACATATCCTTTACTTTTTCAAAAAAGGATTTATCTGATTTTACAGGCTTAGGTTCAAAGTTCTCACTATGCTGCATCTTCTCAAAAAATTCACGTTGCTCCTTATTTAGTTCCTTTGGTGTCCAGACGTTTACATGCACCAAAAGGTCGCCTGTTCCATAACCATTAATACTGGAAATACCTTTTCCCCTTAATCTTAGAATCTTGCCCGACTGAATCCCGGATTCTAATTTAATGCGAACATGACCTGTTACAGTATCAATCTCCTTACTGGTACCTAAAACCGCATCCGAAATACTTATGTATAAATCATAATGCAAATTATCACCTTCTCTTTTTAAGGATCCATGTTCGATTGTCTCTATGGCCACCAGCAAATCCCCTGCTATTCCATTACCAGGAGCTTCGTTACCCTTACTGGAAACTTTTAGCTGCATGCCTTCCTCTACACCAGGTGGTATTTTTATAGAAACTGTCTCTTCAACTATTTTCAAGCCCTGAGCGTCAGCATCACTTGGTCTATTATCTATTATTTGCCCACTTCCGCCGCAACTGCTGCAAGTAGCTGCCGTTTGCATCCTACCCAGAATTGTATTGGTTATTTTTGTTACCTGCCCTGCGCCATTGCAAGTCGTGCAAGTTTTATAGGTCACGCCAGCAGCCTGCTTTTTGCGCTTCACTTTAACCTTTTTCTCAACACCATGAGCAATCTCTTCAAGGGTTAAACTAACACGAATTCTTAAATTGCTACCTTTCATCCTGCGTTGACCACCGCTAAAACCTCCAAATCCTCCAAATCCACCGCCAAATGCACTGCCGAAAATATCACCAAATTGGCTAAAGATATCCTCCATATTCATACCTCCACCACCAAAACCGCCGCCTTCAAAAGCAGCATGCCCATATTGATCATATCTGGCTTTCTTATCCGGATCACTCAGAACTTCGTAAGCTTCTGCTGCCTTTTTAAACATTTCTTCTGCCTCGGCATCTCCCTGGTTTTTATCAGGGTGAAATTCTATCGCTTTTTTGCGATATGCTTTTTTAATCTCGGCTGCTGAGGCATTTTTGGAAATACCTAATATTTCGTAGAAATCCTGCTTCATAAGTCCTTTTTAAATTTAATTTCCAACAACCACTTTTGGATATCGGATTATTTTATCTCCAAGTTTATAACCCTTCTCAACAACATCTATGATTTTACCTTTTAACTTTTTGTGAGGGGCCGGAATCTGAGTAATTGCATCATGCACTTCGGCGTCAAAAGCATCGCCTTCTTTGATTGTTATCTCCTTTAAACCCTTAGACTTAAGAGTTTCTTTAAATTTGTTGCTAATAAGATCTACCCCTTTAAACGATTCTTTATCCTTAGACTTAGAAATTTCCTTTAGAGCCCTATCAAAATCATCCATGATAGGTAACAGGGCTACCATGACTTCCTGACCGGCAGTTTTAAAAAGGTCCATACGTTCTTTCGTAGTGCGTTTTTTGTAATTTTCAAACTCCGCAAAAAGTCTTAAAAACTTATCTTTTTCTTTATTCAGATCTTCCTGTAATTGTTCTTCAATGGATTTTATTTCCTCTGGGTGCTTATTTAGATCTGATTCCAAATCCTGCTCATTCTGTATTTCCTGTTCTTCGGGTATCATTTCATTTATCTCTTCTGACTTATCTTTTTTATTCATTTAGTATAACTTTATGTAAACCTCAAATTAGGATGGCAAAAGTACTGCCAATTCTTGAAAAATGTCAAAATGTCACAAAAAAAAACACCCTGATTGAAGGATGTTCAAAAGTTAGCTGCCGAGTTCTTTGTTAAAATCTATACATATTCTTTGGCCAATACATCATCCGGATTATCCTCATTAACTTCCTCTAAGTATATATTTTCCAGCGCTCTGCAAATATTATTAAATTTAAAATTAAAGCCTTTTTTTGCTATTTTTTTACTGCTCACACGCTGACTAACAAATAACAGATAAGACATCTCACCAAGGATAAGTCTCATTACAAATTGAGGTATATTGGGCAAAAACAAGGGTCTATCAAGAACCTTGGCCAATTCTTTAACCATTTTTGTGTTAGTAACAGGGTTTGGTGCAACGCCATTATAAATACCAGGCAATCTATTTTCAGCTACAAATAAGAGCATACGGGCTAGATCATTCACATGGATCCATGATTGCCATTGTCCACCCGAACCAAATGAAGCTCCTAAATATCTTCTAACCGCGTTGGCCATATTTGGCAAGGCTCCCCCTTCTGATGACAGAACGAGACCTATCCGAATTTTGGTAACAGTACCTTTAAGCACCTGAAATTTATCGATTTCCTTTTCCCAAATCTCAGTTACATCCCCTAAAAAGCTCGAATCTAAGCTTGTTTCTTCTTCGGTATAAAAATTAGATAAGGAATTTGGATAAACACCTATGGCAGATGCCGAAATAAATGATATTCTTTCTTCCAGATTCAGATTTTTAAGAGCAATACAAAGTGTCTTTAAGCTATCTACTCTACTTGATAGAATTTCTTTTTTATACGATTTAGTCCATCTTTTGGCAATAGTAGCCCCTGCCAGATTGATTATTGCTGAAACTCCTTCAAAACAATTTACATCTATCTCATTTATTTTTGGCTCCCAATAAAATCCGCAGTAATCCTTTTCATTTTTAATTTTTGACTTATCAGTAGTAAGATAATTTACTGAAATCCCTTTTTCACGACATAAATCGGTTAGTGCGCTCCCTATTAAACCAGTGGCCCCGGTTATTAAAAATTTCATCGCATAATTTTGGCCAAAGATATTGGTTTTTTACCCGTGGCAATCAGGTTTAATTTGGATTTAACAGTATCGTTTATGAATTATTGCTAAAATTAGTTTCTCCAGATGCTTTGAGGGCTCTCAGCATTTCCCTTTTGCCAGGTGGTCCGGGTAACCGTTCAACAATAAAACCAACGGCTTGCATAGCTCTTCTCACACTTCCTTTAGCAGAATAGGTTACCAAAACCCCATTTTCTGTAAGAGCATTGTACATCTTTTCAAAAATTATCTCTGTCCAAAGTTCTGGTTGTACCCTGGCTCCAAAGGCATCAAAATAAATAAGGTCGTAAAGATTACTGTCAGAAATTTCTTGGAAGTCCTTTTTTTGTTTGTTAAATGAAAAATGCGGCGTAAGTACTATTTTGTTTTTCCAGGAACTTCTATGCATTTCCAAAAAGGCTTCTCTAAAAGCATCAGCTTTTAGAGTTTCGATGTAGTCTAATTGTGATATCTCCTCAATAGATATGGGATATGCCTCAATGCCGGTATAATCAACTATTTTGTTCTTCTTTTCGGCTTCAATCAAAGTAATAAGGGCATTAAGACCTGTTCCAAAACCAATCTCCAAAATACTTATGGCCTCTTTGGTCAAATATGTAAAACCTTTATCGATGAAAACGTGGTAAGCCTCATTTACTGCCCCGTGTATGGAATGATATTGCTCGTTCCAATCCTGTATTTGGATGGTTTTAGAACCATCTCTTGTCGTAATTATCTTTCTTATCAACTTATTGCCCTATTAGTACCCCATCTGCCTCAAACTCAAAAGTTTTTTTAGGTTCTTTAATCTGAGAAATATCTTCCTGGGATTCGCCAGCATCTTCGGCATAATGCTTTTGGTCATCAACACTCATGTTATCTACAAAAGCAATTCCATTTACAACAACTTCCCTGCCCTCGATATCCTTGGGCACAAAAAAGCCATAATCTTTAAACTTCACCATTACTTCCTCTCCATTTTTCAAATTCAGTTTCATCCAGCAACCTTTAGATTTACAAACATCAGTAACTGTGGCTGAAAACTTTGTTTCCAATGTATCTGCATCCTTAAGTGACTGAAATTCATCTAGCATTTCTTCGCTTCCAATAGCACCTTTGAAGTCAATTAACTTGCCAAATGAAGCATAATTCTTTTCATTTTGGACATTTTCACTTTCCTCAGATAGCTTTTGTTTATTCTTACAACCCACTAACAGTACTAAAAACACAAGTAAAATGTTAAAACTTTTCATTATTAATAATATTTATGTCCCATCTGCAAAACTGGTGATTTTTCCTCGAAAAAAGAAGTCATGAAAGGTGATAATTGTTTAATTTTAATCCTAGAAAAAGTGATTTCCATGGATACAGTAGCAAAAAACCTGATAGTCGAGAAGGCTGAAACATCTAAGATTAGTAAGGTTAATTTTGATCATCTACCTTTTGGTGCGTATTTTACAGATCATATGTTTGTCTGTGATTATAGAAATGGTGCATGGGAAATTCCCAAAATAGTTCCTTATCAGCCTTTGCAAATGGAACCTTCCTCCAGGGTATTTCATTATGGTCAGGCAGTTTTTGAAGGGATGAAAGCCTACAAGGATGATCAAGGTGGTGTTTGGTTATTTAGACCGGATGAAAACTACAGGCGTATAAATAAATCAAGTGTCCGTCTTGCAATGCCTGAATTTCCTGAAGAATATTTTTTTGACGGTCTTAAAAAGCTCTTACAATTAGATGAGGAGTGGATTAAACCAGGGGCAGGTAATTCTTTATATATCCGTCCTTTTGTTATAGCCACACAGGCAGGTATCATTGCTTCTCCCTCTGAAGAATATAAATTTATTATTATTTGCTCACCAGCACAATCCTACTACGGAGGTGAAGTAAGAGTAAAGATTGCCGAAAAATATAGCAGGGCCGCAGATGGTGGATTTGGTTATACCAAAGCCGCCGGTAACTATGCGGGACAATTTTATCCAACCAACCTTGCGAAGGAAGAAGGGTATCAACAAGTGGTTTGGACAGATGCCAGCACACATGAGTTCATTGAAGAGGCCGGTACCATGAATATCTTTATTCGACTAGATAACAAACTAATTACTTGTCCAACAGGTGATAGGATTTTGGATGGTATAACCAGAAAAAGCATCATTAAATTGGCAAAAGCCAGGGGAATTGAAGTAGAAATAAGACCTATAAAAGTGTCTGAGCTGGTTAATGGCATAAAGAATAATTCTTTAAAAGAAATGTTCGGTAGTGGAACAGCAGCGGTGATTAATCCAATACTGGGCTTTGGCTATAAAGAAGAACGCTACGAATTACCAAAAATTGAAAATTCATATGCATCAATCCTAAAGCAACAACTATTGGATATACAATATAATAAGATTGAGGATAAGTTTGGATGGAGGTACAGGGTATAGTATTCCAATAAAACAAAAAGAAATGGGCACTAAAGTTTAGTGTCCGTTTTATTTATCCAGAATAGCCTGAATATTTGGTTTAAAATATTTGGGCCCTTTGAGCACTTTACCATCCTCCCTATAAATTGGCTTACCATCTTTTCCTAATTTACTCATATTGCTGCGCTGTATTTCTTCAAACACTTCTTCAATTTTATGTTGCATACCGTGTTCCAGAATAGTTCCACAAAGAATATAAAGCATATCCCCTAAAGCATCTGCTACCTCTGCCAAATCATTATTTTGCGCTGCCTCTAGATATTCTTTATTTTCTTCGTCCATAAGGTCAAATCTCAATTTGTTCTTTACAGCACCCAGATCAGCTTTCATAGATTGGGATACTCCTAGCCCAAAGGATTTATGAAAAATTTCAACAGAAGCAATTTTCTTTATCATGGTTTTTTTGTTTTAGTTTTGCGTAAAAATAATGAATATGTTTAGCACAGGACAACTAATATTTGCGGTAGTTTTTATTTTGTTATTCACATTGATCTTGATATTTTCTTATCGAAAAGACAAAAAACTTCATGCTAAAAATTACCGGGGGGTAAAGTGGGTAGGAATTGTGTTTATTATATTCGTAATATTCTTATTTTTAATTAAGTACATCCTCAAAAATTAACATATTTACTAAGAACACCACAAAAATGTTGAGATTGACAACAATCTTGCTGTTTCATTCGTATAATATAAGAAAAGAAGTAATTTTGCGTTAACCAATTATATTATCATTCTAATAATGACCACTTTTTTAACAATTCTTTTTATTCTAATACTTTTGAATGCTGCACTTTTATTTTTTAGCGTATCTAATGCTGGACAGAGAGTGAATAAGTTAAAGAAAAGTATTTCAGAGCAATCATTAAGTAAAATTTATCCTCTGGATTTAAATCCAACCAATTACAAAAAAGCAATTTAGTTTTTTACCTTTAGGGTATGAAACAGTTTTTACTTGTTTTTATTGGAGGTGGGTTTGGTAGCTTTCTTCGTTTTATTATTGGTAAAACCTTCAACGATTATTTTCACAATTTCTACCTTGGTACATTCCTGGTTAATATTATTGGTTGCCTGATAATTGGTTTTATTCTGGGTACATCAATGAAAGGAAATCTTCTTTCAAAAGATCAAATCCTGATTCTATCTACCGGCTTTTGCGGTGGATTTACTACTTTTTCAGCATTTACTTTAGAAAATCACGGATTGCTTCAATCCGGTCAATTGCTGCACTTTTCTTTTTATACTTTAAGCAGTATTGCTGTTGGCGTTCTGGCTGTTGTCATGGGACTTTGGCTTTCCAGATTAATATGACTACCACCGGTATTTAAATGCTATTTACCTTATTAACAGTAATTTATAAACCTCTTCATAATTGAAATAATATGCAGGTTTTTTTGCTTTCCTACAAACTTAGTTAAAACTCCCTGACAAAATCATCATATAAACATATTTGAAAGCTTTTAATGATATACCCTCAAAATTAAGGGGGTTTAATTCAAATTATTATAAAAATTACATTAACACCCCATACTTTTATGGGGTGTTAATTATTTTAATATATATTTGCCGCGATCAACAATAAAATTTAAAAATGAAAAAAGTTGAAGCAATTATTAGAAAATCCAAATTTGATGACGTGAAAAACGCACTTCATGAAATTGAGGTAAATTTCTTTAGTTACTGGGATGTAACTGGA
>Ga0265303_10000362_pt1 | contig 25037 bp, 21 predicted proteins | sample Helome_2_FD_192494 | JGI IMG/M metagenome (GOLD analysis project Ga0265303, IMG submission 192494) | Marine sediment microbial communities from subtidal zone of North Sea - Hel_20160317 (Illumina Assembly) | ecosystem: Environmental > Aquatic > Marine > Subtidal zone > Sediment ... | reverse complement strand
AACCGAATATGGGAACTGCTGATCGGACCATTCGCGCAGTAATCGGAAACGCAGCGCTTGCGGCCTGGCCGCTCGGGCTGTTACAGGGAACCCTCGGCATAATCGCGCTGGTGGCGGGTGTTGTATTGATCGGCACCGTGGTGACTGGCTGGTGTCCGCCGTATGACCTGTTAGGCATCAATACTGGCGCTAAGGATGCCAGGGATAGTTAATTAGGATAGTTAATCAATAATCAGAGGGGCCAGGATTGGCCCCTCGATTCATTTCAATGTTTTCTCGAGTTCTTTTAGGCGGGCCTCGATAATTTCCAGTTTTTCCCGGGTGCGTTCCAGCACGCGCGCCTGGATGTCAAACTCTTCTCGACTCACCATTTCATAGTTAGCCAGCTGCTGCTGAAGCAGGCTCTTCAAACGTGCGTCAAAATCGGTTTTCACCTGTTGTAACCCCGGTGGCAACAGCGCGTTGATTTTTTCTGACAGGCGATTGATGGTTTGATTGTCGATCATATTAAGCCCTAAATTGGTGCGTTACACAAATTGATTGCACCATAGATGTGCAAAAAGTGCTTTTGATACGCCAATATTAACGACTATTTGCTTGCTTGCCCAGACCAGTCAAAATTCAACCCGAATTTAATGCGGAGGGTTACTCATGAAAATCATCACGGCAATTATCAAGCCGTTCAAGCTCGATGATGTGCGCCAGGCGCTTGGAGAAATCGGGGTGCAGGGATTAACCGTCTCGGAGGTGAAAGGTTTTGGGCGTCAAAAGGGGCACACCGAGCTATACCGGGGTGCGGAATACGTGGTCGACTTTTTACCCAAGGTAAAACTCGAGGTCGCAATCGACGATGACCTGGTTGACCAGGCGGTTGAAGCCATTACCAGTAGCGCCAACACCGGCAAAATCGGTGACGGTAAAATTTTTATTACCGCACTTGAACAGGTTGTCCGTATCCGTACGGGTGAATCTGGTCCGTCAGCGCTTTAGGAGGACAGCATGGAAAACCAGATTTTTCAGTTACAGTACGCACTCGATACTTTCTATTTTCTCGTTTGCGGCGCCCTGGTCATGTGGATGGCGGCAGGTTTCGCGATGCTCGAGGCCGGACTGGTACGGTCCAAGAATACGACCGAGATCCTGACCAAGAATGTCGCACTGTTCGCGGTCGCCTGTACGATGTACATGGTTTGTGGTTATTCAGTCATGTACGGCGGCGGGGAGTTCACGATGTTCCTGTCGGGCATTGTTGGCGACGGTGTTACGGGCGCTGAAGAACCCGCCACGTATGCGCCATCTGCCGATTTTTATTTTCAGGTCGTGTTCGTCGCAACCGCGATGTCAATCGTCTCGGGCGCGGTCGCAGAGCGCATGAAGTTGTGGGCCTTCCTGGTCTTCGCTGTTGTCATGACTGGCCTGATATATCCGTTGGAAGGACGCTGGACATGGGGCGGCGAGCCCGTCTTCGGCATGTATACACTCGGTGACCTTGGATTCTCAGACTTTGCCGGCTCCGGCATTGTGCATATGGCCGGTGCGGCCGCGGCCCTGGCGGGTGTCATCCTGCTTGGAGCACGCAAAGGCAAGTACGGTAAGCAAGGCCAGGTCTATGCCATCCCGGGCGCTAACCTGCCGCTGGCGACGCTCGGCACCTTCATCCTGTGGTTGGGATGGTTCGGTTTTAACGGCGGTTCCGTGCTGGCTACGTCGTCGGTTGAAAGCGCCAACGCGGTCGCTGTCGTGTTCATGAATACCAACGCTGCTGCTGCGGGCGGTTTAATCGCCGCGATGATCGTGGCGCGTCTGATGTTCGGCAAGGCCGACCTGACAATGGCGTTAAACGGCGCGCTGGCTGGACTGGTGGCGATCACCGCAGAACCATCAACACCAACACCACTGTTGGCGACTTTGTTCGGAGCCATTGGCGGTGTGCTGGTAGTGTTTAGTATCGTGGCCATGGACAAGCTCAAGATCGACGATCCGGTAGGTGCGATCTCGGTACACGGCGTGGTCGGCCTGCTCGGCCTGCTACTGGTGCCGGTGACCAATGACGGCGCCAGCTTTTCCGGTCAAATTATTGGTGCACTGACCATCTTCGTCTGGGTTTTCGGCGCCAGTTTTGTGACCTGGCTTGTAATCAAGATGATCATGGGTATCCGTGTCAGCGAGGAAGAAGAATACGAAGGTGTTGATCTGGCCGAATGCGGTATGGAAGCCTACCCGGAATTCACTGCCTCCGGTACGACCGTTTAATTCGGCACAATAGTCGAGTTAAAAAATCGGGGTCGGTGTTCTGCCGACCCCGTCTTTTGTGTGATAATATAAAGTCATTCGATCAATCCAAGTCCGCCATGTTGTGCCATATTTATCGCAGCAACCAGAAACTCGACACTTACCTTTATCTGCTCGATAAAGACGATTTCTCGATTATCCCCCCCGAATTACTGCGCGTTTTTGGTCCGCCCGAATTCAGCTTCAGTTTCGACTTAACAGAAGAACGAAAACTCGCCAGGGAAGATGCCGTCGAGGTGCTCGAGAATCTCGCGCAACAGGGTTATCACCTGCAGCTCCAGGATGACATCCTGGTCGAGCAGATGCTCGCGATGAAGGCAATAAACTAGATCCTGTCTCTAAGCGCGTAATAACTCATGCCGAGCACCAGTCCCGGCCAACGCAGCAAATCACCACCCGGAAAGTTACGCGTCGGGATCGTGCCAAACAAATCAAAATGCTCGGCTTCACCGGCGATCGCATCGGCAATCAACTTGCCCGCCAGGGTTGCCATTGCGACGCCCTGGCCGGAGTAGCCTTGCGCGTAATAGGTGTTGTGCTTGCCGAGTCGCCCGAAATGGGGCATGCGGTTAAGCGTTACCGCAAGGGTGCCGCCCCAGGCGTAGTCGATGCGCGAGTCGGCGAGTTCCGGGTAAACTTCCAGCATGGGTTTACGCACGAAGTTCGCGATATCGGCGGGAAAGTTCTGGCGATAATTTTCACCGCCGCCAAACAGCATGCGCTTATCCGCCGATAGCCGATAGTAATTGACGACGAAACGCGAATCGGCAATGGCAACATCGCGCGGGTTGATTCGTTTGAGTTGTGATTCGCCGAGCGGCTCGGTCGCAATGACAAAATTATTGATCGGCATGATCTTGCCGGACATGCGTTGCTCAAGCTTGCCCAGGTAGCCATTGCAGGCGAGCACGATGCTGTCCGCCTCGACCACTCCCTGGTTGGTGATAATCCGGTTTGGACTACCTTCCTGGTAGCTTTCGACGACAGTAGATTCGTAGAGCCTGGCACCGGCGGCTAGCGCCGCGGCGGCGAGACCCAGCGCATAATTGAGCGGGTGTAAATGCCCGGCACCCATGTCCAGGCTACCGCCATGATAGCTATCGCTACCGACCAGTTCAGCCATGGCTTTTCGCCCGAGGTACTCGATTTTCTGGTACTCATACTGGCGACGTAAGAAATCAACGTAGGCTTCAGATTCCTGCGCATAGCCCGGTTTGTGATCTGGATGCGCTATGCCGGGTTTTAAGTCACAGTCGATTTGGTGCTCGGCAATCAGGTTCCTGGCCAGGCTCTTGGCGGCCTCGGCCAATTCCCAGAACTGCCGCGCCGCGTCCGTGCCGACCATTTTGGTCAGCGTGACCTGGTCCTTGCGTTGTCCACTACAGAGTTGCCCGCCGTTGCGCCCGGAGGCGCCCCAACCGGGTTTGCGTGCTTCCAGCAGCACGACATCATAGCCGCGCTGGGCTAAATGAAGGGCAGATGACAAACCGGTATAGCCACCGCCGACGATGCAGACATCTGCACGTCGGGAACCGTCCAACGGCGTCAGTTCGACAGACCGGTTCCGACTCGCATGATAGTAGGAGTTCGGGTAGTCGTCGGTGTCGCTGCGATCTTGAACGAGCTTGAAGGTCATGCCGCCGTGATCAGGCAATCGCTTTCTGGGTCAGGTCGAGGCACTGCCAGGCGCGCTCGATGAAGATATCGATTTCCGCCGGCTGCACGATCAGGGGCGGCGAAATGATCATCGCGTCACCGACCGCGCGCATTACCAGGTTGTTTTCGAAGCAGAAATCGCGGCAAATAATGCCAACGCCCTGGTCCTTGTCGAACCTGATGTAGTTTTCCTTGTCCTTGAGTAGCTCGAGTGCGCCGAGCGTCCCCACACCGCGCACTTCACCCACGAGCGGATGAGCACCGAGTTCGCGAAAACGCTGTTGCAGGTACGGCCCGGTAGATTCACGCACGGTTTGTACGATGTTTTCGCGTTGCATCAACTTGATGTTGGCAATCGCTACCGCGGCACACACGGGGTGACCCGAGTAGGTGTAGCCATGGTTGAACTCACCGCCCTGGTTGATCAATACATTCATGATGTGATCGGCAACCATGACTCCGCCGATCGGCAGGTAGCCTGAAGACAGGCCCTTGGCGATGGGCATCAGGTCAGGTTTTAAATCGTAGTAGTCGGTTCCAAACCATTCACCAGTTCGACCGAAACCACAAATGACTTCATCGGCGACCAGCAAAATGCCGTAGTGCTCACAAATCTTTTTAACTTCAGGCCAGTAACTATCCGGCGGCACGATGACGCCACCAGCGCCCTGGATCGGTTCGGCAATGAACGCGGCAACCTTGTCGACACCCAGTTCCTCGATCTTGTCGGCAATCGATTGCGCCGCCTGGCGACCGAATTCGTCACGATCGAGATCGGTGCCGAGCTCGCAGCGTTTGGCGAACCAGTTGGGCTCCTCGACGTGGACGATGTCCGGGATGATGCCACCCTGTTCATGCATCGCATCCATACCGCCCAGGCTCGAAGCGGCAATGGTACTGCCGTGGTAGGCGTTTTTGCGGCTGATCACGACGCGTTTTTCGGGTTTACCCATCAGGTCCCAGTAGCGCCAGACGAGGCGCAACACGGTATCGTTGGCTTCCGAACCGGAACTGGTAAAAAAAGCATGATGCATATGCGCCGGCGTCACCTCCGCGAGCAGTGCCGAGAGTTCCGCCGCCGGGGGCGTCGAGGTTTTGAAGAAAGCATTGTAATAGGGTAGTTGCTGGATCTGTTTGTGTGCGGCATCAATTAAATCTTGCTGCCCATAACCCATGTTGACGCACCACAGTCCTGCCATCATATCGAGCAGTTGATTGCCATCCGAATCGGTCAGGTAAACACCTTTCGCGGATTCGATAATGCGCGGCGGCTTTTGCAGCAGATCGTTGGGATTGGTAAACGGATGCAGGTGATGGGCGCCATCCTGTGCCTGCCACTTTTCGGTGTTGCTGGAATCCATCGTGGTTGCCTGGTTCATAATATTCACCTCAGACTTTTAACAGTAAATGCTCCCGTTCCCAGGGGCTGATTACATTGAGAAAGTTATCGAATTCAACTTCTTTGACGCCAACGTATACGTCGATGAAGGCGTCACTGAGCACTTCGCGCAATTCCTTGCAATCGGCGAGGCGTTGCAGCGAATCGTACCAGTGTCTCGAGAGCTGAATCGGTTCATCGTAAGCGCTCCCCTGGAGCGCCTCGGTTGGTTTTAAACCCTGTTTCATGCCGATGTAACCGCAGGCAAGAGAAGTCGCTATTGCCAGGTAGGGGTTCACGTCTGCCGATGCGATTCGGTTTTCGACGCGCATCGATTTCGGATTGTTTTCCGGTATGCGAAATCCCGTGGTGCGGTTGTCGTAACCCCAGTGAAAATTGATCGGTGCCGACATCTCCCTGACGATACGGCGGTAGGAGTTGACGTAGGGTGACATCAGCGCCATCGCTTCAGGCAGAAACTGCTGCAGCCCTGCAATATGACTAAGCAGTAAATCGTTCGGCATACCTTCCGGCGTCGAGAAGATATTTTCGCCGGATTCGAGATCTTCGACGCTTTGATGGATATGCATCGCGCTGCCGGGTTGTGCTTCCATCGGTTTGGCCATGAAAGTCGCGTACAAATCGTGACGCAGCGCGGCTTCGCGTACCGTGCGCTTGAACAGGAAAGCCTGGTCAGCCAGTTCCAGTGGATCGCCATGTAGCAGGTTAATTTCCATCTGGCCCATGCCTTCCTCGTGAATCAGGGTGTCGATTTCAAGACCCTGGCCCTCAGAAAATTCATACATGTCATCGAACATCGGGTCGAAATCGTTGACCGCATCGATATTGAAAGACTGCCCGCTGCGCTCAGCCCTGCCGGTGCGTCCAACCGGTGGTAGCAGTGGGTTCTTCGGATCCAGGTTCGGCTGCAGCAGGTAAAATTCAAGCTCGGGCGCGACCACCGGTTTCCAGCCCTCGGCCTGATAAAATTCGAGTACCCGGCGCAAAACCTGGCGCGGAGAGAATTCGATCGGATTTCCTTCCATATCGAAACAGTCGTGGATTACCTGGGCAGAGGGTTCCCTGGCCCATGGCAGCAGTCGAATCGTATATGGATCGGGCCGCAACACCATATCGATGTCGAGTGGATTAATTTGATCGGTGATATCGGGATAATCACCGGTTATCGACTGCATAAAAATCGACTGCGGCATGCGCAAAGTCGTGGTGTCGGTGAATTTTGACGCGGGCATGATTTTGCCGCGCGCGGCACCCGCCAGGTCGGGCACGATACATTCCACTTCGGTAATCTGGTGTTGTTCAATCCAGTCTTTCATTTGGGGTCACACATTTTACAGCAAGGGCGACTGGTGACAGGCACAAGTCAGCTGCTGGTAGCAATCAAGAATAGTTGAAAATCGGTAAACCTGACAATTGTGATCACAAAAAAATGCAAAGTCAAACAGAGATTTATCAGGTTCCATTAGCGGGGACAGTATACTCATTTCGCTTGCGAAATAAGTATACTGTCCCCGGAATCACGGAATCATTAGCTGTTAAACCAGAACTTTTATGAGTGAAGATTCAGATCGCAATCCAAGGCCGTCACCCAGAAGCGTCACCCGGAGCCGGATAACAATCTGGGTCAAGATATGTGTTGCGATCCTGGTCGTCCTGATAGTTTTAAAGTGGCTCGGTTTGCAGATATTCGTCAGGCTCGACTTTGATGAGGAGCCAGTTCTCGCGGCGCTTACCGAAATAGAGACTTACTACATTCCACTTGGCCTGTTGCTCATCTACCTGGTGGCTGCATGGTTATGGGATTTACTTATTGGCCCAAAGGATGATTAGGGTTCACTCTGACAGGCCTGTGCTAGCAGGCGGCCCTGAGATCAGGTTTCTTCGGCTGTCATTTTTAAATCACGTTCGCGCTGTTTCTGCTGTCGCAACATGATATAACCCGCCGTCACAACACCGATTGCCACGACCAGGATGATGATGGTTGCGAGTGCATTTATATCCGGGCGTAAACCAACTTTCACGCGCGAATAAATCAAAATTGGCAGAGTGACTGCCCCGGGTCCGGAGACAAAACTCGCGATGATCAGGTCATCGAGCGACAGGGTAAAGGATAGCAACCAACCCGCCAGCATGCCGGGCGCAATTAGTGGCAAGGTGATGTCGGTTAATACGCGTAGTGGTTTGGCGCCAAGATCCTGTGCTGCCTCTTCAAGGTCCTGCGCCATACCCGCCAGGCGAGACTGGATGATGACGGCGACATAAGCCATCGAAAAGGTGATATGTGCGATCGTAATCGTGGTAAAGCCGCGTTGATCGGGCCAACCGATGAATTCCTTGAGCGTGATAAACAGCAAGAGTAGCGACAGGCCGGTAATGACTTCCGGCATGACCAGCGGCGCCGAGATCATGCCGCTGAACAGGGTGCGGCCCTTGAATTGTCCGAAACGCACCAGCGCCAGACCCGCGAGCGTGCCCAGAATCGTGGCGAAGCAGGCGTTCACCGTGGCGATCCTGAGGCTCAGGGATACCGCTTCCCAGATTTCCGGGCTTTCAAACAGTACGCCGTACCATTTGGTAGAAAATCCGCCCCAGATCGGCACGATTTTCGACTTGTTGAACGAGTAGATGACCAGCATGATCATCGGCACATACAGGAAGGCGATGCCGAAACTGAGCATAGATAACAGGAAGATGGAGCGTTTGCCGTTATTCATGACTTTCCGTCTCCTTCCCCTGGATGTGCTGATACAACATCATCGGCAGCACCAGCAACAGTAACAGCGCGATGGCGACTGCGGACGCGACCGGCCAGTCGACATTGGCATTGAATTCGTTGTAGAGCACCCGGCCGATCATTAACACGTTGCCGCCGCCGAGTAGATCCGGAATAACGTACTCACCGGTCGCCGGAATGAACACCAGCAGCGAACCGGCAATGACGCCAGGGAGGGTTAATGGCAGGGTCACGGTGAAAAATGTTGCCATCGGCTTGGCGCCAAGATCGGCGGCGGCTTCGAGCAGTTCCCAGTCCAGTTTTTCCAGGTTCGCGTACAACGGCAGGATCATGAACGGGACATAGGTATAAACAATTCCGACGTAGACCGCGAAGTGGGTGTAAAGCATGCGGATCGGTTCGTCGATGATGCCCAGTGCTATCAGTAAATCATTTATCGTGCCCTGGTCTGCCAGCAGTCCCAACCAGGCGTAGACGCGTAACAGGAACGAGGTCCAGAACGGCAGGATTATCAGCATCAACAGGATATGCTTGGTGGTATGGTTGGAGCGTACGATCGCGTAGGCCATCGGGTAACCCAGTAACAGGCACAGTATGGTCGACACTGTCGAGATCTTGAGCGAGCTCAGGTAAGTGTTAACGTATAAATCGTCTTCCCACAAGTAGGCGTAATTGTCGACTACAACGCGGACATGCATGATACCTTCGTCGACCCATTCGATCATTGGTGTAAACGGTGGGCTGGCGATTATGGTCTCGGCCAGGCTGATCTTGAGCACCAGGAAGAACGGTGCAAGGAAGAAAACAAGTAACCACGTAAAGGGGATGATCAGTATCAGGGTGCGCCAGCGATCCTGGGCCAGGCGCATGAGCCGGTACAGTATCCTGGTTTTCAGATCCTCTTCAGTCGTTGCCAGCGCTTCGACCGGAGTGCTCATTTGGTGAGTACCACCGAGCTCGAGGGCTCCCAGCTCAGAAATACCTCCTGGTCCCAGTCGATTGGAGGATTGCCATCCTTGGGGCGGCTAAGATTGGGCGAGGTAATTTCAACGATGCGATCGTCATCAATCAGTACTCGATAGGTCGAAGTTCCGCCCAGGTAGCCGATATCGCTAACCATGCCCTTGATGCTGTTGGTGCCGGTGTCGCCGTTAGCCTGTTTCGCTATTTTTATCTTCTCCGGACGTAATGCCACCCAGACCTTGGTGCCCTCGGCGATCGACATTCCGTGGTCAATATAAAAATTGCATGAGGGATCCTTGCTTTCGACCACAACATGATCGGTTCCGTTCTCGACTATGCGGCCTTCAAACATGTTCGCGTTACCGATAAAATTCGCCACCAGGCGTGAGGTCGGAAATTCATAGATTTCAGTCGGGGTGCCGATCTGCATGAAACGGCCGGTGTCCATGATCGCGATGCGGGTCGATAAGGTCATCGCCTCTTCCTGGTCGTGCGTTACCACCACGAAGGTCACTCCGAGCCGTTCCTGAAGATTCATCAATTCGTACTGGGTTTGCTCGCGCAGGCGTTTGTCGAGGGCGCCGAGCGGTTCATCGAGCAGTAATACCTTGGGGTGCTTGATCAGTGAGCGCGCCAGCGCAACGCGCTGTTTTTGCCCGCCGGATAGTTGATGCGGCTTGCGTTTGGCGAATTGACCCAGTTCGACCAGGGTCAACATTTCCTCCACGCGCTGCTCGATTTCAGACGCGGCTACGCCGTCCCGTCGCAATCCGTAACCAACGTTTTTCTCGACGGTCATGTGCGGGAACAACGCATAGGATTGAAACATCATGTTGACCGGACGCTCGTAGGGCGGCACGTCATTCATGTTGACGCCATCGATCAGTATCGACCCCGATGAGGGCTTTTCGAAGCCCGCAAGCATGCGCAATAGCGTGGTTTTACCGCAGCCCGAACCGCCGAGCAGGGAAAACAGTTCACCCTTGTAAATATCGAGGTCGACGCTGTCGACCGCGGTGAAATCGCCGAAATGCTTGCTGACGCTTTGAACCTTGATAAAAGGCTCGGCCTCGGGATCCAGCCAGGGACGCTCGCTGTAGTCAGGTGTTTTTGACATTCCTCCCCCCTGGTATCTCAATCAAAAAAGCCGGAGCGATTTCTCGCCCCGGCTTAGGGTTTAGTTGCCGGCCTTGAAATTAGTCCAGGTCCGGGTGCGTACGCGCTCCGCCTTCGGAGGCAGCGGATTGAGCGTATACATGGTCGATATCTGTGCCGCGGTCGGGAAAGCTGCCGTGCTCGAGGTCACCGCTTCGTCGATCATCGGGATCGAGTCCTTGTTGGCGGTGGCGTACCAGGTGAAATTACTGTCAGCCGCACCGACTTCGGGGCGCATCATGTAATTCAGAAACAGGTGCGCGTTTTCGATATTCTTGGCGTCTGCCGGGATGACCCAGCCATCAACCCAGAAGTTGGGGACTGCGGGGAGGAAGAAATCGAGCACAACGCCGGTATCTGCTTCCTCGGCTCCGGACGCAGCCAGTAAGCCATCAGGTCCCCAGGTAAACGCCACGCAGAACTCTTTCTGCGGCATGCGCTGGTAGGCATAGTTGTCGAACGTCTTGACGTAGGGGCGGACCTTGAGCAGCAATTCCTCGACTTCCTTGTAGTGACTGCGATCGGTTGAATCCGGGGGATAACCAAGATGGGCGAGCACTAACGGAATCATGTCGGTCTGGGAATCGAGGAAAGCAACCCCGCACTTGGCTAGTTCTTTCATGTGCTTTGGATCGAGAATCATTTCGATATTGCCGATCGGTGCATTGGGATAGGTCTCTTTAACCAGTGCCTCGTTGTAGGTTACCCCGTGAGTTCCCCACATGAAGGGCACGATGTAGTTGTGGCCCGGGTCCCACTTCTGGCCAAGCTTGGCCATGATGTCGGGGCTCATATGTTTGAAGTTGGACAGCTTGGTCTTGTCGATCTTGCGCATTATGCCGCCCTTTTTCAGGCGTGCGATTTGCGAAGCCGCGTGAGAGACCACGTCATATCCCGAACTACCGGCAAGCAATTTTGAATCGATCGCTTCTACCGAATCGTAGGGCGTAAAAATGACGTCGATATCGTACTCCTTGGCGAAGTTTTCAATGGTGTCTTCGGCCATGTACTCGGCCCAGTTGCTGACGTAGAGTTTGCCGGCGGCCGAAGCGACCGTTGCACCCGTGAGTAACGCCGCGGCTGTCAAACCGATCAGGCTGGATCTAAAGGCTGTGTCTTTCATTTATTCCTCCTCGGAATTTACTACTAGTTTTGAATGCAAAACTTATTATTGTGTTTCCAGTCTGTACGCCAGCTTAACAGGGCATAATAACTGGGTTTTTGCTGTAAAGCCTAAACCTAACATAATGGCGAACAGCCTGCCACATCAACATGTTTTGCGGATATTAACATAAAAATATCGAAATCTCTGATCACATGATCTGGTGCTAGTTACCTCGCAATTCGGGGTAAATCGCGTCGAGCAACTCGAACACGGTCTGAACGGCCTGTTCACGCTTGAGCCCGGGTGGGCCGAGCAGAAAGTTTTGCCACAACCCGTCGATCATGCCCTCGATGCTGAGCGCTGCCGTAGCGGGGCTTAAGCGCACCCCGGGCTGTTCTGCCAGGGCCTCACATAGTGATAACAATTTGTCTGAAAAGGCCTTGTCGTTAGCCCCACAGACGCGCATGTACTTGGGTCGGGACCTTGATTCGCCCCAGAAAGCATACCAGACGCTGATTTTTCTGCGGTTGCAGATCCGGGGAGCGAAGGATGCCCTGATCAATGCACAAAGCTGGGGCATCGGATCGGGTTCGGTCGCTGCCAGCGCCGTCTGCCAGTTTGACAAATATTCGTCGTTAAGAAAGCGCAAAGTCTGGTCGAGCAATGCCTCCTTGCTTTGAAAATGGAACACGACATTACCCTGCGACAGGCCGGCGCGTTCGGCGATACGGGCAAGCGTGGTTTGCGAAATACCGAGTTTATCGATGCATTCCATGGTCGCATCGATCAATTGCCGCTTGCGAAATTTACTCTGGCTTTTACGATTACGGCCGGCGAAGTTTTTTTCAGTAACAGGTGTTGCCAAGATTTATAACCCTGTAATAATTGGGGGTAACCTTACCCATTACTGAGTAAATGGTCAATTAAAACTGCTATATAATTGAAATATATTGCAAAAACATAGAAAATAAATATAATTTGCGAACTTTTGACGAATATTCTCAGGGGAGAACACAGATGAGCACATCGATAGAACTCAAGCAAAATGACAACTTATTCATTCATCCCTGGGACGATATTGTCAAAATCGGCGGTCATCAACGGACCTTGTTAAACAAGGGTGAGGGCGTTTACGTCTACGATAGCGAGGGTAACCGTCTGCTCGATGCACCTGCCGGCATGTGGTGTGTCAACATCGGCCATGGCCGCGAAGAGATGGCGCAGGCGATCTATGACCAGGTAATGGCCTTAACCTATGTATCGCCATGGTCGATGACAACGGGGCCCGCAGCCGAGTTTGCTGCGCTGCTCGCTGAACAATCTCCAGGCGATCTTAATCATGTCTTTTTTACCACCGGCGGTTCGACTGCCGTCGACTCGGCGTTACGTTTTGTCCAGTTCTACAACAACATGCGTGGTAAACGCAGCAAGAAACATATCATTTCGCAAAAAAGAGGTTATCACGGCAGTACTTATCTCGGTGGCAGCGTATCCGGCAAGGAACGCGACAAGAATAACCTCGATTTCGAGACCCGGCTGGTGCATCACATCGAGGCACCACATCCCCTGTATAAGCCAGCAGGTCAATCTGATGCCGAGTTTCTGGATGCCTGCGTTGGCAACCTCGAGAACATGATCGACGAGGTTGGTTCTGAAAATTGCGCAGTATTCGTCGCCGAACCGATTCTTGCATCGGGTGGGGTCATCATACCCCCTGAAGGTTATCATCAGCGTTGTCTCGAAGTTTGCCGTAAGCACGACATGCTTTATCTGTCGGACGAGGTTGTAACTGCCTTCGGTCGCCTGGGCCACTGCTTTGCGTCACAAGATGTTTTTGGAATCACGCCCGACATTATTACCACGGCCAAGGGTTTGACCTCGGGTTATATTCCGATGGGTGCGTTCCTGGTGTCAGATCGCCTGGTGCAGGAGATCAAGGCCAACGGTGGCGATTCCGCTGTATTTTCGAATGGTTTTACCTACTCGGGACACCCGGTCGCAGCCGTCGCCGGGATCAAGAATCTCGAAATCATGCAGCGTGAAGAGCTGTTTGAACAGGCGCGGGAAACCGGGCCCTACCTGCAACAACAGATGCAGACGCTGCGTGACATCCCAATCGTCAGCGATGTTCGTGGTTTGGGATTAATGGCCTGCGTCCAATGTGAACTGAAGCAGGGTGATGATGATCTCGCCATGGATTACGAAATCGGTAACCTCATCGACAAACACTGCCAGGCGCTCGGATTGATCGTACGTCCAATCATCAATATGTGCGTTATGTCACCGCCGTTAACCATCACCAGGGAACAAATCGATGAGATGGTTTCGATTTTGCGCCAGGGAATCTTGTTGGCGATGGAAGAAGTGGCCACGCTGGAGGCGGATTACCAGGCTAGCGGTCATCACCATCCATCCCCGGCAGCTTAGGTCGGAGGAGTGAGTCAGGGCCTGCATGATACGAGTTGAGCGAGGTGTAACCATGAAATTTATCGAAGCAAAAGAAATATTCCGGGATGCTGACAGCCGCAAAGGCTTGCCTGCCTGGACTTACAACAATGACGAATTGACCCAGCTCGAAATGGAGCAGGTGTTTTTACGAAACTGGATGTTTGTTGGACATGTTTCCGACATACCCAAAAGCGGCGACTACCAGTGTTTTGCGCTGGCCAACGAGCGGGCCGTTGTGGTGCGCGACCAGGACGGACAGCTGCGTGCCTTTCATAATGTTTGCCGACATCGCGCGTCGCGTGTCGTCGGCGATGAAAAGGGCCACTGTGGCAAATCATTAATTTGCCCGTTTCATGGATGGTCCTATAACCTGGATGGCACGCTCAAGAACATCCCTAAAGCAAACGCTTTTCCTGAAATCGATAAGGCGCAGTTTGGACTCAAGCCGCTCGACTGTGAAGTCTGGCAGGGCATGATCTTTGTGCGCTTCAGGGGTGATGGTCCAACCGTCGCTGAGTTGTTTGTCGAGGCGGCGGAAGAGATTGGTCTCTATCGCATCGAGGAAATGCAGCCACTCGATGAGCCTTATCAATACAACTTCGATCTCGACTGGAAAGCAGTGCTCGATATCGATAACGAGGGTTACCATGTGCCAATCGGTCATCCCGAGTTGTTTGACCTGGTTGGTGCAACCTTTACCGATCAGCCACTCAATGGTGGGGTCAACCGCTCATTTGGTGTTATCAATCAGCGCAAGCATCGCCTCGAGCGTAATCGCGATTACGTCGCCGCGTTACCGCAGGACAGCTACCTGCCCGAGTCGCATCAACATCTGTGGATTTACTGGGGGATGTTTCCCGGTTTCGTGCTGACCCTGTTTCCCGACCAGATCGAAATCTACCAGATTTATCCAACCGGCAACCAGAAGAGTGTCATGGCGGGCGTTACCTATGCATTGCCCGACAAGCGCCCGGAAATGCAAAAGGCGCGCGAGCTGAACCGTGATATCAACATGGATGTCGGTAACGAAGATATTCAGCTGATCAAATGGGCGGCCGAGGGAATGCGTTCGAGTGCCTTCGACGGCGTTTTGTTATCGGACCTGGAGCTCGGAATCGGTTCGTTTCAAAACCGGTTACGCGAGGTACTGCCGGTCGTTACACTGGACCAGGAACCCGAGGCAGGCAGTCTGCAAGAGGTAAACGAGCGCCTGCGATCACAGGCTAACGTCGCAGCCGTAGGTTAGTTTATGGCCCGCGATCCCAGGTACGATATTTTATTCGAGCCGGTCAAAATCGGCCCGGTTACGGCACCGAACCGGTTTTTCCAGGTACCACACTGTAATGTACTGGGTCATGGTCGCCCGCGTGCCGAAGCTGCAAATCGAGCCGTCAAGGCCGAGGGTGGTTGGGGTGTGGTCTGCACCCAGGAAGTTGAAATCCATCCGAGTACGGATGCTTCACCTTTTATCGAGGGTCGCATCTGGGATGATCGAGATATTCCGCAGCACCGTTTGATGACCGATGCGGTGCATGAGCATGGCGCACTCGCCGGAATCGAGCTAGCTTACAATGCGAGCCATGCCCCGAATTTATACAGCCGCATTGCACCGATGGCACCGAGTGCGATTGCCGTACGCGATACTCATCCGATTCAGGCGCGCGCGATGAGCAAACGTGACATCGCCGACGTGCGGCGCTGGCATGTCGAAGCGGCGCAGCGCTCCAGGCAGGCGGGCTACGATATCATCTATTTATATGCCGGACATAATTTGAGCCTGATACAGCATTTTTTCAAACCCCAGTACAACCAGCGCAGTGACGAGTATGGGGGCAGCCTCGAAAACAGGGTCAGATTCGCCAGGGAAGTATTAATCGATGTGAAGGAAGCAGTCGGCGATGATTGTGCCGTCGCGTTTCGTTTCGCGACTGATGAGCTACAGGGGTCCGACGGCCTACAGTGGGAAAGTGAAGGCCGCGATATTGTCGGTATGCTGGCCGAGATTCCGGATCTGTGGGATGTCAATATCAGCGATTGGGCTAATGATTCGGCGAGCGCGCGGTTTGAACCCAACGAAGGTTTCCAGGAAACCTATACCGCGTTTGTCAAATCGCTGACCAGTAAACCGGTCGTCGGGGTAGGGCGGTTTACTTCGGCTGACACGATGGTTTCGCAAATCAAGCGCGGGGTGCTCGATCTGATCGGAGCGGCGCGCCCCTCGATCGCCGACCCGTTTTTACCACGCAAGATTGATGAGGGCCGCATCGAGGACATCCGTGAATGCATCGGCTGCAATATCTGTGTTGCCCAGGACATGATGGTGGCGCCAATTCGCTGTACTCAAAACCCGACCCAGGGGGAAGAGTGGAAGCAAAACTGGCACCCGGAAAAAATCGAAGCGGCGCTTAGCGACGACGCGGTACTGGTGGTCGGTGCCGGACCTGCCGGGCTTGAATGCAGCATGCAGCTCGCCAATCGGGGTTACGCGGTGACACTGGCCGAAGCCAGCGAAGTCCTCGGGGGAAGAATCGTACGCGAGAGTGAATTGCCGGGAATGGCAAGCTATGCGCGGGTACGTGACTACCGTGAAAACCAGATCAGGCAAAAACCCAATGTCGAGATCTACCTCGGTAATCATCTGAGTGCGAACGACATCATCGAACTGCAGATACCGCATGTGTTGATTGCGACCGGCGCGCACTGGCGCCGCAATGGCACCGGCCGCCAGCATGCTTTCCCGGTAGAAGGCCTCGAAAATGTATCGGCGTTAACGCCGGACGATGTGCTTGCAGGTGCTGAAATCGGCGGCAGGGTTCTGATTTATGACGACGATCACTATTTTATGGGTAGTACCATCGCCGAGCGCTGTCGCGGCCAGGGGCATGATGTCTGCCTGGTAACCCCGGAGTCGAAGGTGTCGAGCTGGACCGAATACACGCTGGAGCAGGAGAAAATCCAGGCCAGATTAATGACACTTGGGGTAGAGATAGTTGTTTCGCATGAACTGCTGGAGGTTGCAGAGGGCAAGGCGACAATTGCGAATATTTACAGCGAGGAGCATCAGCAGCAGGTTTGTTTCGAGACCTTGATCCTGGTGACTTCGCGGCAATCGGATGATGTGTTGTACCAGGCTTTGCTGGAGCACGAAAATCGATTTAAAACCCTGCGCGCAATCGGTGATTGCAATGCACCGGGTACGGTCGCGGCCGCGGTTTACGATGGCCATTCCGCGGCGCGCTACCTGGAGTCGGGTCAGGATATATATGCGCCACTATTTGCGCGTGAAATACCCGCGCTGGATTGAGGGAAGCTTGTTAAGCCTGGTTGGCGGCAAGCCGGTATAGCATCTCGAGGCCCAGAGTGGCGCCCGCTAGCGACGTGATCTCTGCATGATCATAGGACGGGGCGACTTCGACCAGGTCCATGCCGACCAGGTTAATTCCCGAGAGGCCACGGATGATTTTGAGCGCGCGATCCGTAGATAACCCACCCACCACCGGGGTGCCGGTGCCCGGCGCATAACTCGGGTCGAGGCAATCGATATCGAAAGTCAGATAGCAGGGACTGTCACCCACGCGATTGTGGATACGCTCGACGATGGTTTCGACGCTCAGGTCATTGGCAACTGCAGCGCTGACCACTTCGAACTCATGCCGGCTTTCGGTGTAGGTGGTGCGAATTCCGACCTGGATACTCTTGTCGGCATCGATAATGCCTTCGCGCGGTGCATAGTAAAACATGCTGCCATGGCTGCAGTTCGATCCGGGCTCGGCATAGGTGTCGGTATGGGCATCGAAATGAATCAGCGCGAGCTTGCCGTGCTGTTTGTGATGGGCGCGCAGCAAGGGCAGGGTTACGAAATGATCACCGCCAAAACTGAGCGTCGTTTTACCGGCGGCAAGCAAGGGGCCGTAGTGCGTTTCAATTTCAGCGAAAAATCCCTCGGTGCTGCCGGTTGGAAATTCAAGGTCGCCGTAGTCGGCGACGCGAATCCGGTCAGCCAGGGAGAAATCCCAGGGCCAGCGTTGTTGTTCCCAGGTCAGGAAAGCGCTCGCCCGGCGTATCGCAACCGGCCCGCTGCGGGTACCGGAACGCCCGGTGGTTCCGAGATCGTAGGGTAGTCCAATGACAAATACGTCGGCATCGTCAGCATTGCGCGACAGCGGCTTGCCCAGGTAACCATAGACATTGGCGTACATTGAATCGCCGGTGGTGAAGTTTTGTTGCTCGTTTTTCTTGGCGCTCATTTACAGGTACCAGTCATATTCTCGTGGGCTGATGAAATTTTGAAAAGCTGCCGCCTCGGCACTGCGATGGCGACAGTATAGTTCGATGAAAAAGCGACCCATAATATTATTAAGCGCTTCACTGTCAAACGTTGTCCTCAGCGCCCTCGCCATATCCAGCGGCAGGTTTTCGTCACGACCGGTAACCGCCTCGGTGGTCGGTGCGCCGGGATCGAGCTGGTTTTCGATGCCATGTAACATGCCGGCCAGGGAAGCAGCCATTGCCAGGTAGGGATTGGCATCGGCTCCGGGAACCCGGTTTTCGACCCGCCAGGCGCCTTGCTTGGCAAGCGGGATTCGAAACGCAACAGTGCGATTTTCGTCGCCCCAGGTCAGGCTGACCGGTGCGCAGCTGGTGCCCCCGCGGTAGCGACGGTACGAATTAATATTGGGTGCCCAGAATGACATCGCCGCCGGCATCGTCGCGAGCAAGCCTGCGATCGCCTGGTGTAGTCGCTGATGTGCCTTGTTGCCCCTGGCGAAGACATTTTTGCCCTTGCCGTCGACCACGCTGATATGCATGTGCAGCCCGTTGCCGGCATGTTCCAGCATCGGCTTGGCAATAAAGCTGGCTTCTATACCATGTTTCTTGGCAACCTCGATGACGATTCGCTTGAACAAACAGGTTTCATCGGCGGCTCGAAGTACGTCGGCGTGATGATTGAAATTGATCTCGAACTGGCCCGGGCCCAGTTCTGAAGAAATGGCCCCGGTCTCGATATTCTGCAATTGACAGGCGTGAATGATGTCGTCGATAACTTCTTCGAAATCACCAATTCGTGTATTCGACAAGACCGTCGCGGTATCCACGCGGCCTGTTTTTGGATTGCGCACCAGTTGCAACAGGCCATTCGCGTCACGCTGGGCCTGGAACAGGTAAAACTCGAGCTCGAAGGCTACCATCGGCTGCCATTTCCTCGCGGCGAAGGCTGCCACCACTCTTTGCAAAACATGTCGCGGCTCGAAATACGAGGGTTGATCGCTACTACAGGTTGTCGCGAGCACCTGGGCGCGCGGCCGGTTACCCCATTTGGTCAGACACAGACTGCCAGGCACTAGGTAAAAATGCGCATCGGGGTCGCCATCGTCAATGCCGTAGTGAAGGCCATCCAGTGGCTCGCCGAGCGTACTCAGGACGAACATGCTGGCTGGCATCGCGAGTCCTTCCTGTGCAAATGTCGCCAGTTTGCTTACCGGGTAACGCTTGCCAAAAAAGTGCCCGCAAATATCCGAGGCCAATACCTCGAACTGTTTTACTTCTGGATTTGCCTTCAGAAACCGGGTGATTTCACGCTTTAGCTGATTGCTGTCTGGATGATTCATAGAATTGAAGGTCAACCTTTAAGTTAGGTGATTTGTGATCACAGCATTTAGCCCTGATGACGATTTCCGGCCCGCAGAAATTCTCCGCATGTTAATGAAATTGATCACTATGTCTATCCGGGGATTGGCGGTCAGGCGACTCCCTGGAAATAGTCATGAATACCGTCAACGGTTTTTATCGACGCGATGCCGTCGCGAATATCCGCCTCGATCGCGCGCCGTAAACCAAACAAATTTCTTTGCCTTAATGTCTCAAGAGCCTCTACATGACGATCGACCAGGTAAACTTTTTCCAGTTTACTGATTGCGATCCGCGAAAACGGGCCGAGCTGCAACCACAGGCTTTCGATTAAGGGAACCGCGATCTGGAATGGATTCGCGCAATACAAATGCCGGTGAAACGCCTGGTTGTGGAGACTGATATTATCAACGTCGTTGTGCTCGACGGCGGCATCAATTTTCGCGTCAATTTGCTCGAGAATCTCTATATCCTGTTGTTTTATATAGGGTAATGCACCTTCTGCGGCGTGGGTTTCGAGCAGTATTCGTAGTTCGGAAAGCTCGTTGAATTTCTCCGCGGTCATAGATGGCACGATGACCCGGCGATTATTTTTAACCTCGACGGCGCCCTCGCATGCCAGGCGATGCAGTGCTTCGCGCACCGGCATCGGGCTGACCTGCAGGATTTCGGCGAGACCTCGAATGGTCAGGGGTTTGCCCGGTTCGATACGGCCACATAACAAGTTATTGCGCAGTAACTGGTAAACCCATTGATGGGTTTTCAAGCCATCCGATTTTTCTATCATTAACAGCTTTAAATCTTTCGGATCACTCGATTTCATAGTGTCATGTCCATATCGCCAGACGAAATATTTAATCACAAATGTAAAGGCATCACCAACAGCAGTGTTGCTAATGGCGTTGCCGGGTCGATAGAATATGATCACATTTTTGAGACCTGTGCGCGAATTTGTGTCGGCGATAAAGCGCTGGTGGTATATTCGTGCGCTTAACGATCAGGAAAAGCTCATGAAAATTGGAATCCTCGAAGCCGGACTGCTGCGTGAAGAAATGGCCGCTCGATTCGATCCTTATCCCATTATGTTTGAACGCTTTATTGGGGTCTCCGGGCGTGATTTCGAGTTCGAGTCATTTTGTGTCATAGAAGGGGAGATGCCGGCATCAATCAACGCATGTGACGGTTGGTTGATTACCGGCTCACGGCATGGTGTTTACGACAATCTTGACTGGATGTTTCCGCTGCAGGACTTTATTCGCGAGCTGGCAAGTACTGAGATTCCGCTAATAGGAGTATGCTTTGGCCACCAGATCATTGCCCAGGCGCTTGGTGGCGAGGTCGTCAAATCGGATAAAGGTTGGGGCGTTGGTCTGCACCAATATCGCATCGATCAGACGCACTCCTGGATGGGCAACGGGTCGCAGCAGATTGGAATTTATGCCTTCCATCAGGACCAGGTAGTAAAGCTCCCTGATTCGGCGCAGGTATTTTCAAGCTCTGATTTTTGTCCGTATGCGGGTCTCAGCTACGGTAATTCAATTATGAGTCTGCAAGCTCACCCCGAATTTGAAGCGGACTATGAAATTGCACTGCTCGAGGCTTACGGGGGAACCGTGGTGCCTCAGGAGGTGGCACAACAGGCGCTTGATTCGATGAGTGGAGGTAACAGGGAAGACAGGCAAGTGCTCGCTAGCTGGTTTGCCGAGTTTTTCCTGTCTCGCCAACGCCATAAGCAAGCCGACCAGTCCAGGCAGGCGCAATAGCGTCTCCGTGCAATCCGCAGGTATTGATTACGATTGGGCCTGGATCGGTTTTTCGAGCTGCGCGACAAGAAAGTCTTCAAACTCTGCCCGCGGCATGGGCTTGCCAAAAAAGTAACCCTGTACAAAATCGCAGTTGAGCGACTTCAGGTACTCCCACTGCTCGGCGGTTTCGACGCCTTCAGCGATAACTTCCAGGCGCAATCCCTGTGCCATCGCGATGATTGCCTGCACCAGGACTGCATTTTCCTTATCACCAGGCAAGTCCATAATAAAGCTGCGATCGATTTTTACGGTATTGACCGGATAATTCTTCAAATAGCTGAGTGCGGAAAATCCGGTACCGAAGTCATCCACCGAAAGCCTGACACCGCACTTGCTGATTTCGTCGATGTAGGTATTAACTTCGGGTGAGTCATCCAGTAACAGGCCTTCGGTGATTTCCACTTCGAGCAAATCCGGGTTCCATGCATGCGTTTCGATCTGTTCCTTTATCGTGTCAAACAGCAGATTGTTACGGAACTGGATCGACGATGCATTAACTGCAATACGCAAGCCGATACCAAACTGCTGATTCCAGTGTGCCCCGGTTTCAATCGCCTTTTTTAACACCCAGCAACCGAGTTCGGGTATCAAACCGGCGCTTTCCGCGGCGGGTATGAATTCGTCGGGAAATACCTGCCCAAGTTTAGCACTCTCCCAGCGCAGTAACGCTTCTGCCGAAACGACCTGGCCGGTCGCGGCGTCGACGATGGGTTGAAAGAATACGGTGAATTCGTCGTTGGGCAGTGCCTTGCGCAGGTTATCCTGGAGTTCGCGCTGGCGATGCGCCTTGATATTGATATCTTCGGTAAAAAAGCGAAACGTATTCTTGCCCTGGTTCTTCGCCTGGTACATGGCCTGGTCGGCATGGTGTAACAGGGTTTCTACGTCGTCGCCATGATCCGGATAAAGTGCAATGCCGATACTCGCTCCGACCGTAATATTGTGTCCCTTGAAATCGAGTGGGCGCGAGGCTTCGGTGAGCAGTTTTTCAATCTTGGTAATCAGTGTTGTTTCACTATCGATGTCGGTTAACAACACGATGAATTCATCTCCGCCAATCCTGGCGACAGAGTCGGTCTGGCGTACGATGCCCCTGAAATTGTCGGCAACCTGGGTTAACAGCTTGTCGCCCGCTTCGTGACCGAAGTGATCGTTAACATGCTTGAATCCATCCAGGTCAACGTAGATAACGGCACTTGAGAAATTATAGCGTCGCGATCGGTAAATCAATTCACTGAGTTCTTCGTACAGGCCGCGTCGATTTGGCAGGTTGGTCAGGGGGTCATGGGTCGCCAGGTGTTCTACGCGATGCTCGGCTGCGCGACGTTGTTCAACCTCCAGTTCAAGACCATGTCGCAGCGACCACAGATCGAGAAATACAAGAACCTTGGAGATCAGTGCGGTTTTACGAATGGGTTTTTCGATATAGTCGACTGCTCCAGAGAGATAGGCCTTTTCAATCTGGCCGTCATCCTGAGTAGCCGTGATGAATATGATCGGTATCGATCGGGTTCTTTTATTTTCATTTAATAGCCTGGCCACTTCGAACCCGTCCATCACAGGCATCTGGACGTCAAGCAGAATCAAGGCAATATGATCTTCATTCAGTTCCGCTGCAAGCAGGGCCTGCTCACCGGATTCGGCCGTAAGGATGTTGGCATCGACCGGTTTCAATAGCACCTGCAGCGCAACCAGGTTGGCCTTGGTGTCATCAACAATTAGAATTTTGGCTTCGGGCATTATTCGTTTTAACTAACCACGCGTATAGTTCAGGCCGCCAGCGCCGATTTGCTGGCAGTCGTTTGCTTAGCGCTTTTATCGGCATATTCATATAAATATTTAGTTTTCAGGCTATATAGGGACGTATTCCGGATTTAAGGCCGGAATAACCAGATTTCCTGGCCTATATTGCGATCGATAACGAGGCATCTGGTTAATTCAACTATAGTCTGCTGATTACGCTTAATTTATAGTCAATGTCTGAGCAAAAAGAGAAACCTACAATCCTGCTGGTTGCGAGTTCGGTACACAGCATCAAGCTGGTCAGCAAGCATTTGCAGGAACATTTCACGCTGCTAACGGCTGAGGACGCAGAAGCAGCCTGGGACTTGCTGCTGAAGGATCGCGAGATTGTGCTCGTTATTTGCGAGCTGGAAGTAATGATTAATCAATTCGGCCTGCTCGAAAGAATCCGTAGTGCCGGCGACAGTTGGCTTGCGGCAACCCCGATACTGTTACTGGTTGGGGAAAACGACGCAGACGCGGGACGCGAGCTTGCTTTTCAGATGGGTGCGACCGACTTTATTAATATGCCTTTCGCCAGTAGCGAGCTGACGGCCAGGGCACGCTTGCACGCGAATCTCTACTTGCAACAATCGATGGAATCACCCGAGGAGCTGGAACAGGTTTCGGCAGCCAACCTGTTACAGCAATTATCACAAACCAACTTCTTTAATTCACGTGCACACCAGGAATTATCTTTTGCGCAACGCCATCGGGGTAATTTTAGCCTGTGTAAGCTCAAGCTCGACAACGTCAAGTCGATCATGCAGAGCTTCGATAAAGCGAAAACAACTACGATCGTAAAGGGGGTGGCCAGGATAATCCAGCAAACCCTGCGTATTGAGGACACAGTGTGCTATCTCGGTAATGCCGAGTTTTACCTGTTGTATCCTGCAACCAATGGAATTGGAGCAACCGACGGCGTCAACCGTATTTTAAAACGGGTTTCCAGTTCCCAGTTACGTATTGAAGACATGCAGGTCAAGGTGACTTTAAGCGGAGCGGTCTATAGCTGCCTGGCAACTGATAACAGTGATCTCGAACAGATATATGCGCAGCTCAACGTCAGCCTGGAGCAGGCACAATCTGCGGGTGGCAACCGGGTTGTCAGCTCATCAGCCTCGAGTGAAGAGCGTCGTGTTTCGGTTGATCGAGCTTTAAAACTGATTGAGCAGGGTAGCACCGACGAATTGAATTCGGATGCTGCGCCATTGTTATTAAGTATTCTGCCACTGCTCGAATTTGCGGACGGGGTACTTAAGCTTGGGTTACAATCGGTCAACTCGAAACTTCGCGAAAAGCTCGATATCCTTTCTGGATCTGACTCTTAGTAATAGTTGCAATCTGAAACTATATATTGCCGGTAGCGTCATATTATTATAGTGTTAGGAACTGCTTAATCGACCCTAAAATGTTCGAGTTTCCCGAATGAATATTCTGCTCCTGTTGGGTGCCCTGTTTGCATTGTTATATGCGATCGCCCGGCATCAAATTCCGTTTCGTACCCTGGCCTTGATTACCCTGTTGTTTCTCGTGATATTTACACTTGCGGGTGGATTCAATTTCTTTTGGGGGCTGGTAGCCTGGACCGCGTTTCTGGTGCCTGCGGTGTCACTTGGATTACCGCACATTCGCCAGCAGTTTCTGGCCCGCCCTTTACTGCATCGCATACGCAAGATATTGCCGCCGATGTCCGAAACAGAGCGTGATGCTATCGAGGCCGGCAGCGTCTGGTGGGAAGCGGAGTTGTTTCGAGGCGCCCCTGACTGGCAGCTGTTAAAAAATTATAAATTGCCCGTGTTAAGCGACGAAGAGCGGGCTTTTATCGAAGGTCCGGTAGAACAGCTATGTGCGATGATCGACGACTGGGACATCACTCACAAACGCCTGGACCTTCCTCCAGAGATCTGGGCGTTTTTGAAACGGCATCGTTTTTTCGGCATGATCATTCCCAGGCACTACGGGGGTCTCGAATTCTCGGCCTATGGTCATTCGGCCGTGGTGACAAAATTATCGGCACGCAGTATTACAGTCGGTGTTACCGTCATGGTTCCGAATTCACTCGGTCCG
>Ga0265303_10000361_pt1 | contig 25092 bp, 21 predicted proteins | sample Helome_2_FD_192494 | JGI IMG/M metagenome (GOLD analysis project Ga0265303, IMG submission 192494) | Marine sediment microbial communities from subtidal zone of North Sea - Hel_20160317 (Illumina Assembly) | ecosystem: Environmental > Aquatic > Marine > Subtidal zone > Sediment ... | reverse complement strand
TGTTGAAAGGGCCCAGCAGATGCGCTCCGGCCAGAAACGCGGGACGCTTACTGCCAGATTGTGCCCCGGTTTTAACACACGGATGATCTCGCTGGCAGCGCTGCGATCGTCCGCAATGTGCTCCAGGACTTCTGCGCAGATAACCAGGTCAAAAAAATTGTCTTCAAACGGCATGGCGCTGACATTTGCCATCGTCAGACCCCACAGACCGCCGTCGTTTTCGCCCAATTTTTCATGCAATTGTAACCGTTTTCTTGCTGCGCCGAGCTCTGCAGGGTTTAGGTCGGCACCAATGGCAAACACGTTTTTGAATCGATAGGCGGCACAGGTGTGCCGGCCCGATCCGCAGCCAATGTCCAGAATACGGTAACCCGGCTTGATATTCAGCTTTTTAAAATCAACGGTGATCACGAATTGCCTCCCGATATACGCTCACGGTCCTCTGGGCGGCCTTGATCCAGGTAAAATGTTGCTGAACCCTTTGATAACCCGCACGGCTCAGTTTTTGAGCCAGTTGCGGTTGTTGCAGGACCGTCAAAATTGCATTGGCCAGAGCATGATGGTCAGCCGGCGGAACCAGAATCCCGGCATCCCCGACGACCTCGGGCAACGCCCCGCCGGTGGTGCTGATGACCGGTACCGCACAGGCCATGGCTTCACCGACGGGTAATCCAAAACCTTCATAAACCGACGGGATAACCGCAGCCGTTGCCTTTGCATATAATCGCACGAAGCGGTCGTTGGTGATTCGACCGGTAAATGTGATCAGATTTCCGATACCCAGCTTTTGAATTAATTTCTGACTATATCCGTTTTTGCAGGGTGACCCGACGATCGTGAGTTTGACAGGCTGTGTTTGTGCAACCTTTGAAACAGCCCGCAGCAGGTAAAAAAGTCCTTTTAAAGGCATATCGGCGCTGTTGGTTACAATCAGCCGGTTTTTCTCCCGGGCGATATCGGGGATCGGGTAAAAAAGATCGGTGCGGATACCGTTGGGTATGATTCTAAATCGGTCGGTTGATATTTTAAAATCGCGTGCGATATCCTTGCGGGCAGTTTTGGATACGGTGATGATATGGGAAAGCATTCTTGAAACGCGTTTTTGCATGCCGCAAAACGAATACCAGCGCCATTGTTGCATCTTTCTCCAAATGTTCGCCGCCGAGCGGATCGCTATTTTGCGATCGATGGTGATCGGATGGTGAATGGTGGCAACGGTGGGCAGCCAGTCTTTTATGCTCAGCAGGCTATAGGACAAGCCCTGGTTGTCGTGAACGATATCATATTGATGGCGCTTACGGCGTAAGAATCGACGGGCACGCAACCCAAATGTAAAAGGCTCAGGGAATCCCATGGTCGACACCCCGATCCACTCAATGAAATTGGTGGGTTGACAAAGCTCTTTTAGCGACGGCGTTCTGAATAGGTTTTCCGGGTTATACAGGTCCAGCGACTGAATCTGGTAGACTGGGATATCTGCATCTAACTGCGGTTTTGGCGGACCGACAACGACATCAACCCGATGCCCCAGGTCTTTCAGGGCGCGGCTGAGATTTTTTAAATAAACGCCCTGGCCACCGCAATGCGGATTGCACCTGTAGCTTAAGAGGCAAATTTTGAGGGGTTTGGATGTAACTTCAATTTTCAATATTCAATTCTCCCGCCGTCTTCTGGCATGAATTAGCCCATATGGCAATACCTATCGGCGAAGCCCTTGGTGCCGGCAGCTAAAGTTTTTGCCCAAAGTGTCGATATCACATCCAGTGGTTCGTGCGGTCTATAATGGCCATAACATAATAGAATTATGATAAATAAATAGATAAGCCGGATTCGTTTACCACAGATTCAAGCCAATGGACAGTTTAAAAAAAGAAACCATTCTGTTTGTCGATGACGAGGAAAGTATTTTAAGCGTGTCCAGTGAATACTTTCAACGCAAAGGCTATGAGACCCGCACCGCCAGCACGGGTGTTGAAGCGCTTAAGATTCTCGTCAGTGAGACAATCGACTGCTGTTTTACCGATATTAACATGCCCAAAATGAATGGGCTTGAGCTTGCCGAAAGAATCAGAAACCACGATAATACCATGCCGGTAATTGTTATGACCGGTTATCCCTCCCTGGAAAATACTATCCAGACCATCAAAAACGGGGTTGTTGATTTTTTGATCAAGCCGGTCAATCTGAAACAGATGGAATTAAGTGTGCAGCGCGTCATGCAACAGCGCAAAATGTTTGTGGAAAATGTTCTTTTAAAAAAGGAAGTCGAGGGCAAACAGCGCCTGGAAAGGTTAAACCAGGAGTTAATGGTCAAAGTCAAAGAATTGAACACACTGAACAAAATAATGAGCCAATTTACTGCTATCGGCTCCAGCAATGATGTGTTCAAACGGGCGGTTGATATCGCCTGCACTATTTCCCATGCCGATATGACCGGTTTTTACGTGATCAATGATGCGGTTCAGGAGCCGGTACAGGTGTCATCGTCAGTTGTATCCTGCGGTCCCGCCGCAACGCCGGATCTAAAAAATGTCTGCAAGACGCAACCCATGCCGCCGGCGGGCAATTTCAAGTCTTTAAGCTCGGGACTAATAATGGAAGTTGTCTCGGATCAGATCCCGTTGTTGATTTCTCAAAATACCGCAAACAACGGTTTGCCGGCCGAAATCAAATCCGCCATGATTGTACCGCTCAAGATCAGGGAGAAGGTCTTTGGCGTGTTAACGGCAGTCGTCAATCAGGGGCAAAAGCGATTCAGCGAAAAAGATCTTTATTATCTTTCATTTTTGGCCCAGAGTGCTGCGCAGGCCATTGAAAACCTGGCGCTATATGAAAATATCTATGAAAATCTTTTTGCCACGCTGTACGCTTTTGTAAAAGCGGTGGAGGCCAGAGATCTATACACCCAGCAGCATTCGAGCCGTGTCACCGGGTTGTCCATTGTTTTGGGCAAACAACTCGGATGCTCTAAAGAAGAGTTGGACGTTCTCAATTTTGCGGGTCATCTGCATGATATTGGTAAGATCGGTATCCGCGATGACATCCTTTTAAAACCCGGTAAATTGACCAACGACGAATTTGAAAAAATTAAAGATCATCCGGTCATCGGTGCCAATATTCTTGAGCAACTGGGATTGTGGGAAAGAGAAAGACAAATAATCCGATGTCATCACGAGCGATTTGACGGTACCGGCTATCCCGACGGTATCAAGCAGGATGATATCCCTTTTTTGGCCCGCATTTTATCGGTGGCTGATGTTTACGATGCCATGGCTTCCGATCGGGCCTATCGTAAAAAAATGGCAGATGAGGTCATTCTCAAAATAATCAATGAAGGTATCGGCTCCCAGTTTGACCCGGATGTGGTAGCGGCGTTTAATCAGGTCTATGCGGCCGGCAAAATTTCCCATTATATGAAGACCGGGGAAATAAACTGATCTCGATACAGCAACCCCCTCTTCAGTGAATACACCTCTTCGTGATCCATAGACACAGAAAAACATTGGATGTTATTTTTGTCTAAAACTTTGCCCAATCGAGGTTAACAAAAAAAGCGGGATAGCCATTTAGCTTAACCGCTTTTTTTGTTATAATCATATTTTAGACGATTGATCCTGTGTTTTGACCGGAGCATTCGTCGAACATAATTTTTGGTCGGGGCGAGAGGATTTGAACCTCCGACCCCTTGAACCCCATTCAAGTGCGCTACCAGACTGCGCTACGCCCCGACACAGGCGATTTTAATTAGCACTCATGGTTGGATATGTCAATAAGAGACAGAAGACAGAGGACAGAAAGCAGACGACAGAGACTGGAAACGAGAAACCGAACACCAATCAATTTTCCCTATTTTGAATATCGAATACCCGCCCGCCTCGCCTGAGTCCGCTTCAGGTGGACGATGGCGGGCAGGTATTCGATATTCTGCGTTTCTCTGTTTTCTGACATCTGACCTCTGATACTTAAACCCTTGAAACCGGAACGCAGAACCTTGAACCTGATGTCTTCATGGAAACTCTGAACAAATCGCCCATAAAGCCGCGCCGCTTAAAGCCCGGTGATACCATCGGCATTGTGGCGCCGGCCGGCGCTTTTGACCGAGAGCTTTTTATGCAGGGTCTGAACACCCTTAACTCAATGGGTTATCATACCCGGGTTCCTGATGAAATATATGGCAAAACCGGCTACCTGGCCGGCTCCGACGTGCAGCGTGCGCAGCTAGTCAATCAGCTTTTTAACAACCCGGACGTACAGGCCATCATTTGTGCCCGGGGCGGATTTGGCTGTTTACGCATGTTGCCTTTGGTCGATTTTGATATCATCCGGACCCATCCTAAAATTTTCGTCGGTTACAGCGATGTGACAGCGCTGCTGACAGCGATCACCACCCGCAACGGGCTGGTGACATTTCATGGCCCGATGGTGACCACCCTTGCAAAGGCGCCCGAGTTGACTCGCAACTCCTTAACGGCCGCGATTGCATCCGCTGCCGCGCTTGAAATGAAAACCACCGATGGCGTTGTTATTCAGGCGGGCAAGGCAAAAGGCCCGGTTATCGGCGGCAACCTCACCACTGTATGTCACCTGCTGGGGACGCCCTTTGAAGCCGAATTTAAGAATCACATTGTGCTGCTGGAGGATTGCGGCGAAGCCCCTTACCGCATTGACCGGATGCTGTCCCAAATGAAGCTGGCCGGTTGTTTTGAAGGGATTGCCGGTTTGATTCTCGGTGACTTTGAAGATTGTGGAGCCCTGGACGGAATCTATCAGATTTTCCAGGAACATTTCCAGGACACTCACATTCCGATTCTGGCAGGTTTTGATGTCGGTCATGGTCAGCAAAACATGACCATTCCTTTTGGCCTGGCCGCCACCCTGGATACCGATAAACAGCTTCTTTCATTTGCGCAACCGGCAACGGTCTGATGGCAGAAATCAGACGACAGATGACAGAGAACAGAGCTCAGAGAACTGCAGAATATCGAATGTTGAATACCGAAGAATAAAAATACTTCTCCATTCGAAATTCCCTGTTCGGTATACGATATTCAAAATATAGAAATTAAGGTTTCAGCGTTCAGGTTTCAGTTGTCAGTCTTTGGCCCGGAGGGCCTGATATTGCCCTTAAAACCTATAGGCTGGTTACGGCTCCAGAGGCATATCATGTTTCGGTATAATTTGTAGTGTTCTGACACCTGACACCTGCCTGCGCGACCATAGCTGCTATGGCGCAACGAAGGTCCGGCTCCTGATTAGCATACGGATAAAGACGAAGTGAAATGACTATGAAAGCAGTTGACAGATTGATGCAGCAGGCGATTGCCGCTAAGATTTTTCCAGGCGGTGTTTTGCTGGTCTCACGGGAGGGAGCAGTCGTTTTCTCGAAAGCATACGGGCTGGCCAACATCTACGCGCATGTTCCCATGACCGTCGAAACCGTTTTTGATCTGGCATCTTTGACAAAGCCGCTGGCCACAACTCTGGCAGTAATGCGGCTTGTGCAAAACCGTCAACTCGGACTGGAGCAGTCTCTCGGTGATTTGCTGCCCGAATTTCAGGGGAGCGACAAAGCCGGGATCAGGCTCAAACATCTACTCTATCATAATTCGGGGCTTCCAGACTACCGGCCTTATTTCAAGGACTTAAGTAAAATCGAAATGGATTCGCGCCGTGCTGCACTACGTCGGTTTCTGGTGAAAGAGCCGCTGATCCAACCCAGCGGGAAAGAAGTGCTTTACAGTGACCTGGGGTTCATGATTCTGGCATGGGTGGTCGAGCACGTTGCCGACCGGCGGCTGGATCATTTTGTCACTGACGAAATTTATCAACCCCTGGGGCTTGAGGACCTCTTTTTCAATGCCGATAACGCTGATGACCATCAGGGACCTTTTGCCGCCACGGAAAATTGTTTATGGCGCCATGAAGTTTTAGTCGGTCAGGTGCATGATGAAAATGCGTTTGCGGTCGGCGGCATCGAAGGCCACGCCGGCCTTTTTGGAACTGCCGAAGATGTTAACAGACTATTGGTTGAACTGCTTCGCACCTATCACGGGCAGATGGCCGCTGCCTTATTTGACAAAGATTTACTGCATCAATTTTTCAAACGCCTGCCTGAGACAGACAAGGCAATGGGGTTTGATATGCCGCGCTTAAAAGGTGCCAGCTGTGGCCGGGGTTTTTCAACGAATAGCGTGGGCATCTGGGGTTTACCGGCACCTCTTTTTGGATGGATCTCGAGCAGTCTATCATTGTCATATTGCTGACCAATCGCGTGCACCCGACACGTGAAAATGAGCGCATTAAAAAATTCAGGCCTCATTTGCACGACACGGTCATCAATACGCTGAGGCCATAAATTTTTTAATGATTATTTTTGCTTGTCATGCTACAATAAATCTGTTTTACCATCCATTTAATTTTTATGTACATTCTTTACAGCGAGGCCTTTCGGAATGAACTTATTTTTAGATAAGATTCTGGGTGTGTTTTCAGACGACCTGGCCATTGATTTGGGCACTGCCAATACACTGGTATACGTGAAAGGAAAAGGCATTGTTTTAAGTGAGCCGTCGGTGGTGGCGGTCAGCACTGGAAATCGATCCAAGAACCGCGTGCTGGCCGTCGGGTCCGAGGCCAAAAACATGCTGGGCAAAACACCCGGAAACATACTAGCCATCCGCCCGATGCGCGATGGCGTCATTGCTGATTTTGAAGTGACCGAAGCCATGTTGCGTCATTTTATTCACAAAGTGCACAACCGGCGAACCTTCGTGCGGCCGCGGATTATTATTGCCGTGCCTTCCGGCATTACCCAGGTTGAAAAACGCGCTGTCAGAGAATCGGCCGAATCCGCCGGTGCCCGCGAAGTATTCCTGATCGAAGAACCCATGGCGGCAGCGATCGGGGCTGGCCTCCCCATCACCGAACCAACCTGCAATATGGTGGTGGACATCGGCGGCGGCACGACTGAGGTCGCCGTGATTTCGCTGAAAGGGATTGTTTACAGTCGCTCGGTTCGGGTCGCTGGTGATAAAATGGATGCCGCCATTATTCAATATATCAAACGTAAATACAACCTGCTGATCGGTGAGCGTTCAGCCGAAATGATAAAGACGTCAATCGGTAATGCCTATCCGGATTCCCAGAACCTGGAAACCATAGAAGTTAAAGGCCGTGATCTGGCCTCCGGAATCCCGAAGATCCTATCAATAGACTCGGAAGAAATCCGAATTGCAATTTCTGAACAAATTGACGCCATTGTTGAGACGGTGAAAATTGCACTCGAACAGACACCACCCGAATTATCCGCCGACATTGTTGATCGGGGTATTATTCTAACCGGAGGGGGTGCCTTGCTTCAGAATTTGGATAAACTCATCCGAGAGGAAACCAGTTTGCCGGTTACGGTCACCGACGACCCCTTATCCACTGTGGCGCTGGGCTCAGGGAAAGCCCTCGACAATCTGGAAATCCTCAAGGAAGTTGTGATCAACTGAGTTTGTACGGCGTTGCTAGAGTGAACGAAGCGTTATGTTCTCCAAAAAGATGGTTCTAATTGTTGGCGCTATCATTCTGATTACCGTCAATGTCATCCTCCTTTCATTCTCCACTAAGAGCCAATCAACCTTTGGGTTAGGTCGAGTGGGTCTTTCTGTGGTGTCACCCTTTCAGGAGCTTGTTACCCGTTCGATCCGTTTTGCCCGGGACATCTGGGAACGTTATTTTTTTCTGGTAGCGGTTGCCCATGAAAACGAAAATCTAAAAAAATCGTTAAATCAGTTTATAGGAAAAAACAATCAATGGCATGAGATTGACCTGGCCAATTCGCGCTTGCGGAATCTGCTGAATTTTCAAAATGCACCGAACTATAAAGTTGTGGCCGCCGAGGTTATCGGAAAAGATCCCTCCGGGTGGTTTAAAACGATTATCATCGATAAAGGCAAATCGGATGGTCTGCAAAAGGGGCTACCGGTGGTTTTGCCCACCGGTATTGTCGGTCAGGTTATTGAGGCTGCCGGCCATTATTCTAAAGTAATGCTGCTCATTGATCGAAACAGCGCCGTTGATGCTTTAGTACAACGCTCGCGGGCGCGGGGCATCATTAAAGGTGAATCCGCCGACCAATGCCGATTTGAATTTGTTTTGCGCAAGCACGACGTTCAGATCGACGATACCGTCATTGCTTCCGGGCTGGACGGTGTATATCCCAAAGGGTTGCGTATCGGTCGCGTTGCGGATGTCAGCCAGCGCAACTCAGATATCTTCTATGAAATTACCGTCGCACCTTTCGTCGATTATGAAAAAATTGAAGAGGTTTTGGTCATTTTACGTCCGCAATCACAGACATTTGTGAGTCAACAATGAGATATGGCTTCTACATCGGCACCTGCCTGTTTTTGTTGGTCGTCCAGACCACCATTTTCCCTTATCATCCTGTATTGCGGGGAATGTATGATCTTCTCATCCCCTTTGTGATCTTCATCAGTATTTGCCTGCCCATGCGCGAAAGCCTGCCGTGTGCATTAATTCTCGGGTTGATTATGGATAATCTTTCCGGAAGCCCATTTGGCTTGTATCTGACGTTCTATTTGTGGCTGTTTATCGGTGTGCGCTTCATTATTAAATTCCTGCGGGTGAGCAATAAATTTCTTTTATTAGTGGTTGTGATCGTAGCCGTTTTAATCGAAAACATTTTAATGATCGCCACCTTTGCGTTTTTCGAGCCGGCGGGGCAACTGCCGGCAGACGTCTTCCTGATTGTCGCTCAGCAATTTTTGTGGGCCCTTGCGACCGGCCCTGTCTTTTTGTTATGTCTGTTGACCCTGGCCAAACGCTTTAACTTACAATGGGATGGTGCCGCACCGCAGCCAAACGCTTATGGATAAGTATTTAAAAACAGCAGATACCGATTGGTACAAGCAGCGCATCACCGGCGTGATCGTTTGTGCCCTGGCCGCCTTTGTGGTGTTGTTAATTCGGTTGATCGTCCTGCAGGTCATCATGGGTGATGAATACCGACACTTATCTTTAAACAACAGCATTCGACTGCAAAGCATCGATCCCCCCCGAGGCCGGCTATATGACCGCAACGGCGATCTTCTGGTGGACAACCGACCTTCATTTGATGTGAATATAACCTTAAAAGATGCCGCCCCCCTGGACCCAACACTTGATAAATTGGCACTCCATCTCAAAACACCGGCAGACACACTGTTGTCTCAAATCAAACAGACGCGTGGTGTATCGGCTTACAGCCCGTTGTTGCTCCAACAGGATGTGGGGCGCGATACGCTGGCGTCAATTGAGGTCAGCAAATTCGATCTGCCGGGGGTCTCTGTTAATGTCAACTTGCGACGTCACTATATTCGTGAACGCCAGGCAGCGCATCTTATTGGCTATTTAAGCGAAATCAGTCCGGCTGAACTCAAAAGCGGCTCATATCCGGATTGTCGCAGCGGGGATCTGATCGGCAAGTTCGGCGCCGAAAAGGTTTATGAGAATTCCTTACGGGGCAAACGGGGCGGTCGCCAGGTTGAAGTCAATGCCAATGGCTTGGTGGTCAGAATTTTAAAAACCGTTGCGGCCGAACCCGGGCACAATATTTATTTGACGATCGATCAAAACTTACAACACCGCGCAGAAGCGCTTCTGGAAGGCGTAGTCGGCGCGGCGGTGGCCGTCGAACCGGCAACCGGTAAAATTTTGACCTTGGCCAGCAGCCCCGCCTTCGACCAAAATTCATTTGTCGGGGGCATCACCCGTGAACAATGGAAATCACTGATTTCCAATCCCTTCAGGCCTATGTCAAATCGGGCCATTCAGGGCGAATATCCGCCCGGATCCACCTATAAAATCATTACAGCGCTTGCCGGGCTGCAAGAAGGTGTCATCGATGATAAGACCGTTTTGCACTGTCCCGGGCATTATCGATTTGGCAATCGGATTTATCGTTGCTGGAAAAGGGGGGGGCACGGAAAAGTTGATATTATCAAGGCTGTGGAAGAATCCTGTGATGTGTTTTTTTATCAGGTCGGCCAGCGCCTTGGTGTGGATCGCCTGGCCTGGTATGCTAAGGCTTTCGGTCTGGGGTCCCCCACCGGCGTTCATTTGGATCATGAAGCCCATGGTCTGATTCCCACAGCTGCCTGGAAAAAAAGGCGCACCGGCGTGCCATGGCAAGAAGGCGAAACTCTGTCGATTGCCATTGGTCAGGGATTCAACCTCGCAACGCCCATTCAGATGGCGGTTTTAGCTGCAGCGGTGGCCAATGGCGGCCATCGATATCGACCCCTGATTTTGGATAACATTAAACTTGTGGACGGACAGAGCCTGCAAAAAAATGAACCCAAACTGATCGGAAAACTACCGGTTAGCCCCGCCCACCTGGAGCTCGTCAAGCTGGGTTTGTGGAAAGTGGTTAACGGTGAAAACGGAACGGCGCGTGGCAGCCGACTGGCAGATATCGATATCAGCGGCAAGACCGGTACTTCCCAGGTGATCAGCCGCAAACAGGACGAGTCTATGGCTGAAGAGGATCTGCCGGTCCATTTAAGATCCCATGCGTGGTTTGTAGCCTATGCGCCCTCTGAAAAACCGACGATCGCAGTTGCGGTTGTCATCGAGCATGGTGAGCACGGCTCCGGTGCTGCCGCGCCGATTGCCAAAGAAATGATAAAAGCCTTTTTGCGCAAGGCACCTGTCAATGCTCAGGTGGCAGCCCAAAAAGAATCGGCGGACACCGCCAATGGTGGTTAATTTATTTGCCGCTGGCAAGAAGCCAGTAGCCAGCAGCCATAGACAAGCAGCAAGTCACCAGCAGCCGGAGACAGGAGCAAAGCGACAATGTTTGATCGACGGTTAGTACAATATTTTGATTGGGGCTTGATGGGTTTGGCCATCCTGATCGGGTGCGTCGGGCTGATCACTTTGTACAGTGCGGTAACGGCTGAGACGCCGGCCCCCCAAAAGGTATTGTTCTTCAAGCAACTGCTGTGGTTTTCTGTCGGGCTGATTGCTATGGTGAGCGCCTTTCTGTTTAATTATAAAATCTTAGATCGCTGGGCCCAGCCGATTTACTTTGGCTGCATTGCGCTGTTGCTGGCGGTTTTATTTTTCGGAAAATATGTCGGCGGGTCGCGCCGATGGCTGATCATCGGTCCGGTATCGCTGCAGCCGTCTGAACTGGTAAAAATTGCCGTCATCATCGCTTTAGCGCGCTATTATTCCAAGGATGCCAAAACAAGCGGTTACACTCTCAGGGAACTGGTGCGTCCTTTCATGATTATCATGCTGCCGGTTCTTCTAATCGGCATGCAACCGGATCTGGGCACGGCCGGCCTGGTGGTGCTGATTGCCGGTTCCATCACGGTCTTTGTCAAAATTGAAAGACGCTCTTTTATTTGTTTGATTGGTTCCGGTGCAGTAGTGGTTCCGCTGATATGGTTTTTTTTAAAAGAATATCAGAAGCAACGGATTCTCACCTTTTTGGATCCGGATCGAGACCCGCTGGGCGCCGGCTATCATATTATTCAGTCTAAAATTGCAATTGGCTCCGGAATGCTCAGCGGAAAAGGGTTTTTAAAAGGAACGCAAAACGCGCTCTCATTTTTACCGGAGGAGCACACCGATTTTATTTTTTCAGTTTTAGCCGAAGAATGGGGGTTTCTGGGCTCGGTCACGCTGGTTCTTTTATTTCTCATTTTGATCATATGGGGCTTGAACGTGGCGCATGCCTGCCGCGAACCATTCGGGACGATTTTAGCTGTCGGGGTTGCTGCGATGATTTTCTGGCAGGCGCTTATTAATATCGGCATGTCCATGGGGTTGTTGCCGGTGGTGGGGGTACCGCTGCCGTTTGTCAGTTACGGGGGATCCTCGGTCTTGACCACAGCCATCAGTATCGGCCTGTTGCTCAATGTGAGCATGCGGCGATTTATGCTCGATTGACAATAACCAGCAACCAACATAAGACAGGCCTGACATCCCGCTTGAGCGGGGCAATCGCGCTGCGGGCGGAACCCTTTAGGAACCGGACGCATTTTTGAAACAGATGTCGGCAGGGAGGTAAACGAAACCGATGAAAAAGGAAGAGAAGATCGCATCCATATCTACGTTTTTAGGCTTTGGTTCCCTTATAGAGGGCACCGTCGAGTTCCAGGGCACCATTCGTTTAGATGGTCGCGTGAACGGAAAAATTTCCAGCAAGGGCGGCACCTTAATCGTCGGAGAAAGAGCAGTGGTTCAGGCGGATATCATTGTTGACACGATCATTATCATGGGAGAGGTCAGCGGCACCATCGATGCCAAGGAACGGATCGAAGTGCACCCGCCGGGTCGTCTCAGCGGCGACATTCAGGCGGGTGTCATTTCCATCAAGCCCGGGGGTCTTTTTAACGGCAAGTGCGCCATGAAATCGAAAGCAGGCGCCCTAAAAAAGCCGGTTGTTTCAGCCCCGATTCCCTCCGTATCAGAGCTTCCCAAAGGCAAATAAAATCTGCAAAAAATCCTTTGACAACTACTTGGGCTGGATGTTATAGACCGCCCGAGCCAAACCATCCTTTTGTCATTAATCAAACTAATTCGCCCAGTTGTGCAAAAATTCGACGACGGAGGATATCTCAATGGGGATTTTCGTTGGGAACCGCAAATTTTCTGCTATCGTTCTGGTAACCGCGGTCAACATGCTGCTGACCGCTTCTCTGGCCTTGGGGTCTTCGGAAGAATCCGGCGGCGGGGTTACCGTCATGCCGGATTGGACCGTTGCCATCCAAATTATCAATTTTCTCCTCATTCTGTGGATATTAAACCGTATCTTATATCGTCCGATCCGCAACATTCTACTTCAAAGAAAAGAAAAAATGGACAACCTTGAGCTCAGCATCCAAACTTACAATGAAGACGCCCAGGAAAAAGATTCGGCCTTTGCAGCGGGAATCAAAGAGGCCAGGGCAAAAGGCCTGAATGAAAAAGAGGCGTTGCTGCAGGCTGCTGCTGAGGAAGAAAAAAAGATTATAGCCAAAATAAATGAAAAAGCCCAAGCTGAATTGTCAGATATCCGCCGTAAGATTTCCCAGGAAGCCCATACTGCTAAAGCCGCCTTGCAAACTAAAGTCGGTGAATTTGCGGATGATATTTGCCAAAAAATACTAGGGAGGACGGTCCAATGAAAAATTCTGATTCATGCCGGCACTGCGGTTTCAAAACGTCCCGTCGAATTCTAATCGGCGTTTTGATTGCGCTTTTGTGCCTGTCGCTTGGAACCGCAGCGGCGGCATCTGGCGAAGCGGGCGGGGGAAAAGGCTGGGTCGCCACGGATACCTATCGGGTCATGAATTTTGTTGTATTGCTTGTTGCGCTCATTTTCATTTTGCGCAAACCGATTTCCCAGGCCTTAAGTTCGCGCATAAAAACCATCAAGGAGCAGCTGGAGAGTTTAGAGACGCAAAAAGCTGAAGCCGAGAAAAAGCTGGCGCAATACAATGATAAATTATCCGAGCTGGAGAGCGAAGCTGAGAAGATTATCCAGGGTTATATCCAGCAGGGCAATGAAGCCAAGGCTAAAATTTTAAAAGAAGCAGAGTCAACCGCAGAAAAACTGCAACTCCAGGCGAAGCGCAACATCGAACATGAATTTAGCAAAGCCAGACAGGAGCTGCAACAGGAAGTTGTCGAAAAATCGCTGCTCCAAGCGGAAGAAATGCTGAAAAAGACAATCTCCGACCGGGATCAGGATAAACTTGTAAACGAATATTTAGATAAGGTGGTGGCATAATGAAAAATTTGGCTGTCGCCCGGCGCTATGCCAAGGCGCTTTTGCTGATCAGCAAAGAGGATGGTCAAACGGATTCTTATCAAAAGGAACTCAGTGGATTTGCCGAGCTAATGGAAACGAGCGAAACGCTGAACCAGGCGATTACAAATCCGCTTTACGAGGCCTCTGTCCGTCGAAACGTTCTGCAGACGGTCATTGATAAACTGGACATTTCCAGCACAATGAAGTCTTTTCTTTTATTGCTTTTTGACAAAGGCAGGATCGGGTTCATCGGTCAGATTGACGATTTTTTTAGAAAGCTCGCCGATGAGCTCAGCAATATTGGACGGGCCAGCGTGGTATCGGCCACTGATCTTTCGGAGGAAACGGTGGAACGGATTCGGGCGGCCTTATCCCAAAAAACCAATATGGATATTATTTTGCAGGTTGAAAAAGATCCCGAATTGATCGGCGGAATCGTGACCAAAATCGGGGATCTTGTCTGGGATGGCAGTATCAAGACGCAATTATCAAATTTGAGAGAAACTTTAAAAAGGGGCGAGGGTGTCTAATGGAATTAAGAGCGGAAGAAATAAGTCAGATTATCAAAGAGCAGATTACCGATTACGACAAAAAAATTGAACTCAGCGAGACCGGCGTTGTGTTATCGGTGGGTGATGGTATTGCCAGGATTTACGGGCTCGAAAAAGTCATGGCGCTGGAACTGGTGGAATTTCCGGGTGCCATTCTCGGGTTGGTTCTCAACCTTGAGGAAGACAATGTGGGTGTGGCCATTATGGGGGAAGACATCCATATTAAAGAAGGCGATATCGTCAAACGCACCGGCCGTATCGCCCAGGTGCCGGTGGGTGAAGCCGTGCTTGGCCGGGTGGTATCGGCTGTCGGGGAGCCAATAGACGGCAAAGGCCCGATTGATGCCAAAGAGTACCGCCGGGTGGAGATGGTTGCACCGGGTGTTATTGCCAGAAAGAGCGTCCATGAACCCTGCTACACCGGTCTTAAAGCGGTCGATGCCATGACGCCGGTTGGGAAAGGGCAGCGGGAACTCATCATCGGTGACCGCCAGATTGGCAAAACCGCCTGCGCCATTGACGCGATCTTGGCGCAAAAGAATACCGACGTATTCTGCATATACGTGGCCTGCGGTCAGAAAAAATCCACCGTGGCGCAGGTGCATGCCGTGCTCGAAAAACACGGCGCTATGGAATACACCACCATCGTGGCGGCCTGCGCCAGCGACCCGGCCACGCTGCAATACGTCGCCCCTTATGCGGGTTGTGCCATGGGTGAGTATTTCCGCGACAGCAAGCAACATGCCCTGATCATTTACGATGATCTTTCCAAACAGGCCGCCTCCTATCGCCAGGTGTCCCTGCTCCTGCGGCGCCCCCCTGGCCGTGAGGCTTTTCCGGGCGACATTTTCTACAATCACTCCCGTCTGCTGGAGCGGGCCGCCAAGCTCAATGATGAGCTGGGCGCCGGTTCCCTGACCGCCCTGCCGATCATCGAAACCCAGGCCGGTGATGTATCCGCCTATATTCCGACCAACGTTATTTCGATTACCGACGGCCAGATCTACCTTGAACCGGCACTGTTTTTTGCCGGTGTGCGCCCGGCCATCAATGTCGGTCTTTCGGTATCCCGGGTCGGCGGTTCCGCGCAGGTAAAGGCCATGAAGCAGGTCGCCGGCACCTTGCGGCTGGATCTGGCGCAGTATCGCGAGCTGGAAGCCTTTGCCGCTTTCGGCAGCGATCTGGACAAGGCCACTCAGAAGCAACTTATTCGCGGGGCCCGGCTGGTTGAAATCTTAAAACAACCCCAGTATCAACCCCTGCCCATGGAAAAACAGGTGACGATTCTTTTTGCCGGCACAAAGGGTTATCTCGATGATTATCCGGTCGATGTGCTGGCCAAATATGAGGCCGGTCTGTATCCGTTTATCGAAGATCGGTATCCGGCTATTTTTTCGGAGCTGGCCGAAAAACAGGAGATCAGCGACGATCTCGACCAGCAGCTGAGACAGGCGCTGGAAGCCTACGATGAGGAGTTCAAAGATACGATTAAGTAGTTATTTGTTGTCCGCTATTAGTTAATAGCTCTAACGTGTGCTCGCATAACGCCTAACCCGTAACGAATAATTTTAACTTTAAAGGCTTGATGGCATGGCGACATTAAAAGATATCCAGTTAAAGATTGCAGCGGTAAAAAAGACCCGACAGATCACCAAGGCCATGAACATGGTGGCCGCCTCAAGACTGCGCGGGGCCCAGACCGGCATGGATGCCTTTCGCCCCTATGCCGGTAAGTTTGCCGAGGTGCTGGGCAGTTTGGCGCAAAGGGCCGGCGAAGAAACCAATCCCCTGCTGGTGCCCAAGGAGGACGTCAAAAACGTGCATGTGGTTTTGTGCACCTCCGATCGGGGGCTATGCGGCGGTTTCAATTTCAATTTAATTGAAAAAGCCAATGCGTTTATGAAAGAAAAAGCCGGAGCGGACATTGCGTTTTCATTTACCAATTTTGGCAAAAAAGGCCGCGACTGGTGCCGCAAAGAAAAATTACAGATCGACAGCGAACACCTGGGCGTCGTCGGCACCAGTTTTGGATTTAATATCGCTTCTACTGTCGGCAAAAACCTGGTGGATGCTTTTCTATCGGACACTTACGATGAGGTCTATATCGTCTATGCCGAATTTGTCAGCATGGCCCGGCAGATTCCGGTCTTGCAACAGCTGCTGCCGATTCCGCCGATTGAAACCGAAGAAGCAGAAGAAAGCGCAGCGGCCGGTGCCTATTTGCCGGAACATATTTGTGAACCGTCAACGGATGCACTGCTGGCCGACATGCTTCCCAGAAATGTTTATACACAAATTTACAGCGCTTTGTTGGAAACATCGACCAGCGAACATGCCGCGCGCATGATGGCGATGGACAATGCCACGAAGGCCTGCAACGACATGCTTGAAAATCTGACGCTGATTTATAACAAAGCCCGTCAGGCGGCCATTACAGCCGAATTAATGGATATTGTCGGCGGCGCCGAAGCGCTCAAAGGATAGCGTTAATCGGGACATCGTCCCGATTGGAAGGATGGAATAATGGAATAGTGGAATGTTGGGTTGGGAGGCTGTCGAGCAATTTTAAATGGATGCTTTCTTTTTGGTACCCATTATTCCAGCTTTCCAGCATTCCAATATTCCATATTGCCGGGTCCATCCGGCTGCACGATAAATGAATATACGATTTTCACTTTAAGGGTGTAACAACCAATACAGACGGAGGTTTTCGATGGGAGAGAACATTGGTAAGATTTTGCAGGTATTGGGACCTGTTGTCGACGCTGAATTTGAGCAGGGGAAACTGCCGACAATTTATTCGGCGCTGACCATCAGCAATCCCACAATCAGTGATGAAGCTGATAATCTGGTGGTAGAGGTGGCCCAGCATCTGGGTGATAATGTGGTTCGGACCATCGCCATGGACGTCACCGATGGTCTGGTCCGGGGCATGCCGGTTAAAGATACGGGGAAACCCATCATGATGCCGGTCGGTGAAGCCGGCCTGGGTCGGGTGCTCAACGTGGTCGGCCGCCCTGTTGATGGTTTAGGCCCGGTGAGCCAGGAAAAGATGATGCCCATTCACCGGCAAGCGCCGAAGTTTACCGAACAGGACACCACCGTGCGGGTTCTGGAGACCGGGGTCAAGGTTATCGACTTGCTGGTGCCCTTTCCGCGGGGGGGCAAAATGGGCATGTTCGGCGGTGCCGGTGTCGGCAAAACCGTTATTATGATGGAAATGGTGCACAATATCGCCATGCAGCACGGTGGGATTTCGGTTTTTGCCGGTGTGGGTGAGCGCACCCGTGAAGGCAACGACCTGTATCACGAGATGAAAGACTCCGGGGTCTTGCCCAAAGCCGCGCTTATTTACGGGCAGATGACCGAACCGCCCGGTGCCAGAGCGCGGGTAGCGCTCTCGGCATTGACGGCTGCAGAATATTTTCGCGATGAAGAGGGCCAGGACGTGTTGATTTTCATCGACAATATTTTCCGCTTTACCCAGGCCGGTTCAGAGGTTTCCGCCCTTTTGGGCCGGATGCCCTCCGCCGTCGGATATCAACCGACTCTGGCTGTTGATTTGGGTGAGCTGCAGGAGCGCATCACCTCCACCGATAAAGGGTCCATTACCGCCGTGCAGTGCGTGTACGTGCCGGCAGACGATTTGACCGACCCGGCGCCGGCGACCACTTTTGCGCATCTGGACGGAACCGTTGTTTTGTCACGCCAGATTGTTGAGCTGGGTATTTACCCCGCGGTGGACCCCCTGGATTCGACTTCACGGATTCTGGACGCCGCTTATATCGGAGATGAACATTATCAGGTGGCGCGCCAGGTGCAGCAGATTCTGCAAAAGTATAAAGAGCTGCAAGACATCATTGCCATTCTGGGAATCGAAGAATTGTCCGATGAAGATAAGGTCACCGTGTCGCGGGCCCGCAAAATTCAAAGATTTTTGTCACAGCCTTTCCATGTTGCCGAAGCTTTTACCAATAAACCGGGTGCTTACGTCAAAATCGAAGACACCGTCAGGGCTTTTAAAGAGATCTGTGAAGGGAAACACGATGACATTCCCGAACAGGCTTTTTATATGCGCGGCGGTATTGAGGAGGTCCTTGAAGCTGCCAAAGAAATGGCGGAAGCCGAATAAAAAATCCCGGGAATAATGGAAAACTGGCACCAAAAGCAAATTTAACCTAAGGAACCGATATGGCTGTAAATATTCACTTAGAAGTGGTTACGCCTGAAAAGATTGTCGTCAGCGAAGAAGCCCAGATTGTGGCCTCCCCGGGGTCGTTGGGGGAGTTTGGCGTTCTCAGCGGGCACACGCCTTTTCTAACCACGCTTAAAACCGGTATGATTCGTTACACCGATGCGAATGAGAAAGAGCATTTCGTGTTTGTGAGCGGTGGCTTTGCCGAAGCGCTGCCGGATAAAGTTACCGTGCTGGCCGAATCAGCCGAGAGAAGAAGCGACATTGATCTCGGACGGGCCAAAGAAGCCCTGGAGCGCGCTCAGAAGCGACTGGCCGAAGAGCGCGCGCGGGAAGATATCGATTTTAATCGTGCCAGGGCCTCTTTAGAACGGGCTACGTTTCGCATCCGAATTGCGGGGTTAAGTTAGCATTACCTGAGTTGAGCGGTTATTGGCGCCTGCGGGATCGCGTTTTATAACCTCGACCATTTTAGAAAAAGGGTAAGCCAGAAAATTGGGTTTGCCCTTTTTATTTATGACGTTTAAACTGATAGATATGAATCCAAAAATTGCGGTTGTCATACTGGCGGCAGGTTTGGGAACCCGCATGAAATCGAATAAAGCCAAGGTGCTACACGAGGTTTGCGGTAAGCCAATGGTTGATTACGTCGTTGAAACGGCCCAAAAAGTTGCCGGCAACAATGTGATACTGGTGGTGGGCCATCAGGCAGATCGGGTCCGCCGGACCGTTTCAATACGGGGCATTTTCCATTTTGCCCATCAAAAAGAGCAGCTGGGTACCGGACACGCGGTCCTGTGCGCCCTGCCTTACATCCCGGACGCCTGCCGTGAGGTGGTCATTTTGTGCGGCGATGTGCCCCTGATTCAGGCCAACACCATTAGGGCGCTGATTGCGTCTCATTTGGCTGAAAAAAGGGATATTACCGTTTTGGCGGTTGAACTGGAGGACCCAACCGGTTATGGTCGCATCCTGTTGGATGCCGATGGTCGGGTGCAGGCCATTGTGGAAGAATCCGATGCCGGCATTGAGCAAAAACGCGTCCGATTAATCAATACCGGTATTTATTGCGTCCATAAAAAATTTTTGGCAGAGGCGCTGCCGCAAATAAAATCTGACAATGTTCAAGGCGAAATATACCTTACCGATATTATTGAAATTGCCTATGGCGGCCAAAAGCATATTGGCGTAATCACCGGCGATAACCCTGTTGAAGTGACCGGTATCAACACCCTTGAAGAATTAAAACGCGTTGAGTTTGCGATGAGAAACCGGCGATGAATATCGCTTGACTTTTTTTGAGAATACAGATTATATTAAAATAAAATATTCGTGAGGTTAAGCCTTGGATAATGCGATCCTTTCTGACCAGTTCAACCAAATTGAGAAAAAAGTTGTACGGTTGATTGCGATTTGCGAAGAAAACGAGGCTGCCAATTTAGAACTTAAAAATAAAATTAAAAGCCTAGAGGAGGAGCTTTTAGGTAAGATCGAGGCTGAAAAAGGCCACGCGCAGGAAAAGGCTTTGATGCGTTCAAAGATTGATGGTTTGTTGGTCAGAATTGAAGAAATCATTGAAGTTTAGTGTACCTTGACCGTCGGATGTGAGTTATCGAAAGCGGAAAGGCAGAATTAATATTCATTGGAACAACTTGTAACCATAGAGCTTTTTGGAAAAAAACACACGTTTAAGGCTGAATCGGATGTTGATCAGGCCAAAGAAATAGCGGATGTATTAGTCAAAGAAGTGTCTCGCGTTGAACGTCAGCAATCCGGTAAATCATCTACGGAATCAAATTTAACCACTCTGATGTTAGCGGCTTTGAATATCGCGCATCAAAATTTGGAGCTGGAAAACCGGCATTCGAAGTTTAAGCAGCATTTATCAGAACGATCGCTAAATTTGATTCGTCAATTGGATGATTGCGTCTCACAAAAATGAGGAACTTATTTACAAGTTGTAAAATGAATGACCTTTAAAAGGGAGAACCCATCGGTTTTCCGCGACCTGTACCGCCAGAAATCCTGAACGCATTCGAATGCGTTTCAGGGTGCAACTCGGGTCGGTAAATTTGCGCGCAATCAGATAACATTTTGCCCCTACCATGTCCGTGATTGGGAGTTATTCTTTGACCCAACAGCTATCTTCTGGGAGCCTTCGCTGGTTTCGGTGTGCATGTTCTGCTGGTTCAGAAAAGCCTAATGAATCTATGAGGCGCCCACTTTGAACATAGGTTCAAAGACCTGTCAACACGGCATTTTGGTGGGGGTCTTCTTTTGTACATAATGTACCCCTTCAGCCCTGTAGCGGTTTGATGAAATCATGTTAATTTCTCAGCCGCTTTTCGGGTTTGCCGGCGCAGCCCATCTTTTTTCTCCTTCGAATTTCTTTGCAGATTTGCTCCGCTTCAAAAGTTAATCTGAACGTCTCGCGCGTTTTCGCAAAACTATAAAAAGGGTTTGTGAACTGACTGATGCCAGCAGTTCAGCCCAAGATGCAAAGACGCGTCAGCTCACTTTCAACCACAGGCGGTTGAAATTTGACCTTAATAAATGAACTTGATGATGAAAACGATTGTATATGCCAAGCGATTTCATTGCGGGTTTTTCAGGGAGTGAGATATGAGTACCTTTAATATAATACTCGCTATAATATGTTTTGGAGCCGGTTTCGCAATTGCCTTCTGGGTCAAAGGAAAAATTGCAGCTCAAAAAATTAAAGTTGCTGAGGGAGAAGCGGCGCACCTGATAGCGGATTCTAAGCGCAAGGCCGAAACGTTTCTAAAGGAAGCCGATCTGGAAATAAAAGACCAGCTTTTTAAAATGAAAAGCGACTTTGATGCTGAGACCAAAGATACGCGTTCAGAGCTTAAACAGCGCGCTGCGCATCTGATGCAAAAAGAGGAAAACATTGATCGCAAAATCGAAGAGCATGAGCGCAGGGCGCGGGAGATTCAGCGCAAGGAAAAGAAGTTGCGAAAAAGAGGTAATGAAATTGAGCGCAAGGAGCTTGAATATGGGGAGTTGATCGAGGAGCAGAAACAGCAACTTGAGAAGATTTCAGGATTGTCGGCCGAGCAGGCAAAGGAATTGTTGATCCGTGCCATGGAAAATGAGGCCCGTTACGAAGGGGCCCGGATCATTAAGAAAATTGAAAATGAGGCCAAGGAGCAGGCCGATCGAAAATCAAAAAAAATTCTGGCAACAGCCATCCAGCGCTATGCCGGAGAATATGTCGCCGAACGCACGGTCTCGGTCGTTCAGCTGCCCAGCGATGAAATGAAGGGTCGGATTATCGGACGTGAAGGACGCAATATTCGCGCCATCGAGGCCGCCACCGGGGTGGATCTGATTATCGATGATACGCCCGAAGCCGTCATATTATCCGGTTTTAATCCCGTCAGACGAGAAGTTGCGCGGCTGTCATTGATGCGACTCATCTCAGACGGTCGGATCCATCCTGCCCGCATAGAGGATATAGTTAAAAAAGTCGGTCAGGAAGTCGACATTGCCATAAAGGAGGCTGGTGAACAGGCGGCCTTTGATTTAGGCGTTCATGGAATCCACAATGAGCTGGTCAAAACCCTGGGCCGATTGAAGTTCCGAACCAGCTACGCTCAGAATGTGTTGCAGCACTCTGTTGAAGTCGGGTTTCTCTCCGGGATCATGGCTTCAGAACTGGGGCTCAATGCCAAAATGGCGCGCCGGATGGGATTGTTGCATGATATCGGCAAAGCAATTGATCATGAAGTCGAGGGGCCGCATGCGGTTATCGGATCCCGGCTGGCTAAAAAATTTAATGAATCCCCGAAAGTTGTGCATGCGATTGCGGCGCACCATGAGGATGTGCCGCCCAATACGGTTCTGGCCTTGCTCGTGCAGGCGGCCGATGGACTTTCCGGCGCCAGACCCGGCGCGCGCAAAGAACTGCTTGAAAACTACATTAAACGTTTGGAAGATCTGGAAAATATTGCCAATTCCTTTAAAGGTGTTTCCAACACCTATGCCATACAGGCCGGCCGGGAATTACGCGTCATTGTGGAAAGCGAAATCATTTCCGATGAAGAAGCCACTCTGGTAAGCCGTGATATTGCTAAAAAAATAGAAGAGTCGTTAACTTTTCCCGGCCAGATTAAGGTGACGGTTATCAGAGAGACCAGAGCGGTCGAATACGCCAACAAATAGAATTTTCAATTTCTAAATGGATCCTTTTCCGCTGAGCTGTGTTCTCCGCGGGTTTTTACCTTAGACGTACTTTAAGTACGACTCAGATAAAAACCCTTGTGCGGCCTTGCTCAACGAAAAAATCTCTCATTTATAAATCGAAAATTCATTTTTTTTATGAAGGTGCATGGTTTTTAAATTAAATTGCGCCGTTTGAGCACATTAATTTATAAGGATTAGATGCGAAATCCCGCTTGGTGCGGGGGCCCTCGAACAAGATCTAAGCTTTTGCAAGCGGCTATTATTATATTAAAATCCGATGGACAAAATCTAACTTTTACTTTATTAAGTGAACGTTTAAGATCCATTTATAAATTGAGAATTTATTTTTAATTTCAATGAAGGAAAGCTTGCATGGCCAATGTTATAGATGTTTTGAAGGAGCGCGGTTTCATTGAACAGACCACCCATGATCGGGAATTAAGAGAATGCCTCGATCAGGGGAGCGTGACCTGCTATATCGGGTTTGACCCCACCGCCGCCAGTCTGCACATTGGCAGCCTGGTGCCCATCATGTCTCTGGCCCACATGCAACGACAGGGCCACCGGCCGATTGCCCTGATCGGCGGGGGTACGGGGATGGTCGGAGATCCTTCCGGAAAATCGGAAATGCGCCAATTGCTGACCCTGGAAGCCCTGGGAAAAAATGCGGAAGGGATCAAAAAGCAGCTATCTCATTTTCTTGATTTTAAAGACGGGAAAGCGCTGATGTTAAATAATGCCGACTGGCTGACCGAATTGAAATATATTCCTTTTTTACGAGACATCGGTCGCCACTTTTCGATTAACCGCATGATCAAGGCCGAAAGTTATAAAATTCGTCTGGATTCAGAAGAGGGCCTGACCTTTATTGAATTTAATTACATGGTATTACAGGCATACGATTTTTTAGAGCTATTTCAAAATTACGATTGCCAGATTCAAATGGGCGGCAGCGATCAATGGGGCAATATCGTCGCCGGGGTTGAGCTGATTCGCCGGGTCCAACAGGGGGCGGCATTCGGAATTACATTTCCCCTGATTACCGCCAGCGGTGGGGAAAAAATGGGCAAAACGGCTAAAGGGGCAGTGTGGTTGGATGCCGCTAAAACCTCACCTTATGACTACTATCAATATTGGATCAACACCGATGACCGGGACGTGGCGCGTTTTTTAGCATTGTTTACGTTTTTGCCGATGGATGAAATTCGTCAAATTGAGCAGTTAAGCGGTGCGAATCTGAACACGGCCAAAGCGATCCTCGCCTTCGAGGCCACCCGGCTTGCTCACGGGAATCAGGCGGCCGTCGAAGCTCATCAGGCCGCGGCAAGTATGTTTGGCGCGCGGCAAGTGCCGGCCGATATTTTGCCCGCCAGCACCTTGCCGCGGGGCAATTTCGGCGCTGATGATGCCTCGGTGCCCACCTCTTCGCTGGATGTCCAAACCCTTAAAGCCGGCATTCCGGCTTTTAAGCTGTTTCATCGGGTCGGCCTGGCGAATTCCGGTGGTGCTGCCCGCCGGTTGATCGAACAGGGTGGTGCCTATATAAATGGTACCCGCGTCGAATCATTTGATTATCAGGTGAGCGACACGGATTTAGACGATGCTCAAACGATTCTTCTGCGCTCAGGCAAAAAACGCTTCCACAAAATTGAAATCAAAAAATAATCTAAGGTTGTTCATTTGGGATTGATGTAACCATGTTCATACCGTTTTAGGATTCCTTAAAAAAAATGAAAATTTTTATTGACAAACTCAATCCGTAACTGTAAATTCATCGTTTGTCATCCGGGGCCGATCGATTCAAAATAACGGCTCGAAAACAGCTAAAAAGTGTTGACAAAACATTACCAATTAGTATATTTGGAAGGTTGCATTGTCGGCCTAATTTGCAATTTTCAATGCAGCCGCCCTTTTTTTAGGGCGATTTGATCTTTGAAAACTAAATAGTGACGCGTATGTAAGTCGGGTCAACGTAAATGTATTGTGTTTAACACACAATATCTCATAGTTTAATTGGAGAGTTTGATCCTGGCTCAGAATGAACGCTGGCGGCGTGCCTAACACATGCAAGTCGCACGAGAACGTTTCAGCTTGCTGAAACTAGTAAAGTGGCGCACGGGTGAGTAACGCGTGGGTAATCTACCTCCGAATTGGGGATAACATTGCGAAAGCGATGCTAATACCGAATGACATCTCAATAACTTCAGTTTTTGAGATCAAAGGTGGCCTCTCCATGGAAGCTTCTGTTTGGAGATGAGCCCGCGTACCATTAGCTTGTTGGTAGGGTAATGGCCTACCAAGGCAACGATGGTTAGCTGGTCTGAGAGGATGATCAGCCACACTGGAAC
>Ga0265303_10000358_pt1 | contig 25130 bp, 25 predicted proteins | sample Helome_2_FD_192494 | JGI IMG/M metagenome (GOLD analysis project Ga0265303, IMG submission 192494) | Marine sediment microbial communities from subtidal zone of North Sea - Hel_20160317 (Illumina Assembly) | ecosystem: Environmental > Aquatic > Marine > Subtidal zone > Sediment ... | reverse complement strand
GCAATCACAAAATGACCGAATTCATGGAAAAAAATAAGAACCCCGAGAACAATAATAAAGGATAATAATGTTATGCCCATGGTTATAGTGAATGATTATTGGTTATTGGTTATTGGTTACTGGTCGATTAATCCGAATTCTGGTTTCTCAAAACGGCCCCTGTTGGGGTTGAAATAATTTTAAGTCTGGATGTTTTTAATCAGATCTGCGGCTCTTTCCCGCGCCTCCTGGTCGGCTGCGAGTATATCGGAAAGCTCCGGGTTTGCGTTGACAGCATGCGCTTCCATTGCCATGTCGACAATCCTGGCAATGTCTGTAAAAGAAATCATATTTTTTAGAAACGCGTTTACCGCCACTTCATTGGCGGCATTTAAAACCGCCGGCATGGTTTTGCCAACCCTGCAAGCTTGAAACGCCAATGCCAGACAGGGAAATTTCGACAGATCCGGTTTTTGAAAGGTCAGATCCTGTTTACCTGAAAAATTCGGCAACGGCTGACTTAACGACAACCGCTTCGGATAGGACAACGCGTAGGCAATAGCCGCTTTCATATCCGGTATCCCGAGCTGGGCCATAACAGCACCGTCCCGGTAGGCCACCATCGAATGAATGATACTTTGGGGATGAATGACCACCTCAATCATGTCTTCAGAAACGTCGAAAAGCGATTTGGCCTCGAGGACTTCCAGCCCTTTGTTCATCAGGGTGGCCGAATCAACCGTGATCTTGGGGCCCATATCCCAGTTGGGATGGTTCAAGGCCTGCGCCGCTGAGATATTATGAAATTGGTCCAACGGCAGATTTAAAAACGGGCCGCCTGAGGCGGTTAGCAGGATTTGGGCTAAATCCGCTTTACGATGACCCTGAAGACACTGAAAAATGGCGCTGTGCTCACTGTCCACCGGCAGGATCTGAACGCCCTTCTGGGCAGCCTTCATTGTAACAATCTCGCCCGCCATGACAAGGGTTTCTTTGTTGGCCAGCGCAATCGTCTTGCCAGCTTCGATGGCGGCCAAGGTCGGCATCAAACCGGCGGCGCCAACTACTGCCGTAAGGACGATATCCACCCTGCCGTCGCAGGCCGCCGCCCGGTAGCCTTCTTCTCCGCAAAGAATCTCGACCTTTGTCCCGGCCACAAGCTTTTGTTTTAACTTCTGAGCGCTGTCGGTGTCATAGACAACCGCCAATTCGGGAGCAAACTGCTCAATTTGTTTGGCCAGCAGATCCGTATTGGTTTTGGCCGCCAGTGCCTTGATCGTAAACTGTTGCGGAAACATTTCGACAATCTTCAAGGCATTGCGGCCAATGGAACCTGTGGAACCCAGTATGGAGAGGTACTTCATCTAATTCTATCTATGTTCGACATTCGATATTTATATTTACCATTTGATATTCGGCAATCGTTTCGCATGTAATATTTAATGTGCCCTCTTAAAATATAAATCTGATAAAAATATATGCCACCGGGGATGCAAATAAAAGGGCATCAATGCGATCCAGAATGCCCCCATGACCGGGCAATATGCTGCTGGAATCCTTGATCCCTGAAAATCGCTTCATCTCCGACTCAAACAGGTCTCCTATTTGACCCGCCACACCGATCGCCAGAAAAAACAAAATACTCATACTCCAGGGCAGGCCGGGAAGAAATAGAGCTTTCCCGATGGCCCCAACAGCCAGGTTGGCAGCCACCCCGCCCACAGATCCCTCGATGGTTTTTCCCGGACTGATCGCCGGGTTTAATTTGCGCCTGCCCCAATAGGACCCGACGTAGTAAGCACTGGTATCACCGGCAAAAATAATGGCCATTATTAAAAAAATCCAGGTCATGCCGGAATCATTCGCCCGGATAAGAATCAAAAAAGAAAGCAGGACCGGTATGTAGATCGTGCCCTGAAGCTGACGGACAGTCACTTTTAAAACTGCGGGATCCGCTTTAAAGTGAAACATCGAAATCAGGGCAACCACCAGAAGATTTAGAGCCACCAGACTCAGAATAAGATCCGGCCCCCCCCAGTGAGCCGCCCACACGATGGCAACGCCCAGCAAGTAGCCCCACCCCAAGATGATGCTGGAAACCGCCGCAAGTGCGGAGTCCAGGACAATGCGGTAATATTCCCATAATGCCACCACACTGGCGGCACTGACAAGCAAAGCGAAAGCCACCCCGCCTTTGTATACCAGGAAAATTAGAATTGGCAGGGCAATTAAGCCTGTAATCCAACGCTTAAGGTGCATTCCGGCAGCTCTTTTGCCCTTTCGTCGCCGAAAGGTCTTTTTTGATCATGCAAAACGGCAGCTAAACTTGGCCGAAGCGGCGCTCGCGCTGCTGATAGTTTTTCAGGATCTCGACAAACTCATCTTTGCCGAAATCAGGCCAGTAGGTCGGGGTGACATAGATTTCAGCATAGGCAATCTGCCACAGTAAAAAATTGCTGATGCGCATCTCCCCGCTGGTCCGAATCAGAAGGTCCGGATCCGGCATGTCTTTTGTGTACAGATGGGAAGCTACGATTTCTGCATTAATATCATCCGGATCAAGTTGTTCGCTTTTCGCTTCTTTGGCAATCTGCCGGGCCATACGAACAATTTCCGTCCGACTGCCGTAACTCAACGCCAAATTCAACTGGAGGGCAGAATTGCTCCGGGTTAACTCCATGGTCTCGTGCAGCACCTGTTGAACATTGGCCGGCAGCCGCTCTATTTGACCGATTGCCGCCAGGCGGATGTCCTTGGCAGCGAGTTCCTTCTGTTCGGATTTTAAGAATTTTGTCAGGAGGGTCATGAGGGCCGCAACCTCTTTCTGAGGCCGTTGCCAGTTTTCGGTCGAAAAGGCGTAAAGCGTCAGATAAGCAATTCCGAGTTCACGGCAGGCACGCACAACCGTTCGTACCGCTTCTGCCCCCTTTTCATGTCCCTTAATACGGGACAAAAGATGCTTTTTCGCCCATCTTCCATTGCCATCCATGATGATGGCGACATGGGCGGGCAGCTTCGTTTTATCAAGATCTTCGGAGTTTTGGGAGGAGGAACTAGAATTCAAGGATTTCTTTCTCTTTTTCTTGACAACATTCGTCGATGAGCTTGATGTGCTCATCGGTTATTTTTTGAACCTCATCCTGGGACTTGAAGGCGTCATCCTCTGATAGATCACCATCTTTTTTCAGGCTTTTGAGCAATTCATTTGAGTCGCGCCGGATGTTACGAATCGAAACTTTGTAGTCCTCACACATTTTATGCACCACCTTGACCAGTTCCTTGCGACGCTCTTCGGTAAGGGGTGGTATGGAGATGCGTATAATCTTACCGTCATTGGCAGGGGTAAGCCCCAGGTCGGATTTTAAAATCGCCTTTTCAATATCTTTGATCACGGATACATCCCACGGTTGGATCGTTATCAAACGGCTTTCGGGTACGGCAAGCGTCGCCATCTGATTGAGCGGCGTCAAGGTACCGTAATAGTCGACTTTTATTCCGTCAAGAATCGACAAAGAGGCACGCCCCGTGCGAACCCGTTTTAGTTCCCGGTTGAGCGCCTCGACCGACTTGCCCATACTGTCTGTGGTTTCTTGATAGATATCATCAATCATGACTATTCCTTGATTATGCCTGAAGGGCGATTGTTGGGTAACGTTATATTATATCAAGAATTTGAAGATCTCATCAACCCAATTGTGCCGGAAGGTCGGCAGACCGTGCGGCCTGAAGGCTTTAAGAAATGTGCGTGCCAATATCTTCGCCACAAACAACCGCTTTGATATTGCCTTTGGTTTTGAGTTTAAATACAGCCAACGGCAACTGGTTATCCATGGCCAGTGATATCGCGGTCATATCCATTACCCTGAGCTGTTTTTCAAGAACCTCCATGTAGCTTGTTTTTTTTATAATCCGGGCGTCTTTGTTGACAACCGGATCCGAATCATACAGCCCGTCTACCTTGGTGGCTTTGAGCAGAATCTCGGCATGAATCTCCTGGGCCCGCAGCACGGCAGCCGTATCGGTCGTAAAATACGGATTACCGGTCCCGGCGCCGAAGATAACGACCCGCCCCCTTTCCAGGTGACGGATCGCCCGTCGAAGGATATACGGCTCGGCAACTTCATGCATGGAGATAGCAGTTTGAACACGGGTTTCGAGATCGTTTTTCTCCAGGGCATTCTGCAACGCCAGGCTGTTGATGACCGTCGCCAGCATTCCCATGTGATCTGCGGAAGCTCTCTCCATACCGTAGGCGGTTGCGGCAACACCCCTGAAAAAGTTGCCGCCTCCTACAATAATACCGATTTGCACCCCCAGATCGACGATGGACTTAATCTCCTGGGCCACATATATCAACATATCCGGGCTGATGCCAAAATCATCGTCTCCCATAAGCGCCTCACCACTTAGTTTAAGGGTTATGCGCTTGTATAATGGTCGGCTCACGATTTAGGATTCTCCTATCTGATAGCGGATAAATCGTTTGATAGAAATGTTTTCACCAATTTTGGCAATTAAGGCATTGAGCAGATCAGCAATGGATATATTGGTGTCACGCACATAAGGCTGATTCAGTAGACAGCTCTCCTCATAAAATTTTTTAAGCTTACCCTCAACAATTTTATCGATGACGTTCTCCGGTTTTCCCATTTCAAGGGCCTGGGCCCGATAAATTTCTTTTTCTTTTTCAATGAGGTTTTCAGGGACATCTTCAGGCGTAATACCCAGGGGATTGCTGGCAGCAATATGCATGGCAATATTTTTGGCAAATTCTTGAAAATCCTCATTTTTTGCCACAAAATCGGTCTCGCAGTTGACTTCAATCAAAACACCCAGCTTTCCGGTCATGTGGATATAGGATTGAATGATTCCCTCGTTTAGGGCGCGACCGGCTCTTTTTTGAGCGGTGGCCAGACCCTTTTTCCTTAAAAATGCAATCGCATTTTCGATGTCGCCGTTGACTTCAGACAAGGCGTTTTTACAATCCATCATTCCGGCTCCAGTTTTTTCCCGAAGCTCTTTTACCATTTCCGCGCTGATCTTTGCCATTTTTAATCTCCTGCTACTTCTGCGTCCGTTCGATCTTTGGGCTTTTCTGTTTCCGAATCTTTATTGACGACCGCCTCCGCCTCATCAGTTTCAGAAGGTTGATCGTCCTCTGTCTTGCGAATGATTTCGACCACCGGACCCTTTGTCCCATCGGAGATAACTTTGCGCTCGCCCGGTTTCAATTCGGCGCTGGCAGCTGTAATCTCAGATTCGTCTTCACCTTCCTTGTCGACTTCGGCCTGCATTTTTTCTTCGTAGGCCGCTTTACCGGCGATGCAGGCATCGGCAACTCTGGAGGTTAACAGTCGAATCGCGCGAATCGCATCATCGTTGCCCGGTATAATATAATCAATCTCGTCGGGATCGCAATTGGTATCAACAATCGCTACGATAGGAATATTCAGCCGTTTGCCCTCCAGAACCGCAATCATCTCATTTTTCGGGTCTACGACAAAAATTGCCCCGGGCAAACCATTCATGGTCCGAATCCCGCCAAGGTTATTATCAAGCTTTACCCGCTCTTTGGCCAATTTTAGTCGCTCTTTTTTGGGAAACAGGTTGATGGAACCATCATTCTGGATATCGTTAAGATAATTCAATCGATCAATACTCTGCCGGATCGTCTGGAAATTCGTCAGCATGCCGCCCAGCCAGCGATTGTGAACGTAAAACATTTCACAGCGATTGGCCTCCTCATAAATGGATTCGCGGGCCTGTTTTTTAGTGCCTACAAAAAGGACTGATTTGCCCTCAGCTACCGTTGCTTGAATAAAACTAAAAGCGGTTTTGAACATCGAAACGGTTTTCTGAAGATCAATGATGTAAATTCCGTTTCGGGCCCCAAAAATATAGGGTTTCATTTTGGGATTCCAGCGTTTGGTCTGATGGCCAAAGTGAACGCCGGCCTCCAGCAACTCTTTCATGGTGACATAAGCCATTTTCTTTCTCCCTTCATCATTTGGTTTTTCCTCCGCCGCCGTTCACCCTGCCGCCAACTTTCAATGAAAGCACCGGGCAGCAGACCCGGCAACGTGTGTGATCAAAAATCCATTTCAAATAGCAAATTATGTTCGGCATCGCAACAGTTTTTTCTTTAAAATATGGCGTTTACCCGTATTTTATAGTAAAGCGGTATAAAATTCCGCATTTTTCCGCATAGCCACGATGCGATCATATCCGCTATAGTCCGTATAAAAAACGACCTCTTGATATTGGCCGCAGCGGTCAATTATTGACTTTAAGGATTCTTTCTGATCATGCCCCATCTCTAAAATAAGCGCTCCGCCCGGTTTCAGATAAAGATGGGCCGATTGTATAATGCAGCGCAAACATCGCAGACCATCTTTTGATCCGTCCAGTGCAACGGCGGGCTCATAGGTCTGAATTTCCGGTTGAAGCCGCTCTAGTTCCTCTGATTTGACATACGGCGGATTGGAAACGATCAAATCGAACAAACCCGCCCGGGCAGCAAACGGCGCAAACCAATCAGCGACGAAAAAATAGATGTTTGCGGCCAGTCCCAGACGAATAAAATTTCGCCGGGCAACTTGGATCGCAGCACTGGAAATATCGGTCCCCCAATAGGCATGCCGGGCTTTTTCGGATGCCAGCGCCAGAATGATGGCCCCGCAACCGGTCCCCAGCTCCAGAATGCGTTTGGACCCTGAATCTGAATCCGCGGTCAGGTTTGCAAGCGCTTTTTCAACCAGACATTCCGTTTCCGGGCGGGGTATCAGGACATTCGGGGTGACTTCCAGATCCAGCGACCAGAATTCTTTGTGCCCCAGAATATAGGCCACCGGCTCACGGTTTATGCGGCGCTTGATGACGGTTTTAAACCGGTTGAGTTCTTCCGTATTCAGGGGTTGATCATAATGCAGGTACAAATCGATGCGTTCTGCCGCCAGCGCATGGGACAAAAGGATTTCGGCCGTGGCCCTCGGGCTGTCGATGTGGTGCGTTTTAAAGTAAGTCGCGGACCATTGCAGCAATTTGCTAATGGTCCATTCAGGGCGTCGGGGTTTGATTTGATTGTGCATTTTGAAGGGCCTGTGCCTGAAAATAAGTTGTCAATTCATTAATGAGCTCACTGATGCCCCCTTGCAGAATATCCTCCAGTTTATAAAGGGTCAGACCGATGCGGTGATCCGTCACCCTGCCCTGGGGAAAGTTATAGGTCCGGATACGGCCGCTGCGATCCCCGCTTCCCACCTGATTTTTACGGGCTTCGGATCGTTTTGCATTCTGTTCCTGAGTGATTTGATCCAGTAATCGCGACCGCAACACTTTTAGAGCCTTATTTTTATTTTTTAGTTGCGATTTTTCATCCTGGCAGGTGACCACCAAACCCGTCGGCAAATGGGTGATGCGGACAGCCGAATCGGTCGTATTGACACTCTGGCCGCCCGGACCCGTGGAACGATAGACGTCGATTTTAAGCTCGGAGGGGTCAATTGTCACATCCACCTCTTCTGCCTCCGGTAAAACAGCCACCGTAACCGCAGATGTGTGAATACGTCCCTGGGCTTCAGTGGCCGGAACTCGCTGAACGCGATGAATGCCGCTTTCAAATTTGAAATCGCTGTAAGCGCCTTTTCCCTGAACCAGAGCAATAATTTCTTTGATACCGCCGACACCGGTCAGGTGTTGCGACATGATTTCAACCTTCCAGTTGCGGGTTTCGGCATAACGCGCGTACATTCTAAAAAGATCGCCGGCAAACAGAGCGGCTTCTTCGCCGCCGGTGCCCGCCCGGATTTCAATGATCACATTCTTATCATCGTTGGGGTCCCTGGGCAAAAGCAGCCGTTTAAGATCCGCTTCAAGCCGATCTTTGTTCTGATTTAGATCCGCAAGCTCTTCGCGGGCCAAACTTTTGATATCCGGATCCGAATCGTGCAACAATTCCGTACTATCTTCAATACCGTCAAGCGTTTTTTTGTATTGATCAAAGACCGCTACAATTTTATTCAGCTCGGCGTGCTCCCGCGTAAGGATCTGATACGCTTGCCGATCCTTTACAATTTCCGGATCGCTCAGACGCTTTTCAATTTCTAAGAATCTCTCTTCAACCCCTTTTAGTTTTTCAAACATTTTAACGCCATCCTAAAGAATGTAATTCTTTCAGCAAATGATTTCCCGATCGGTTATACCGTTTTCCCTAATAATGTTCCGGAATACGGATGTGCAGCATAAGGGGTTGTAGAAAAAAACGTTTGTATACCGGAACGTTTTTTTGACAACCCCTATGACGCAAGAATGATCGCAGCGAAAGCACCGATCTATTCGGGCTTTAATATTTTGGCCTGCCGGCGATCATGTTAAATCTTAAAAATTTAACCGGGCTTCTTTCGTTAACAGTTGAATTTTTTGAGGGAAACGGCCGGTGGACGAGTCTGTCATCAGGCCGACATGGCATGCGCGTGTTTTTGATGCGGTTAAGCCGGTACAAGTCCGAATATAGGGCGCCTGTAAGCTTAGCAACATCATTACCGGCGGGGGCTGCTAATTGGGCTTTTCTTTTTTTTGTTGAAATTTTTCGTATTTTTTGCGGAAGCGCTCGATGCGACCGGCGGTATCGACCAGCTTTTGCTTGCCGGTAAAAAACGGATGGCACTTTGAGCATATCTCAACCCGGATATCAGATTTGGTGGATCCAACCTCCAAAACGTTGCCACAGGCGCACTGAATGGTGGTTTGGTGATACTCTGGATGTATGTCTGTTTTCATTTTATCTCAACCCCCTGAGGTTTATCATTTTAAAAGCAGAACTTTATATCCGAATCAATGTCCTTTGGCAACCCTTAATTTTTATTTGGGGCTGCACCAGCAGCGATCCAGACTTTGATATTATTTGAACCGGTCCCAAAAATGCACGAAGGCCCCAGGGCACGATCGACTAATATTGAGATCGCGGCTACGTATTCATTGAATCTAAAAATTCTTTATTGGTTTTGGTCCCCTGCATTTTATCAAGTAAAAATTCCATACTGTCGACCGTATTTAATGATGTCAGCAGCTTGCGCAATATCCACACCCGATTCAAGATTTCCTCGTTTAAAAGCAGTTCCTCTTTGCGCGTTCCGGAACGTTTGATGTCAAATGAGGGAAACACCCGTTTATCGGCCAGGCGGCGATCTAACTGAATTTCGGCATTGCCGGTGCCCTTAAATTCCTCAAAAATAACATCATCCATCCGGCTGCCCGTATCAACCAGTGCGGTGGCAATGATCGTTAAACTGCCGCCCTCTTCTATATTTCGGGCAGCACCGAAAAATCGCTTGGGTCGTTGAAGGGCATTGGAGTCCACGCCACCGGATAAAATCTTTCCGCTGGGCGGTACGACTGAATTGTAGGCACGGGCTAACCGTGTAACGCTATCCAGCAGAATAACCACGTCCTTTTTGTGTTCAACCAGGCGCTTGGCTTTGTCGATCACCATCTCAGCTACCTGAACATGTCGTTCGGCAGGCTCATCAAAGGTTGAACTGATGACTTCCGCAGCCACCGTGCGCTCCATGTCGGTAACTTCTTCCGGCCGCTCATCGATCAGCAACACAAAAGGGACCACATCTTTGTGACTGGCGATAATGGCGTTGGCAATACTTTGCAACAGCATTGTTTTGCCGGATCGGGGCGGGGAAACAATCAGGCCCCGCTGCCCAAAACCAATGGGAATCATCATATCCATAATACGGGTGGAGTAGTTCTCAGGATCGTTTTCAAGACTGACCTTACGATCCGGATAAAGCGGTTTGAGATTATCAAAAAGTATTTTATCGCGGGCAACTTCCGGATCTTCAAAATTTACGGCCTCGACTTTCAGCAATGCAAAATAGCGCTCCGATTCTTTGGGCTGGCGAATCTGACCTGAAATCGTATCGCCGGTCCTCAGGTTAAATCGACGAATCTGGGATGGCGACACGTAAATATCATCCGGCCCTGGCAAATAATTGGAATCCGGTGATCTGAGGAAGCCAAATCCGTCGGGTAAAATCTCCAGCGTTCCTTCACCAAAAATGAAACCGTTTTTTTCAATCTGGTGTTGAAGCAGGGCAAACATCAGCTCCTGTTTGCGCATGCCGGCAGCGCCATCAATTTTATACTGTTTTGCCATTTGCGTGAGTTCGCTAATATTCTTCTCTTTCAGTTCTACGATATTCATCTAGCTTTTTCCCCTTTATGTTATTATGCAGGCAGGCTTTTCTGCCGCTGGCCGAAAATGATCTGGACCGCAGTTGTCCCTTTGCAGTTGACAATCGCCGCAACGCAACGATATTCAATGCTTTATCAACAAACGTTTTCCAACGCTTTAGCATTATCATTAAGCACAAGGCGGGTTATCCTTGATAGAAAGCATATAAGTGGCGGTGACACTTGGTGACTTTGCGCATTTGATTAAAAATAGGCGTCCTTACACAGCAGGCTAATGGACTGGATCCATGTCGGTTTTTAAGAAGGATTATGAGTGTACAGTGACTTTAAACTAGAAGATTCTAATTCGACATCCTCACTATCTGGCGGGTTATGCCTGAAATTAGCTACTTTAAAAATTATATCATAATGGCAATCATGTCAAGCAGTTTGTCCGATTTTTGGACGCTTTAACACAAGCGCCCGCAGATCGTTTTTAAATTCCGCTCAGACTGTGTTATATAATCCGAGCGCAACCCCACTCTGTGTTTCACATCGGACAGCTACAATGATTCAAATTGATACTAAAATTTTTCCGAAAACGGCCGGCGCATTCCTTGTCGGCGGCTCGATCCGAGATATGCTTTGCGGCCGTTATCCGGTGGACTATGATGTTGCCGTGCTTGGAGATCCAATTAGATTCGCGCGCCAGATCGAAACCAACACTAATGGTCGTTTGGTTGAAATCGGCAAATCCGGCCAGAAGATCATCCGGGTGGTTAGCGACAAGGCCATTATTGATATTGCCGGAGCAAAAGAAGCGTCTATTGAAAAAGATCTGATGGCAAGGGACTTCACGATCAATGCCATGGCTTACGACCTGTCATCTCAGCGATTAATCGATCCGATGGGGGCACAGCGCGATTTGAACCACCGGACCATTCGTATGGTTTCAGCGGGTATTTTCAGGCGGGACCCTGTCCGATTGCTCAGAGCTTATCGAATCGCGGCACAATTTGAGTTTGAGATTGAATCAAAGACGAGAGGTGCAATCGAAGAAAATGCAGCCCTCATCCGGCAATCAGCCGGCGAACGGGTTAACGATGAGTTTTTTAAAATGATAGAATGTCCTGGGTCCCACCCTTACCTCTGCCAGATGGCGGACAGTGGCCTGCTGTTTGCAGTTCTACCCGAGCTTGCGGATTTAAGAAACTGCCGCCAAAATCGGCATCACCAGTTCAACGCTTTTGAGCATACGCTGCATGCATTTTACCATTTGGAAAGGTTACTGACGCCCAATCCAAAATTAGCGACAGTCGATGGCGCGCAACTGGCCCGCCGCATCGCTAAAGCGCAAATTGCGTTGCTCAAGTTTTCCATTCTGGTGCATGATATTGGAAAACCACCGACGCAAACCGTTGATCGTGACGGTATCCTTCATTTTTACGGCCATGAGCACCGAAGTGCACAGATGGCTGAAAGCATCTGCCGGCGGCTGAAATGCTCAAATCGCTTTACCGACGCCATTCGTTTTCTGGTGCGACATCACACGCGCCCTCGACAGCTTTATACGGCACGCCAGAAACAAAATACCGCTCCCCGGGCGAAGACTCGATTTTTTATTAAATGCGGCACGTATATCCCTGCGCTCCTCGTGATGGCCGCTGCTGATACGCTAGGCAAAGCAAAAAAACACAGCCGGCAGAGCGCCGCTTTTATGACTTTTCTAGTCCAATTGATGCTTGATTTTGAAAACGATTTCAAGCCCAGAGCATCCGGAGCGCAACTGATAACCGGCCATGACCTAATTACTGACTTTGGGCTTAAGCCTTCTCCAATTTTTAAAAAAATTTTAGCTCGCGTGGAAGAAGAACGCTTGTCCAAACCTGAGATGACCCGGCAGGAAGCCTTAGATTTGGTCAGAGAACTAATTCGAAATCAGGGGGCAACTGAGGATAGATGACAGCTGTCAGAAGTCAGAAAACAGAAGACAGAGGTCGGAAGACAGATAGAAGTAAACAGATAACCGAAGACGAAACACAGAAATCAGAGAACAGCGTCAGTCAGAAATGATGTGTGCAAGTTGAAATATTTTGATATTTGACTGCTATCTTCTGTTCTCTGTTTTCTGTCCTCTGTTTTCTGATCGCTGTTACTTTAAATCATCCAGGGCTGCGAAAATCTGATTCCGTATTTCTTCAACCTTGCCGACGCCCTCAATACGGAAATATTTTGGCGCGGCAACTTTATCGGATTTTTCCCAATCTTTATAATAGTCAATTAGAGGCTCTGTTTGGGCGTGATAGACATCCAGTCGTTTTCGCACGGTTTCTTCCTGGTCGTCATCACGCTGAATCAACGGCTCCCCGGTTTCATCGTCTTTGTCCGCTTCCCGCGGTGGATTGAACACCACGTGATAAGTCCGCCCGCTGGCCAGGTGAACCCGTCGACCGCTCATGCGTTTGATGATTTCTGCATCCGGAACGTTAATGTCTACCACCGCCTCAATCGGCACTCCAGCGTATTTCATGGCATCTGCCTGAGGGATGGTTCGCGGAAACCCATCAAATAAAAAACCGTTTTCACAATCCGATTGTGTAATTCGTTCTTTGACCAAACCGATGATGACATCATCCGGAACAAGCTTGCCAGCATCCATGTATTCTTTGGCCTTTAAGCCCAACTCGCTGCCTTCTTTTAAAGCGGCGCGCAACATATCACCGGTTGAAATTTGAGGAATCTGATAGTGGTTTTTAACAAAGTTGGCCTGAGTGCCCTTCCCCGCACCGGGTCCACCCAATAATATCAATCGCATGTGCAGTCCTCCTTCCTTTCGCTTGCGGATCTACGACCTCAACAATCGCTGAGTTTAGGTTTACAAAATACTGTTTTTTTGCCGGCAGAGTATGGCGGAAGGCAAGGCTCGTGTCAAGATTATATTGATGTGCCTTTGCGCGAAAAGATTAAATTCAAAGGCCTGTGGTTTAAAATTTTGTAAAAAATCGGGGATTTTCTCTTGCCAAATGAAAACATACAATATATAAATACTTGTTTGATCTAAATTATTGGAAAATAGACAATTCCAAGAACTTACTAATAAAATTGAACCGTAAAAGGGGGCGAGGAATTTGAAGGATATTGAAGTCAGGGTCATCGACAACGATGTTGAAAAGGCCATGCGAATCTTGAAAAAGAAGATTCAAAATGATGGCCTGTTCAAACGGCTCAAGCTCAAGAAGAACTATGAAAAGCCGAGTGAATACAGACGTCGCAAGATGCGCGAAGCCTTAAGAAGGGAAAGACTGGCCGTTGTTCGTGCCGCCAAATACCGCAGAAGATAGGGCCCAACTCAAATAAACCGGAAACCCGGCAGAATCGCTTTCTGCCGGGTTTTTTTATCGCAATGGCATCAAAAGATACTTATCAAAAATGCTTAAATACGATGTATGGTCTGAAAAGATTTGGGATCATACTCGGTCTGGAAACGATCCAAAGCATACTTGATGGCCTCGGAGAACCCCACAAGAATTATGCCTGTGTTCATGTTGCCGGAACCAACGGCAAAGGCTCGGTTGCCGCGGCGCTTTCCTCTATTCTTTACGAATCCGGCTACAACGTCGGCCTGTATACCTCACCGCACCTGGTACGTTTTAATGAAAGAATCTGCATCAACAACCATCAAATATCAAACGAAGAGGTCGTCAAATCCTATCAGGCAGTTAAGCGCGTCCACCACGGAGACCGCAGCCCGACTTTTTTTGAATTCTCCACCGCCATGGCCCTGTATGCATTCAGCCGGCGCCAGGTAGATTGGGGCGTGATCGAAACCGGAATGGGCGGGCGCTATGATGCCACCAATATCATTCAGCCGGCGATTTCCATCATTACGAATATATCCCTGGAACATCGCGATTATCTGGGCAACACCCTGGTTGAGATTGCCCGCGAAAAAGCCGGCATCATCAAGCAAGCGACGCCGGTGATCACCGCAATAAAACAAAAACAGGCCCGATCTGTTGTTCATAAAATTGCCCGAAAAAAATCTGCTCCGCTATTCATGCTGGGGAAAGATTTTAAGGTCAGACAAAATCAATCCGGACAATTTTCCTATACCGGTATCGAAAATAATTGGCACCACTTACAGACATCCCTACTGGGACGCTATCAGGTTCAAAATGCGGCTCTTGCCCTGGCCGCCTGCGAGCTGTTAATAAAAGACAAAGCCAAATTAACTCCGGAAAGTATTAAACAGGGCCTGGCAGTCACTCGGTGGCCCGGCAGACTAGAAATTGTCTGCGACAAGCCGTTGGTCATTCTGGACGGCGCTCACAATTTGGTTGCCGCACGCAACCTGGCCAAATTCCTGACCGAAGACCTGCCCAAACGGCGAATAACGCTCGTTATCGGGATATTGGACGATAAACCGTTTCGGCCTATGCTTAAAAGTTTGCTGCCCCGATGTTCCCGGGCCATCATTACCCGGGCAAAAACGGAGCGGGCCCTCGCACCGGAAAAACTTTATGCAATTGCTCAAAAGACCATTTCAAATGTAAGGATTATACCGGAGGTTGCTGCGGCGGCCCAATATGCAATAACGACTGCAGGCCCAGATGATGTTATCTGCATTGCCGGCTCACTGTATGTGGTCGGTGAAGCCAAAGAAGCCATCGAAAAAGGCCTTCTCAATATTGTCAAAAGGTGAAGCCGATATCCAAATGATTGTTTCAAGTTTCAAGACGACAACCGCTCTATTGACTCAAAAGTTTTGACCTTGACTTATGGGTAAGTATAAATTAGTTAGTTTTGAGGGCTTTGAGAAGCGTTCAATTTAGTTCAAGTTCAAGGAAGGCGAAAATTTTATACCGAAGGCATACTTGAAGTATGTCGAGGATTAAAATTTGAGTCTGACACTGAAATTGGGCAAAATGGAATGCTTGTCAAAGTTCTCAGCATGCGCCCGTAGCTCAGGGGATAGAGCGTCAGCCTCCGGAGCTGAAAGCCGCTGGTTCGAATCCAGCCGGGCGTACCAGCAGATGTTACAGGGGCTATCGCACAGAGGATAGCCCTTTTGTTATGGGCCGCGGAATAAAAAGCGAAAAAGCCCTTTAATGAAAGGGCTTTGGTGGTCAACATTCTGTAAAATAATAAATATTAAATAAAATATAAATTTATTTCCTAAATTAAAAGTTTTATTAATTAATTTTTTATGTTTTTATTTAATTCTTTAATTGAATTTTTATATTATTATTTAAATATTATAATTCACCGTAAAATTGCTTATACCATTCAACAAAACGCGCGACGCCGTCTTCGATGGGTGTCGCTGGCTTAAATCCGACATCCTGCATTAGATCATCCACATTCGCATACGTCGCCACAACGTCTCCCGGTTGCAGGTCCATAAACTGTTTGGTAGCCTGCCTGCCCAAAGCGGCTTCAATAACTTCAATAAATTTAATGAGCTCCACCGGATTATTGTTGCCGATGTTATATATCTTATAGGGCGCAGATGATGTGCCCGGATCAGGCGCGTCCCCGCTCCAGTCCGGATTGGCCTCCGGAAGCCGGCCCATTACCCGAACCACCCCTTCAATAATATCGTCGATATAGGTAAAATCGCGTTGCATCTTGCCATGATTGTAAACCTGAATCGGTTTATTTTGCAGGATGGCTCGGGTGAAGAGAAAAAGAGCCATATCCGGTCGCCCCCAGGGTCCGTAAACTGTAAAAAACCGCAAGCCGGTGCAGGGAAGCCGATACAGATGGCTGTAGGTGTGGGCCATGAGTTCATTGGCTTTTTTCGTGGCCGCATACAACGAGACCGGATGATCGACATTGTGATGCACGGAAAAGGGCATGGCGGTGTTGGCGCCGTAAACCGAGCTCGAAGATGCGAAAACAAGATGCCGCACAGCATGGTGCCGGCAGCATTCGAGAAGATTGACAAACCCGACCAGGTTTGAATCCACGTATGCACGCGGGTTTTCAAGTGAATATCGGACCCCGGCCTGGGCAGCCAGATTGACGACCACATCGAACCCCGTCCGGGTAAAAAGGTCTTGCAGCTGTTTGCCCTCGGCCAGATCCAATTTTATAAACGTAAAATTCCTTTCTTTTTTTAATTCTTGCAGCCGGGCCTCCTTAAGCGTAACATCATAATACGGGTTTACATTGTCAACGCCCACAACCTGGCAATTGTCATCCAACAACCGTTTGGCCAGATGAAATCCGATGAAACCGGCCGCACCGGTGACAAGTACTTTCTGGTACTTTAGTTCCATTGATAACTCCTTTAATCAGGTTTCAAATATTAGGTGTCAGGTGCCAGTGTTCGGGTGTCGGGTGAGATAGATCCGAAATCCATCCGTGTCAGATGCTGAACATTGCACATTTAAACCTGAAACTCATTGTTCCCTGACAACTGAAACCTGAAACCTATTTTTTTATTTTTGACTTCTGATTCTTGCGGTACCATTCAAAGGTCAGTTCAATTCCCTTCTCAAAGGAAACCTCACACTCAAAATCCAGAAGTTCTTTTGCTCTCTCAATGCCGGCTACGGATTCAACGATATCGCCCGGCCTTTTATTCGTATACCTTGGATCAAGGCTCCGGCCGGACAGAGCACAAATCGTCTGCCAGAGCTTGTTGATACGAACCCCCCGACCCGAACCGATATTCATTACCTGACCACTGGCGTTTTTGGCAGTTGCGGCCAGCAAATTGGCTTTGACAACATCCGCAACATAAATAAAATCCCTGCTCTGGTTGCCATCACCGTAAATAACAGCAGCCTCATTAAGCAACGCTTTTGTCATAAAAATGGAGATCACGCCAGAATACGGTGAGGACGGGTCCTGTCGGGGACCGTAAACATTAAAATAACGCAGCACGGCGGTTTCAATGCCATACAGATCATAAAATACGCTGGTATAATATTCAGCCGCCAGCTTTTGAACCGCATAGGGACTCATCGGTTTCGGATGCATACCTTCGTGCTTTGGCAAGCGCGGATCGTCACCGTAGATAGCGCATGAGCTGGAAAAAACGACCCGCTTCACCTGTTGTTTGCGCGCGGCATCAAGGACCAGCAGGGAGCCCATTTCATTCACAGCGGCAGCGTCAACCGGATTTTCAATTGTCAGAGGAACGGAAACGACAGCAGCCAGATGGAAGACAACATCACATTTTTCTGCGGCCGCATGCAATGCTTTAGATTCCCGAATATCTTCCTGATAAAAGGAAAATTTTCCTTCCAGATGTTTCAAATTGGCAGCGTTGCCGGATGATAGATTATCCAATACTGTCACCTGGCATCCGGCCGACACCAGCGCCTCTACCAGATGAGAGCCGATAAACCCGGCACCACCTGTCACCAGGGCTTTTTTAAAGGGTAATTTCATAATCAGCGTCCGGAATCCAAATTCAAAGTCGTTTGCACCTGAATTGAGCGTTTCAAATTTTAAATTGTATATTTATTCTACACCGGAAAATGAATTTCTGACAACAGACAAATATATTTTTAACCGCCATACCTGCTTCGGATTTTGGGTTTGAAGTCGCACCGCAAAGATCATTGGCCCACAAGGCTCAACCAGATCGTGTAGGTCACTGCCGACAACAGTGTATTGACAGAAATAGCAACCACCGCAAATTCACCGAAAACCCGTGCCAGCCATCCCAGAAGAATGATGGCGAATATGGGAAAAATAGTGGTAATCGTATTAATCATCGCAGCGCCAACAAAACCACTGTACACTTGACTTTCTAATGGATTGGTTCTAGGATTCAGTTATCCGGCAAATCTTTTTGTCCGAATCTAGCATGAAAATTAATACTAAATTGAAATTAATTTTAACGCTAGCACGTTATGCAAACTGGCGTCGTAAATCGAATTACTTAATACAGCAACCGCTTGAATACAACGGAAAACAATGGATAGGGAATCTTATATACAGCTCAAATTATTCGCCAACCTGCAAAATTTTATGCCATCCACAGCCGACAACTTTGCCATCGAAGCCGGCCTCACTATTGGTGCTTTGCTAGCCCAGCTGGACATACCTGAAGATAAGATAAAACTCGTTTTCGTCGATGGTGTCAGAGCTGAGCTGACGACCATTTTGGACGGCGGCGAAAGGGTCGGCATTTTCCCGCCGGTTGGAGGAGGATAGGCGTTGAACGCGGATGCAATTGAGAGGATTTTAAGGCACGCACAGCCCAAAGAATTCCCGGATCACACCTCCTATAACAGTATCTCCATCAGGCAAATAGCCCAATTATCAAAAACCATGGGTATCAGCGGCCGTGAGATAGAAATCATGGCTCTCGAACACGGCGCCGTCCCCGAACGATATGCGCGCAATATGAAAACATTCAGCCCACAGGACCAGGCTGCCCTCTTAAAAGCATGCGTCAGTGTGGTCGGGCTCGGCGGTCTTGGTGGAGCAGTGGTGGAAATCCTGGCACGCATCGGCGTCGGCATGCTGAATGTAATTGACGGGGATACCTTTGAAGAAAGCAATTTGAACCGTCAATTTTTAAGTTCGCCCAGCCGAATGTCCAAATCTAAAGCCGAAGCCGCCGCCCAACGGATCAAAACAATTAATTCAGCGCTTGAAGTGAACGCGTATTCCCTGTTTTTAAATGCTAAAAACGGCTTAGAACTTTTGCGGCATTCCGACGTCAGTGTTGACTGTCTGGACAATTTAAAAACACGCTTTGTTTTGGAGCGACTATGCAAGCAACTCGGATCTCCGCTGGTATCCGCTGCGGTTGCAGGCGCATCCGGACATGTGACAACCGTTTTTCCCGATGACCAGGGCTTGACGCTAATTTATGGGGAAGAAGAAAATGTACCGTCCAAAGGGGCTGAAGCGGCACTCGGCACGGTGCCGTATTCAGTAACCTTTCTCGCAGCACTCGAATGTGCAGAGGTGGTAAAGACAATTCAAAACAAACCCGGGTTGCTGCGTAACAAACTGCTGGTAGCGGATCTGGATGACGGCGTTATCGATGTGGTCAATTTATGCTAACCCAATAATTAAAGAAAGGAGAACACATCTATGATGCTGGTTAGCTGCCGCATAAAAACACTAGCGATTATACTTTTCGTTGCCATGGCAACCAGTTATTGCGGTTCGAAAAATTATTTGGTGGTCAATTATCAATTACCCTCAGAAACGGTGACCGCCAACGAATCCGATATTTCTTTGATCTTTGAAGATCAAAGAGCAGAGCAGGCCCTTGTCACCAAAAGTGCTAAAATGGCCCTTAAAGATTTTTCAGGAGACTTTACGCTGATTGTTGTGAGCGATGGCAAAGCGCGAGATGACAAAAAAAAACGACTAGTCGGTGCTTTTAGTCTGTGCTCTATGATAAAGCGAATTTTCAAACAAAGATTTGAAAATGCTGGCATCCGGGTTGCGCCAGAGGATCAGAGCCAGCCAACCGCCATAGAAATTATTTTAAAAGAGTTTAAACTCGATCTGGTGGAGCGCAAGTGGGTTGTTCATATGACCTACCAGGCCAACCTGCTCAAACAGAATCGATTTGTGGCCGGCCAGACGATCACCGGCAATGCTGAACGATTGCGCGTTTTCGGAAACAAAGATGCGGAAAAGGTTATCGGAGAACTGATTTCGGATGCAGTCAACCGGCTGAATTTAGAAGAATTTTTTCCATCAGGAGGAGCCTGATCCGAACGGATAAGCACTCATTTTAAGAGGCTCAACTATAATTTTAATTAACCCAATGCCGCCAGCTTTCGCATAACATGTGGGCTCATACCAGGTACAACAACTTATCAAGTTTCTGCCGGCGCTGCCCGGTATCAAAAATCACGTTTTGCAAATCTTTCTCGGTAAGTTTCATGCGATCCAGGACCTCACTGTAGAAACGATATGCAAGCCCATCCACGCCGGTGCCGAATCCAATCATCATGCAGATAATATCTGCCAGATACACCAAGGCAGTTTCAGGGTCGTCTCTGGCGGTTTTATCAGTCATGTGATGGTGTCGAATCATGTAAATGAGTTGATCACCAAAACGCCACTTCTGTCCGACCCGGGCACCCAGTTCTTCATGATTGATGCCGATGACTTCTTTTTCAGCTTCATTAAAGCTATATCCTCTTGAATGGACCAGGATATTAATTTTTTCATAGGAAAATGCCACGAACCGGCCCATAATTATTTTTCCGATATCTTTGAGTAGCGCTGCTGTAAAAACAAGATGCTTTTGGGATGTAAATCCATGGCTTTCTGCCAGTATTTTGGCCGCATAAGCTGATAAGACCGCATGTTGCCAGAGTTCTCCCTCGCCGAGGCCATAACCATCGGGTTCATCTCTGAAGTTTTCGGCAGTTGCGTTGAGCAAAACAAGCTCGATAATCTCATCCAGCCCCAGCAAAACGATGGCATCCCGCACCGAATCAACCCGCCGTGACAATCCGAAGTAAGCTGCATTGCAAATTTTCAAAATGCTGGCGGTGAGAGAAGGATCATGAACGATCAGATCGGCAATCTCTGACATGGAACTGTTCTCATCTTCGGCCAGCGCCATGATCTGGGCCGCCACAGGCGGTATCGGCCTGAGCGTATCAATTCCGCTAATGATATCATCGACATTGGTCATACTTTTACCTCTGTCTGACCCAAGGTCTGTATTAGATTGTCGCCATTGCCAATATCCAGACGCAGTGTTCTCATGAAAATACCGCCGATATCCGCATAATGAACAGCCAATTTTTTTTCACCTAAATATGAAGTAACCGCTTGGTGGTTTTTGTGGCCGATATTAAATGCGGCGGTTTGATCCATTATCTGTGCCCCACCGGCAATCACCACTTTTAGATTATCAGTTTTCGCTCCGATATTGTGCAACGCATCTGAAAAAGCGGCCAGACCGGTATCGGCAAACATAAACGGGTGGAATTGCGCTTGCGATGATGACATCGTTGAGGAATCGGGTAGGACAAAATTCAACAATCCACCGACCTTTATAACCGGATCATACATGGTTACCCCGATTCCTGCACCGATAGAAAAGGCCACCAATGTTTCGGCCGGGTTTCGGCTGAGCTTTAGCTCGCCAAAGTTGACCGCGGTCATAACGGAAATCGGTTGGTGGGAAATATGGGTGTCCAGCATAGCGCGTTCCTTATGTATTTTTTGTATCATAATGTAATTCCGACAGCTTATAGGCAATATCGGCTGAACACATCCGGAACTTAAATTGAAATCAAAAAGCAGCTGAATCGGTACCTGATGGAAGCGACCCGCAAAATAAAAATTCGGGATTTGATAGTGGTTGTTAAAATACGTTCCGTTGTTCCAACGTTTTTTTCTAGAACCACTTGTACCCCAATTCCGTAATTGGGTGTTTTTAACCGGATGCTTTGCACCCGGTTACACCCGCACCGATTAAGGTGACATTATTTTTTGGAATGGCAGTCGACACGGTTGATTGGATTTAGCGGGTTGAAGAATTTGTCTTTTTGGTCTATGGTTACGCTTATCAATTCAACGAGATGACGTGCGCATCAATCCTCAGATAGGAAAATCATATGGAAATAGCAAAGCGAATTCAGAAGTTGGGTACCGAAACCGCATTTGCGGTATCGGCCGAAGCGGCTGCCTTTGCAGCCAAGGGCAACAAGGTGTATCCATTCCATCTGGGTGATATGAATATTTTGACACCGGCCAATGTTATGGAGGGCGCCATCAAAGCCATGCAAGACGGCAAGACCGGCTATTGCCCCAATGCCGGCATACCGCAATTGCGTGAAATTCTGGCGGCTGATGTGAGCGCTGCGCGCGGGATACCGTATTCAATGGAAAATGTAGCCATTCAGCCCGGCGGTAAACCCACAATCGGCAAGTTTATTCTGGCGCTGATGAATCCGGGCGATGAAGTGCTCTACCCCAATCCCGGATATCCAATTTATGAATCGCAGATCGAGTTCAACGGCGGTATTGCTGTTCCCTATAGTTATCTTGAAGGCGAAGATAACTTTGACATCGATATTGAAAAGCTTGCCAAAAAAATTACACCGAAAACCAAACTGCTGATCCTCAATGACCTGCAAAACCCCACCGGCGCCGAATGTGCGATGGAGGAACTGCAAAAACTGGCTAAGCTGGTGAGCAAACACAACCTTTTTGTTTTGTGCGACGAAGCCTATTTTGACATCCGCTATGCGGGCCAAAGCACCTCCTTCGCTGCACTGCCGGGTATGGCTGAGCGCAGCATCATCCTGTACACCTTCTCTAAAAAGTTTGCCATGACCGGCTGGCGTCTGGGCGCCGCCATCGGCCCCAAAGAGATTATCGATGTGATTGCCAAATTAAACGTCAACGATGAATCCTGCCCGAATCATTTTATTCAATACGGCGCCATTGCTGGGCTCACCGGTGATCAGACCGAAGTCCGACAAATCCTTGACACGCTAAAAGAAAGACGGGATGCCGCGGTGGACATCTTAAATTCAATTGACGGCATTCACTGCTTTCGGCCCAATGCCACTTTTTACCTTTTCCCAAATGTGACCGCTGCCATGCAGCAAAAAGGCCTATACGACTACGAGGAATTCAGAAGAAGTGTTTTGACCGCAACCGGCGTATCATTTTGCTCGCGCTTACATTTCGGCCGTCCTTTAGAGGGTGAGAAGAACGCCTATATCCGTCTGGCGTATTCGGGAATCGATAAATCCGAAATCGAAGAAGGGCTCGCGAAATTTAAGGCATTCATTGAAGCCTGAGTTGAGCGATTGTTGAGGTCGAAGATCCGCCTCTGGAGGGTTGCCGCATATACAAGGAAAATGGCGTTCCGCTATAATTTTCTATGCGGGACGACATCTGACACTGTAGATGCCGTAAGATCGGCAATCTCGGAGGGTTTCAATTTAAAAAATTAAACAAGATATAATACCACTAAAAGTATTAACGATCCCCCATTTTTAAATTTAAAACTCTCAATTTAGGTGAAGACTAAGCCGGATGGGGTTTATCATCATCCTGGCGCCTTAGGTTTTTTTCCCACTTAAACGCATAGCGGCAATGTCTGCAGACAATGTAGCGGCCCATCATCTCATCTTTGTTCACGTTCTGCACTTTCCCACATTTTGGGCAAATCAGTTTCATAGCAGCTCCACGTGGTTGTATTCATAAACAAGTATCATGCCATTCTGATCCGGATTGGGGATATTCTATAAGTATTTGGTATTAATAAATTATTTTATCTGAATCAGATGGGATGGCGCCAGAAAAAAAACGAACCGGGGGATATTGCCGAAGGTGATGGGGTAAATGGCGCAGAAGAATTATGAGAGCTGGTATTTATCCAGACGGTATCGCAACGTGTCACGGGTCAAGCCCAACAGTCGGGCGGCCTTGCTTTTATTATGGTCGGATTGCTCTAAAGCCGACAAAATCAGCTGCCGCTCCACATCCTCCAATACAATACCGCCGGGCGGGACGGTCCATTGGTGCGTTTGATGTTTGCCCGGTCGGGCTTGTGTTCCAGAAATAATAAGCGCAGAAGCATCCAGTGTGTCTTGATCGGTAAATATCATGGCCCTTTCCAGGCAATTGCTTAACTCTCTGACGTTACCGGGCCAGGAATAGCCGAGTAAAATATGACGCGCATCCTCGGTAAATCCCCTGACGTCTTTTTTGAACTCAACATTAAATAGTTTCAACAGATATTCGGAAATGATCATAATATCCGCTCCCAGCTCCCGTAGGGGAGGCATGGTCATAGAGACGACATTTAACCGGTAAAAAAGATCTTCACGAAAACGCTTTTCTTCTACCTCATTTTGTAAATTGCGATTCGAGGCCGCGATGACGCGAATGTCGGCTTCAATGGATTTGGTGCTGCCCAGACGGCGGAATTGTTTGGTTTCAAGTGCATTCAGTAACTTGGCCTGCATGCTGAGCGGCATTTCACCGATTTCATCCAAAAACAGGGTGCCGCCCTGGGCTTCCTCCAATAACCCGCGCTTTGCGGTCACCGCGTGCGTAAACGCACCTTTTTCGTATCCGAAAAGCTCTGATTCAATTAGATGCTCCGGAAGCGCGGCACAATTAATTTCAACAAAGGGCGCATCGGCTGACATCGAACTATAGTGGAGAACACGGGCAGCCAGGTTTTTTCCCGAGCCGGTTTCCCCCATCAGCAAAACCGTGGCCGATGGGAATCTGCTGAGTTTTTGAATTGTTTCGCGGACGAGCTGAATGGCTTCTGAGTTGCCCAAAATGCTTTCGCTCAGAAACTGCTTGCGAAATTCCGGATCGCATTTGTAAAGATAAAGTTCATATCTTTGTTGATTCAATCCCTGGGCAGCCAATGCCTGATCCGTAGCATCCTCGAGTATGAGAAGTCCATGATTCGGCTGTTTGTCCGGCAGAACGAGCAAATTAAAATAAGTAGAACGCTCATCGCCCGTGGAGCGATTGATAAATTCCAGATGAAAATCGCTTTTTTTTTGCTGTATGATTTGATTTAGAAAATCTTCACTGCCAATCAATTCGGGGAAAAAGTCCAGCAAATTACCTTTGCTCAGTCGTGGCCCGATAGATACAAAAATTTCGTGCGCCCGTTTATCCGCCTCGACGATATTGAACTGCTCGTTAAAAATAACGGTCCCTAAATTTTTGTAGGCCAACAATTGCTCTAAGGCATCACTCATTGAGGGCACCCAATTTTTTGTGACAGGTTCATAAATGCCTGTTCAACCTGCTCGCCGGTCTTGGCGCTGGTTAAAATCAAATCGGTCTCATAATCTGCGGCTGTTGTTTTCAGGGCAGTGAGCGTTTTTTTATCTTCCTTGAAAATATCCAGCTTATTGCCCAAAACGACCACGATTGCGTCCGGACTGATGGACTTAAACCGGTCGCATACTTCATTGATGTGCCCGATGGTTTCCGGCCGGGTCAGATCGGCAACGACCAGGGCACCTGCGGCGCCG
>Ga0265303_10000357_pt1 | contig 25150 bp, 18 predicted proteins | sample Helome_2_FD_192494 | JGI IMG/M metagenome (GOLD analysis project Ga0265303, IMG submission 192494) | Marine sediment microbial communities from subtidal zone of North Sea - Hel_20160317 (Illumina Assembly) | ecosystem: Environmental > Aquatic > Marine > Subtidal zone > Sediment ... | reverse complement strand
GATCTGCAAACAGGTCAATGCCCCGTTGCTGCGGTACGAAGTACGGTGATATGACGATCAGTTCCTTCGAAGCCGCCATCGACATCTGCCTCAGGAACGTGCTCGTGATGCTCCCTGACCGCGGCAGCAAGCGGCGGATCTTGTCGGGGTAATCGAGGACGACCGCAGCCTCCGCCGGCAGCAGCGGCAATCTCCCGTCGACGAACTGCTCCGCAAGACCGCCGTTAATGCTTTTGATAAACGCAGTATCGCTGTGACGTTCGAGATACTTCCGACCTTGTTCTGCCGACTCCTGGATTGAGCTGTGCGGCACCATCGCGTCGAATACGCTCATGGGAATGGCTTCGGGCGAGTTCCAGTATTCGTCGAAACCGTCCGAGACGTCGTCGACGACCGGGCCAATTGCGAGCAGGTCCTCGTCGATGAACTCGGACTCGCCGCCCGACTGAAAATACTCGTCCGCGATATTTCGACCGCCGACGATCGTCACCTGGTTATCGACCGTGAATGACTTGTTGTGCATGCGACGATTGAGGATATTGAAGTTCGCGATGAAACTGATCAGTCGTGAGCGGCGCCGTGGGAACGGGTTGAAAACGCGAACCTCGAGGTTGTCGTGGTCGTCCAGCGAAAGCAGTCCCGCGTCGACCTCCTGCGTGAGCGCGTCGTCCATCAAAAGGCGCACGCGCACACCTCGATCTGCAGCCGCCGCCAGGCGCAACCCGACGAGATTGCCGCTCACGTCGTCCTTTATGAGGTAGCTCTGTATGTCGATCGAGCGGTGGGCACGATCGATAAGTCCCAGGCGCATGCCGAGCGCATCTCCGCCGGAATCCAGCCGCAAGACACCGCTGCCCGTATCGCAATTTCCAAGCCAGCGAGTGGCCGCCTTGCCGAGCCGTGTGTCGTCGGTGTCCGGATATTTCCAGGACTCCCGTCGCTCCGGCAGCTTGAAATATTTCTGATATTTCGGCGGCAGGCGTGTGCCGACCAGTGTCGTTAACATCCCCATGCGATTACGAATTTAACAGAATATATTTTCGTGTCTCCGTTTCATTGCAACCCCCGGGAGACTATGCAACGATCAGGCTTCGAATGACAAAGGCACAGCTGTCGAAAGACAGCGTCGCAAAGCTTCCGGTCTAAGGGTTCTGCCTACGACAGCGGGGTTACCACGCGAATCCTCGTCGCGCTCGTGACGAGGGGGTGTCTTTGGCGCAATGCAGACAAGGCTGGAGACATCAATGCAATCACCCGGATTTCGTGACACAGGCAGGCTGGTGCGCCGCACAGCCAGCCCGGGCGTTTTTACGCCCGCCAATCTCGCCAAGCTCATGCGTTGTCTCGAACCCGACGCCAATGTCGCGCTGCCGATCCGGGCCCGTGGCGCGGGCAGCGCGGCAACCGACTGCAACGAGAGTCCGACCGGTACCGTCCTTCACACGGCCGGCCTGGACCGAATCATCAATATCGACAACTACAATCACACGGTCACAGCCGAAGCCGGTGTGCGACTCGGTGCACTGGTCGCGGCACTTGCCAACCAGGGGCTCGAACTGGTCGGCAGCCATGACCAGGCGGAACGCACGTTGGGCGGTGCACTGGCGGCCCCGTGCATGGGGCCCGGAATCGGGGCGCAAGCCAGCTACCTGTCGAGCCAGGTCGCCAGCATGAAAGTCGTCACAGCGGGCGGCAAGGTCATGAATGTCTCCGAGGAACAGAAACACCTGCTGCACGCATTTCGTATGAGTTACGGGATGCTCGGCATCATCTTCGAAGCCACCTTGCGCGTGCGCCCGATGTCGACGTTTAGCGCCAGTCATCGCAGTGTCAGCACCGACAAGTTTGCCGACGTCATGGACCGCCTGTCCGACGCAAACGTCGGCCTGAAATTCTACGCGCTACCGCACCGCGACCGCGTCTACCTGGACCTGCGTCGCTACGAAGCCGAGCCGGGCAATGCCTACCAGGCACCCTGGAAGATCAAGGACTGGGGTGAAAGCACCGTTCTGCCGCAGGTGTTCAAGTCCCTGAATCGCGTCGTGCCCATCCCATCGGTGCGTTACCGGCTCATCGACAGCATATCTGAAGCAACGCACGGGCTCGTCAACACACGCTTCGTGAAGAACGGCAACAATGCCAGCGGCCGGCGGCGACGCGGGGCACCTGGCAACCTGCAATACTCAACCTGGTGCTTCCCGGCCTCGGAATTTTCGCTCGTGATCAAAGCCTATGCTGAGTTTTGCCGCGAGACCTTCGCAAGATCGGGCTATCGCTGCGACATGCCGACCGTTGGCTTCCGCATTGGCAAGGACCCCTCGGCGCTATTGTCGCCGTCTTTCGACGACGCCGTCATCGCACTGCAAACAACCTCCACTCAGCGCAGGGGCTGGGATGACTTCGTCATCGACCTGAACCAGTTCGCCGAGAACTGGGGCGGAACGCCGCTGTTCAGCGAGACGCGGGCTTTTCGGGCCGAGTACGCTAGCCGCGCATACAACAGCCGGCTCGAGTTTTTCCGCAAGATCCGGCGCCGGCTCGACCCGGAGAAGCGCCTGCTGAACCCGTTTCTCGCGCAGTGCTTCGGCTAGGCGGTCAATCTGCAAAAAAAGACTGGTCTTTATATATCGAACTGATATTATACATCGCCCCGATATATGGAACCGCGCCCGGCGCGAGAGTCACCAATGGATGTAAAGACCGTTTGTCTCGGCATGTTGACCGAAGGTGCCGCCTCCGGCTATGACCTGAAAAAGCAGTTCGAATCGAGCTTCGCGCATTTTTTTGCGGCGGGTTACGGCTCTATCTACCCTGCCCTGTCGTCACTGGCCGAGCAGGGACTCGTCGACTGCGAGGAGATTCCCCAGGACGGCAAACCGGATCGAAAGTTGTACCGGATTACGGCTGAGGGCCGCCAATACCTGCAAGAAGCGCTGCAGAACACAGCACCCTGCCACAAGGTTCGGTCCGAGTTTCTCGCGATGATGTGCTTTGCCCACCTGATGGACCCGGTCGACGTCGAGGCCGTGCTCGACAATCGCCTGGGTGACATCGAGAGAATCCAGCGAATGTTCGGGGAAATCGAAGACGACTGCAGCCAAGACTGGCCGCAGGGCATGCATTTCGTGCTGGGCTTCGGCAAGGCCATCACGGCCGCCATGAAGCAGTACATCAATGAAAACCGCCACGTGCTTGTCGACGCACAAGTCACGAAATCAGCAACGGGATGAGTAATCCAATGCAACAAGCCAACGGCATCAATCGATTCAAGTCCTGGTTCCTGTCCGGCGGCATAGTCCTTGTCGTCGTCATCTGGCTCCTGTCGGGCCAGTTCGGTGCCGATAATGAACCTTCTGTCACGGCCAGTTCGGTGCAGAAGACTGAGTCCGGTAATGCTGTGCGCGTACGAACACAGTCCGCCGAGGCGGTCATGCGGACGATCGTTGTCAACGGCAAGACGGCCCCGGCCAGAACCGTTCACCTCGCGGCTGAAACTGACGGTCGTGTCGAGCACATTGGTGCGGAGCGCGGCGCGAGCCTGGAAAAAGGCAACATCATTGTGCGGCTCGACGAGCGCGATCGCTCCGCACGGCTTGCCCAGGCCGAGGCGACCGTGCGGCAGCGCGAGGTCGAGTACGAGGGTCGGCTGCAGCTCAAGACCGAGAGCTATGTCTCCGAGGCACAGCTTCAGGAAGCGATCGCATTGCTCGAGACCGCGAAAGCGGAACTGACCCGTGCCACGCTCGACCTCACGTATATGACGATACGAGCGCCATTCGCAGGTGCACTGCAGGCGCGCTCGGTCGAAGTCGGCGATTTCGTGTCGCGCGGCGACCCGGTCGCGATGTTTGTCGACAACCGCACGATTATTGTTTCGGCGAACCTGTCGGAATTCGACGCACGCTTCGTCAACGTGGATGACGAAGCCACGGCGACCCTGGCAACGGGCGAGACGGTGCGCGGCCGGATCCGTTACGTTGCACCGGTTGCGGACGAAGCGACACGTACCTTCGAAGTCGAACTCGAAGTCGATAATCGCAACGGCTCACTTCGTGCGGGCGGAACGGCCGAGCTGCGAATCCCCGCCGAACAGGTTCTCGCCCATCGCCTTTCTCCGTCGCTGTTGACGCTCGATGATGCCGGGAACGTCGGCGTCAAGATTGTCGATGGCGATGGCCGGGTGAAGTTCGTGGTGGCGGACATTGCATTGTCGTCAAACGAGGGAGTCTGGCTTGCAGGGTTGCCCGAGACTGCAACGATTATCACGGTCGGCCAGGGATACGTCGCGAGCGGCGCGCTCGTCGACGCCGTACCCGAGGAAAACGCCGAGACCGCTGTCGCCATCAAGGACGCAGAGGCCGACGACTGATGGACGTCATCGACACAGCAATGCGGCGATCACGCACGGTGATCCTGTCACTGCTGGTCATTCTTGTCGGCGGTGTCATCGCTTACCAGACGATTCCGAAAGAAGCCGAGCCGGACATCGAGATTCCGGTCATCTACATAAATATCGAACACGACGGTATCTCTCCCGAGGATTCCGAACGACTGCTCGTACGGCCAATGGAGCAGGAACTGCGCTCGATCGAAGGTATCAAGGAGATGATTGCGAGCGCCTACGAGGGCGGCGCCAACGTGCATGTCGAGTTTTACGCCGGCATCGACACCAAGCAGGCGCTCCAGGACGTGCGCGAAAAGGCGGACCTGGCGAAGGCCAAGCTGCCGGGCGAGACAGAGGATCCCACGGTAAACGAAGTCAAGATGTCGCGCTTTGACCCCATGCTCGTGCTCAACCTGGCCGGCAATGTACCCGAACGCACGCTGACGACGATTGCCAAGGATCTCAAGGAGAAATTCGAGGCGCTGAGCGGCGTGCTCGAAGTCAATCTCGTCGGCACGCGCGAAGAACTCATGGAAGTAATCGTCGATCCGCTCGCCATGGAAAGTTACGGTCTCGACCAGGCGCAGATCATCAATTTCGTAACCCGTAACAACCGACTCGTTGCCGCGGGTGCGCTGCACTCCGAAGAGGGGCGCTTCCCGGTCAAGGTGCCCGGCGTCTTCGAGAGTGCCGACGACGTGTTGCAAATGCCGATCAAGGCAGTCGGTGAGCGCATCGTTCATTTCAAGGACATCGCCCAGGTTCGACGCACCTACAAGGACGCGGAAACCGTTGCGCGCTTGAACGGCAAACCCGCACTCGCCATGGAAGTCGTCCAGCGATCCGGCGCCAATGTCATCGATACTGTTGCCGAGGTGTTCGCAATCGTCGATGAAGAACGCGCCTACTGGCCCACGGATATTGAAGTCGTGGCCTCGCGCAACAAGTCGGACGACGTCAACGACATGCTGAGCGAACTGCAGAACAACGTGCTTGCCGCCGTGTTGCTCGTGTTCATTGTCATCATCGGCATTCTCGGTATCCGCTCCGCCCTGCTGGTCGGCGTTGCGATTCCAGGCAGCTTCCTGATGGGTATCCTGTTGATTGGCTCGTTCGGCATCACGATCAACATGATGGTGCTGTTCGCACTGATCATGGCCGTGGGCATGCTCGTGGACGGCGCGATCGTCGTTACCGAGATGGCGGACCGGCGCATGGCCGAGGGCGACTCACGGCACGACGCCTATTCGCGCGCAGCCATTCGCATGTCCTGGCCGATCATTGCCTCGACCTGTACGACGCTCGCCGCGTTTGTGCCGCTGGCATTGTGGCCTGGCACATCAGGCGAATTCATGAAATACCTGCCGATCACCCTGATCGCCGTGTTGTCGGCGTCGCTGATCATGGCGCTGTTGTTCGTGCCGACTCTCGGATCGATTTTTGGCCGCACGGGCGCGAACACCGAAGAGGCACGCCGCAATCTCTCGGCCGCGGAACGCGGCGATCTCGACACGGTGACAGGCCTGACCGGTCGCTATGTGCAGTTTCTCAAGCGCTCTCTCAGACGGCCCTGGGCCGGCGTCGGCGGCGTGTCTGCATTATTGGTGGCCGTCTATGCAGCGTTTTTCCTGTTCGGGAAAGGTATCGAGTATTTCCCTGATGTAGAGCAGCCTTTTGGCATGGTGGACATCCGTGCACGCGGCGATCTGTCCACGGAAGAGCGCGACCACCTGGTCAGGCAGGTCGAGGAACGTGTGCTGGGCATGCCGGAAATCGAGTTCCTGTACGCCAAGACCGGCGGTGGTGACCATGGCGCCGAGGACCAGATCGGGTCGCTGACGCTCAACTACGTGGATTGGCGGCAGCACCGGCCGGCCGACGAGATACTCGCCGAAATTCGCGAGAGAACCAGCGACCTGGTCGGCATTAAGATCGAGACGCGTAAACCCGATTCGGGTCCGCCGATCGGAAAACCCATTCGCATCGAGTTCACGTCGCGCTTCCCCGACGCTCTCAACCAGGCCGTGGCAGATGTGCGCGGCCTGATGGAGCAGCACGACGGCATCGTCAACATCGAGGACAGCCGCCCGCTGCCCGGCATTGAGTGGCAGATCAAGGTTGACCGCGCCGAGGCAGCGCGCTTTGGTGCGGACATATCGCTCGTCGGCGCGATGGTGCAGCTCGTTACCAACGGTATCAAGATTGGCGAATACCGGCCCGACGACAGCGACGACGAGATCGATATCCGCGTGCGCTACCCTGCGGATCGACGCAGCCTTGCGCAGATTGACGAGCTGCGCATTCCAACGGACAACGGGCAGGTGCCGATCAGCACGTTTATTGAACGGGTTCCTGCGCAGAAAGTCAGCACGATCAGGCGCATCGACATGCGCCGCACGCTCGCCATCGACGCCGACGTCGCGAGCGACTATCTCGTTGCCGATGTTGTCACCGAACTCCGCGACACGTTGCCGACACTCGACCTGGATTCCCGCGTGGCGATGAGCTTCGGCGGCAGCACCGAGGACCAGGAAGAAGACATGGCGTTTCTTGCGCGCGCGATGATGATGGCACTGGCGATCATGGCCATTATTCTCGTGACACAGTTCAACAGCATCTACCAGGCCGGCCTGATACTGACGGCAGTACTGTTCTCCACGGGCGGTGTATTGCTGGGGCACCTCATCATGGGCAAGCCTTTCGGGGTCATCATGTCGAGCGTCGGCGTCATCACGCTGGCCGGCATCGTGGTCAACAACAACATTGTCTTTATCGACACGTACAACGTGTTGCGCAGTCGCGGCGAGGAGGCATTCGACGCGATCATCAGGACCTGCGCCATTCGACTCCGGCCGGTCTTGCTCACGACGGTCACGACCATCGTTGGCCTGATGCCCATGGTGCTGGGCGTCAATATCAACCTGATAGATCGAGAGGTCTCGATCGGCGCACCCAGTTCCCAATGGTGGACACAGCTGGCCTCCTCGGTTGCGGGTGGTCTTGCGTTCGCCACCTTGCTGACGCTGCTCCTTACGCCGAGCCTTCTGATGGTCCAGGCGAACGTGCTGCAGCGATGGCATTCTCGCCAGACAATGCCCGCCAGCGGAAACTTTTCTGCCTCTTAGGCAATCCAAAACCTCAGTTCGCGCATCTAATACTCAGGAAACGGCGGAAACTGTCGACTTCCTGATGCTAACTGATTGATTTTTATAGCTGGGTAGTCCCGACGAATTCGAAAAAATGAGTTGCGTTATACCGAACTAGTGTTATACTTCACTACAACACTAAATAGCCGAATAATTATGAAAACATCGATGACAGTACTTACGACGCTCACCCTCGCCAGCCTGGCGACCCTCTCCGGCTGTGGAACCGGCCAGGCCAGTGTCAACGATGCCGAGACTGTACAGGCCGCGACACCGGTGCCCGTTGAGGTAGCGCAGCCCCACCGGCTGGACATCTACGCGACATACGATGCTACGGCGACGATCAGCTCGGATGCCGATGCTCCTGTTATTGCGCGCGTCGCCGGTGAAATCGTGGAATTGCTCGTCGAGGAAGGCGATGTTGTCGAGGCAGGACAGATCCTGGCGCGTCTCGACGGCCAGCGCGTGCGGCTGGAGATGCTCGCCGCCAAGGCCAATCTCGAACAGGCACGGAAGGAATACAAGAGAAACGTCGATCTTCACAAGCGTGGACTGATCAGCACGTCGATGTTCGAGGGGCTGCAGTACGACCTCGCAGCACTCGAGGCAACCTATAAGCTCAAGGCGCTCAGCTACGACTACTCGAAGATCCGCGCGACGATCGCGGGGGTCGTTTCAGCCCGCGAGATCAAGCCGGGACAGAACGTCGCTGTAAACGACGTCGTGTTTCGCATAACGGATACGGCCGAACTCGTCGCCTACCTGCAGATCCCACAGGCGCAGCTGCCAAAATTCCAGGCCGGCCACACCGCGACGCTCAATGTCGCATCGGTGCCGGATACCGATTTTCCTGCGTCAATCGTCCGCATCAGCCCGACAATCGATGTTCGCAACGGCACATTCCGTGCGACGGCCGTCATTGGCAACAGCGACCACAGGCTCGCACCGGGCATGTTCGGTCGATTCACGATTTCCTACGAAAAACACGCTGATGCACTCGTAATTCCCAGCGCCGCCCTGCTGGATGAAGACGACCTCACGAGCGTCTACGTCGTCAGCGATGGCGCAGTCGTTAGGCGCGTCGTAGAAACAGGGATCGAAACTGACGGCAAGATCGAGATACTCGGCGGCCTCGATGAAAACGACAGCATCGTCGTCGTTGGGCACTCAGGCTTGCGCGACGGCAGCAAGGTGCTCGCGAGTAACGAACTTCAAGACAGCTTCAGCGGCTGATACGAATACCCGATGTGGCCGGGTAACGCCCGCATCGCGGACGCACTGGGGAGGATTCAATGAAGCTATATCGTATCGGCTGCGTGGTGCTGGCCGGCTTTCTTCTATTGAGTGCCTGCGGTGCCGGCGAGGAAGCGGCTGAACAGGAAGAAGAAGAGGAAGACACGCCGCCCGTTCCCGTCGAGGTCAGCCAGCCCATTCGTGGCGACATCTACGCAGTTTACTCTGGCACCGCGCCGATAGAGGCTTTCGCCGAAGCCGACGTTATTGCCAAGGTCGAGGGCGAGATTCGCGAGTTGCTCGTCGAAGAAGGCGACGACGTCAATCAAGGCCAGGTCCTGGCCCGCCTCGACGGCGACCGCCTGCGGCTGGAACTCAGCGAGTCGCAGGCACGGCTCCGGAAATTGCAGCGCGATTTCGAGCGCAACAAGGACCTCCAGGAAAAAGGGCTGATCAGCGAGGGCGATTTCGAAAAGATCCAGTACGATCTCGAGGCATTGCAGGCGTCGTACAATCTCGCCAGCCTGGAACTCGACTACACGCAGATTCGTGCGCCGATTGAAGGTGTGATTTCCGAACGCTATGTCAGGCTCGGAAACACGATCAAGGTAAACGAACCACTGTTCAGGGTCACGAGCTTCGACCCGCTCGTCACCTACCTCCACGTGCCCGAACGGGAGTACCGGCGACTGTCAGCGGGGCAACCCGTCGCCATCGATATTGACGCCCTCGCGGGCCAGCGCATCATCGCCGAGGTTACGCGAGTGAGTCCTATCGTCGATCCGGACACGGGCACCTTCAAGATTACGGTCGAGATCAGCGACGAGCGGCGGCGCATCAAGCCCGGCATGTTCGCTCGCCTTAGCATCGTCTACGACCGCCATGCGAATGCGCTGCAGGTGCCGCGCAGCGCTATCGTCGAGGACGCCGGCGAATTGAGCGTATTCGTCGTCGAGGATGGCGTCGCTATTCGCAAAATGGTTGAAACCGGCTTCAGCGAAAAAGGCATGATCGAGATCACCTCGGGACTCGATGATGACGCTGCCGTAGTTACCGTGGGCCAGGTCGGCCTCAAAGAGGAAGCAGGCGTTACGGTGATCAACGAAACAGACGATGAAGGCGAAGCGGCTGTCGCGGAAGGTGACGGCTGATGCGCCGCATCATCGAGCTCGCAACAGAAAGACGAGTGACAATCGTCATGCTCATGGTCGCAATCGTGCTGTTCGGCATGGTGTCGCTATCCCGCCTGAAACTGAACCTGCTGCCCGACATCTCATACCCAACGCTAACGGTCCGCACCGAGCTCACGGGGGCGGCGCCTGTTGAGATCGAAAACCTGTTGACCAAGCCGATCGAGGAAGCCGTCGGAGTCGTACGCAACGTTCGGCTGGTTCGTTCAGTGTCGCGGTCGGGCCAGTCCGACGTCACGATCGAATTTCTGTGGGGCACCGAGATGGATATTGCCGGTGTCGACGTCCGTGAGAAGCTCGACGTATTGTTCCTGCCGCTTGAAGCCGAACGCCCGCTATTGCTGCGTTTCGACCCGTCGACCGAACCCATTGTGCGCCTGGGCTTGCTGCACGAGGAGGGTGCCAGCACTGATACGGCCGGCCTGAAAGCCCTGCGCCGGCTTGCCGAAGATCGAATCAAGACCGACCTCGAAGCCGAGGAAGGTACGGCGGCTGTGAAGGTAAGCGGTGGCCTCGAGGATGAGATACAGATTCGCGTCGATCAGCAGAAACTGTCGCAACTCGGACTCAGCATCGAGCAGATCGCCTCCCGAATACGCTCCGAAAACGTCAATCTTTCAGGCGGCCGGCTCGAGGAAGGCAACCAGCGGTTTCTTGTCAGGACGCTGAACGAGTTCCAGAGCGTCGATGAATTTCGCGATGCGATTGTCGCGTACGTTGCTGAACGCCCTGTCTACCTCCGCGACGTCGCCATCGTCGAGCGTGGCTATAAGGAACGCGAGGCGATTACGAGAGTGAGGGGTCGCGAGTCCGTTGAGCTCGCCGTCTACAAGGAAGGCGACGCCAACACGGTCCAGGTCGCGCGACGCATTCAGCAACGCGTTGAACGCATTCGCGAATCCCTGCCCGAGAACATCGAGCTCGTCCAGATTTACGACCAGTCGACCTTTATTTCGTCGGCCGTCAGCGATGTGCGCACGGCGGCGATTTTCGGCGGCCTGATCGCCATCTTCGTTTTGTACGGTTTCCTGCGCGATTCGCGCGCGACGACGATTGTCGGTATCGCAATTCCGGTCTCCGTCATCGGCACGTTCCTGTTGATGTACACCAACGACATCTCGCTCAATATCATGTCACTGGGGGGCATTGCGCTCGCCGTCGGCATGCTCGTGGATAACTCGATCGTCGTACTCGAGAATATCGTTCGCAAAAAAGAACAGGGTGAGTCGGTCGTAGACGCGGCGCGAAATGGCACGACGGAGGTCGGCTCAGCCGTGGTTGCCGCCACGTTGACGACGATCGCCGTGTTCTTCCCGATGGTATTTATCAGTGGCATCGCCGGGCAGTTATTCCGCGACCAGGCATTAACGGTGACGTTTGCATTGCTGTTCTCGTTACTGGTCGCGCTGACGCTTATCCCGATGCTCGCTTCAGTGGGCGCCCGCAGCCGTTACGACGACGGCGGTGACGGTAAGCCGGCGGGCTGGTTTACGCGGCTCGTGGCGTTTGTAGTACGCATCTTCGGCTTTATTTTCTATGTCGTACGAAAGGTGTTCTGGGCCCTGCTGTGGGTACCGAGCTGGATCCTGCAAAAGTTGTACGGCGCCGTCGCTGCTGTGTATCCGGGCCTGCTGCGCTGGTCACTGGGCCACCGCTGGATCATCGTCGGCATGGCCACGATGATCTTCGTTGCAACCATGTCGTTGCTGCCGCGGCTTGGCACCGAGTTAATCCCGCAGTTCTCCCAGGGCGAGTTCAGCGTCGATCTCAGGCTGCCGCCAGGCGCGCCTTTGAACCAGACGGATCGTGCGATACAGGCAACACAAAGAGCTGCTTCGGCCATTGACGACGTGGCGCTCGACTATTCGGTCGCCGGTACCGGCAATCGGCTTGACGCCAATCCTGTCGATGCCGGCGACAATACCGGCTCGCTGAGTATTACGTTGCAACCCGGCAGCGGTCGCGAAGCCGAGGACCGAACCATGGACGCGATGCGTACCGAACTGTCACGTCTGCCAGGCGTGCAGTACGAGTTCAGCCGTCCGTCACTGCTGTCATTCTCGAGCCCCCTGCAGATCGAGATCGCAGGCTATGATCTCGAGGCGCTGGCCCGGGTCAGCCAGCAGGTGACCGAGGCCATGTCGGCTTCGGACCGGTATACGGACATCAAGACGACGGTCGAACGCGGTAACCCGGAAATTCAGATCGTCTTCGACCAGGAGCGCGCTGCAAAGCTGGGTCTCGCCGTTCGCGACATTGCCAATCGCGTCGTCGCCAACGTGCGCGGTGAGCTCGCTACGCGTTATACGTGGAGAGACAAGAAGATCGACGTGCTCGTTCGCAGCGTCGACACGCGCAGTTCGAGCATCGGGGAAATTCGAAGCCTGATCGTAAACCCGATGTCTGACCGGCCCGTGACGCTCGAGGCCGTTGCTGACGTCGTCGTCTCGGAGGGCCCTGCCGAAATTCGCCGGGTAGCCCAGGAACGCGTTGCGATTATTACGGCCAACATCGCCTATGGCGACCTCGGCGCCGCTGCGGCGGAAGCCGGCGAAATCGTAGGCCGCATACCACTGCCGAACGGCGTCACGGCGTTAGTCTCGGGCCAGAGCGACGAGATGCAGGAGTCCTTCGAGTCCATGCAGTTCGCGCTGCTGCTCGCCGTTTTCCTCGTTTACCTTGTCATGGCGTCGCAGTTCGAATCGCTGATACACCCGTTTGTCATCCTGTTCACGATTCCGCTGGCGCTCGTCGGCGCCGTGCTCGCGTTGTTTGTCACGGGCACGACGATCAACATCGTGGCTCTCATCGGCGTCATCATGCTCGCCGGCATAGTCGTCAACAACGCCATCGTCCTGGTCGACCTGATCAACCAGCTTCGGGCACAGGGGAAGGACCGCGTTGAAGCAATCATGGAGGCTGGCACGGCGCGGCTGAGGCCCATCCTGATGACATCACTGACGACCGCCCTGGGTCTGCTGCCGATGGCAATGGGCTTCGGCGAGGGCGCGGAGGTCAGGACGCCGATGGCCATCACCGTGATCGGCGGTCTTGTCGTCTCGACAATGCTAACGCTGCTCGTCATTCCCGTCGTCTATTCCCTGATGGACCGCAAGCGCTGGCCAGTGGCGGCCGGCGAGGCTCAGGCGACATCATGAAGCACACTGAGATCGCGCTGCGCCGACCTGTCACGACCGTCGTCGTGTTCGTGGCGCTGTCGATGGTCGGTCTCATCGCATCGCGACTGTTACCGCTCGAGAAGTTCCCGGACATCGAATTCCCGGGCATCTTCATACAGATTCCTTACGAGGGATCGACGCCCGAGGAAATCGAGCGTCTGATTACCCGGCCCGTCGAAGAAGCGCTTGCGACGCTCGCTGGCGTCGAGCAGATGTTCTCGAGCTCGAGCGAGGGACAGTCGCAGATCTTCCTGCAATTCGACTGGGACCAGAGTATGGGCGCCAAGGGCATCGAGGCGCGGGCCAAGGTCGACGGTATACGCCACCTGTTACCTGATGACGTGAGGCGCATTTTCGTTTTCACGGGTTCGCTCGGCGACCAGCCCGTGCTGCAGCTTCGAATATCCAGCGAACGCGACCTGTCAGACAGTTACGACCTGCTCGACCGGCTGTTGAAACGGCGCCTCGAGCGTATCGACGGCGTATCTCGCGTCGAATTGCACGGCGTGGATGCGCGGGAAATCCGTATCCTGATGAAGCCGGACCTGCTCGCCGCGCACGGTGTCGATATCGCCCAGCTCCGCGACTTGATGCTCAGCAGCAATTTCGCGGTAAGCGCGGGCAAGATCACGGCGGCCGACCAGCGCTTCAGCGTCCGTCCAAGCGGCGAATTCACGTCGGTTGAGCAAATTCGTGAGCTCGTCATCAATGCCGAAGGGCTTCGCCTGCGCGATATCGCCGACGTCGAGCTCGTTACACCGGAAAGAAACTACGGACGCCATCTCGATCGTGACTACGCAATCGGTGTCTCGATCAACAAGACGACGGGGACCAACCTCGTCGACGTGACCGATCGCGTCATGGTCGAGGTCGATGAGATCAGCAAACTCCCGCAAATGAGCGGCATCAACATTTTTTCACTCGACAACCAGGGCGACAGCGTTCGTGAATCGCTGTCCGACCTGCTTAGCGCGGGTGCGCTAGGCGGCTTGCTGGCCTTGATCGTGCTGTACCTTTTCCTGCGCCAGGTATCGACGACGCTCATCGTAACGGCCTCGGTGCCGTTCTCCCTCATGATCACGCTCGGGGCACTGTATTTTGCCGGCCTGACTCTCAACATTCTCTCGATGATGGGACTCATGCTCGCGGTCGGCATGCTCGTCGACAACGCGGTGGTAGTTACCGAGAGCATCTTCCGCCATCGCAATGAAAAGCCGGGCGAGCCGCACCGTTCGACGCTGGACGGTGTGCGTGAAGTCGGTCTCGCGGTGATCGCCGGGACGGCAACGACAATCATCGTATTCGCGCCAATAATTTTCGGTGCGGACACGGACATGACGATTTTCCTGACCCACGTCGCGATCACGATCATCGTAGCGTTGCTCGCGTCGTTGCTGATCGCACAGACCCTTGTACCCATGCTCGCCGCGCGTATTGCCGTGCCACCGCAGCCGAAGACCGGGGCTCTGATCTCGCGCATTACGCGCCGCTACGTTGCGAGTCTCGAGTGGATTATCGGGCATCGCTGGTGGACGGCTCTCGGCATTCTGCTCATCTGCGTAATCGGCGTGCTGCCCATGGCCCTGCAGCTCGTGAAATTCGACATGTTCCCGCAGGACGTCGGTCGGCGCCTGTTCATGCCGTATCACGTCGAGGGCCAGCACTCGCTCGAGCGCATCGAGGCAACCGTCAACACGGTCGAGGAGTACCTGTACTCAAGACAGGAGGAATTCAACATTCGTTCTGTCTACAGCTACTACGACCTGGAGCGCGCCGAGTCGACACTGCTGCTAACGGATGAAGATGACGCGACATTGTCCACCCGGGAAGTCATCGAGCGCATCGAGAAGGACCTGCCAACCCTCGCCATCGGCAAACCGAGCTTCCAGTTCGACCAGCAGGGAGGTGGCGAAGGATTCACGATTCAGATCAGCGGCGATTCGACGGCTGTGCTCAACGAACTCGGCGTAAATGTCGTCCGTGCGCTGTCGTCGGTGGAAGGCCTCAAGGATGTGCGCAGCGACGCCGAATCCGGTGACCGCGAGGTTCGGGTTCAGATCGACAGAACGCGCGCGGCGGCCGTCGGACTCACGACCGCAGATATCGCGCAGGCCGTTGCCATTGCGATGCGCGGCGAAAACCTCAGGGAGTTCCGCGGCGAAACGGGCGAGGTGGAAATGCGCATCGCGTTCCGTGCCAACGACAAACAGAATGTTGAGCAGCTCGCCGACATACCCTTGTACACGCCCGACGGTGAGCGCATCACGCTCGGCGCCGTCGCAAGCATGCACATTGGCAAGGCACCCGACGTCATTCGGCGTACCGATCGCCAGACCGCGGTCATCCTGTCGGCTAATCTCGAGGACGACTACACGGCCGATGACGTGCGGCCACGTGTTAACAGTCTTATGGAGCAGATCGAACTGCCCCCGGGATACAGCTGGAAAGAGGGGCGCGGATTCGAGCGCCAGGACGAGACAGCGCAAATGATGATGCAGAACATCCTGCTCGGTATTGCCTGCATCTTCCTGGTCATGGCAGCACTTTTCGAATCACTGCTGCTACCGTTCTCGATCATCCTGGGGTCGATCGTCTTCTCGATATTCGGCGTGTTCCTGTTCTTCGCAGCAACCGGGACGACGTTTTCATTCATGGCGATGATCGGCATCATGATCCTGATCGGCGTCGTTGTGAACAATGGCATCGTGCTCGTGGATCATGTCAACAACCTGCGAATGGAAGGCATGCCGCGTGACAAGGCTATCGTGCTGGCCGGCCGGGATCGTCTGCGCCCGATCCTCATGACGGTTGCAACGACGATCGTCGGGCTTACGCCGCTTGCGATGGGCACGACGCAGATTGGTGGCGACGGCCCGCCTTACTACCCGATGGCCAGGGCCATCATTGGCGGCCTGGCCTTTTCCACGGTCGTGTCATTGCTCGTCGTGCCTGCCCTCTATGTTTACTTTGACAGCCTTGCCGCCTGGGGCAGGAAAGTCATGCGCACGGCACGCCGTGCGCATGCCACGGCTTAGCGACGAGCACGGGCTGCAACGGCCAGGCCGAGCAGCAGCAACCAGCCAAGGGAACCACCGCCTCCCGAGTTGACGACGATTTGCGTCGTCTCAACTGAGTCGCGGTCGATGTCCTCGAGCGGCAGCAGTGAAAGTTGCGACGTATCTTCGGGCCCAATGCTTGCGACAAACGAGTTGTCGAAAGTGTCGAAGAGTTCGATCAGGATGTCGTATTCGCCTGTCGGGTAGCCGGCCACGAGATCGGTCTCGATAAAGTACTCATCCGTACCCGACGAACCAAGGATCGTGAAGTCCTCTGTCACGGCGTACTCGTTCCAGGGCCCGTACTCGTAGCTCAGGTACACGACAGCGTAAACGTCCGCGACCGCATAGATCGTGTCAGCATCGAACGTCAGGTCGATCCCCGAGAAATAGCCGTCGTTGTCGACGTCCGCATACAGGTCGACGCGTGCATCGTAAAACCAGAAGTCCGTGTTGGGTGCGGCGCTAACACCACCCTCAACACCGGCCTTCTGCTGCTCCGCCGAGCGCGGTGTCTTCTTGCGGTCACCGCCGGACGTCAATGCCGCGTATTCGTCCTGCATTCCTGGCAGAACCGTGCCCTGTTCGCTGGCGAGGCCTTGCGACGTAACGCTGATACGAGCATCGTCGGCCAGTACTCCCCGGCTGCCGACCAGCAGCAACACCAGTATGTAGATTGTCGTTGTCAAAATTCGCTTGTTCATGTGCGTGTCCTCTCTCTGCTTACAGCCCCATTAGAAGGCGCGCACACTGAATCCATGCTGAACCTGTGGGCTTCCGGCTTGCGGCGTGCGACCATGTTCAGCTTGTGTTCAAGCTGCGACTGTTTCGTTCATCCGTGATTCAGGAAACTCACAACGACGCCATCGGCAAAGCCGTCGCCTGGCTCATGCTCGGCATCGCTGGCGGGCTGTTTCTCGATCTCTGCGCCAAGGAAATTCTGCGTACTTATTCGCTGCAGCAGTTCGTGCTGATCCGCAGTGTTGTGGCGATTGCGCTGCTGCTGGCTATCGCGCCGCGTTTCGGCGGCATCCGGTCTCTTGCTACGAGCCAGAAGGCATGGCACGCCTTGCGAACGGTTCTCGCCGTCGGGGCGATGTTCGGCTTCTTTTATGGTCTCAAAATGATGCCGCTCGTCAACGCCCTGACGCTCGGTTACACGGCGCCGCTAATGGTCACGGCGCTGTCAGCCATTTTTCTCGGCGATCATGTCGGCTGGCGGCGGTGGACAGCCGTCGTAACGGGATTTGTCGGTGTGCTGATTATGCTGCGGCCCGGCAGCGGGGATATTACTTTCCCGGCTATCGCCGTACTCATCGCTGCATTCTGTTACGCGTGCCAGGCGATTACAGCACGCAAGCTCGGCGGCACGGAATCCACGCTGGCGCTGTCCTTTTATGTCGTTGTTGGCCCGCTCCTGGTGTCGACAGGACTGCTGGACAGTACCAGCTGGATCGATCCTGACACGACGGGCTGGGTGTTATTCGTCGGCGCGGGCGCCTGCTCCGTGATCGCGTGGATCGGCCTCGTCAATGGCTATCGCGGAGCGCCGCCGGCCCTGCTCGCGCCGCTCGAGTACACGGCGCTCGTGGCTGGCGCATTTGCGGGCTACCTGCTCTGGGACGAGGTCCCCGACAACGGGGTCGTGATCGGCGCGCTCATCATCGCCGCATCGGGATTATTCGTCGTGTACCGCGACCTCAATGTCAGAACCGAACCATGAGCTGCTCATGATCCGGAACATTGGTGTTCGCGACGAAGATCGAGGGACTACTCGATGTCCCCTGCGATCAAGCCCGCCATCTGCGATGGCGTCACGTGCAGCGCCTCAGCGACCTTGTCGAAAAAATCGACTTCGAGCACACTGACGTTCTTGTCACTACGGAATACGTCAGCCAGCGCCTGAATCGTCTCTGCTCGGTGCGACGCGGTCATCTTCTTGTGCACTGAATTCAGGTACTTGATCAGCGTCGAATCAGCGTAAAGCTCAGCGCGAGCGGCAACACGAATATCGGCAGCGCTGAACTCTTCGCCCGTATGCTGCTTCAGGATCTCGCGGATTCGATCGACTTCGACATTCTGGATATTGATATCTGCGTCAGCAGCTCTCGCGAGCGTCATTAGCAGTACTTCCTTGTAAAGCTCGTTCTCTTTATCTTCGGTAATTTCAGAACCACCAAATATCTTCAGTACGTTCTTGAGATCTGCAATTGCCATTTATGTTCTCACTCTCGAAGCTGTTGTTATGCGGCTGCGATTCCCGGAACGCAGACGAGCTATGCAGTATACACGCCATAGCGGCCCGCTTTCATGACTGAACCGAGGTCGGCTAGCAATAATAACCTACAATTTGTGTCCAGTTGAAGGCGTTTTTTGTTCTAAATAATTCCTTGGAATTTAGCGGCTTACAAGACATACTGGGTGTGGGCAAACAATCTAAAGGAGGTGATCCATGTCTCGTGGGATAACAAAGGTATCTAGAAAACCGATGAGTCTGACGCGAAGGATGGAGCACCACTTTTCCTGTCGCTGACCTGTCATTTCAGATACGAAGTCTCACGGAAAGCCGCAGCAATGCGGCTTTCTTTTTTTGTCGGACCACTTCCCGGCGATGGCAACGCCGCCTATTAACGATCTAGGATTGACGTGAGCGCATCCAGCAGCTCATCAATCTCGGCGTGACTGTTGTAGTGCACGGGACCGATGCGTACCCCACCACCCGACTCGTAGATGCCGAGCGTCTGCGCAACCTCCACGGCGTAGTTGTGGCCGCTCCAGACAAAGATATTTTCTTTGGCGAGCGCCTTCGCGATCGTGTCCGGACCCATGGACGCGTGCGTAAATGACACGGTAGGCACGCGACGGTCGAGAGCGGCTGGCGATGAAATGCCCTGCACGGTGACGCCGTCAATGGCGACCAGACCCTGCAGCAGATGATCCGCAATCGACTTCTCGTAATCGAACAGGAAGTCCATCGCAGCATGCAGGACCTGCCGGCGGCCCGAAAGCTGCGCCCAGCTCGCCATGTGGTCGGCCGCCATGTCTTTCCCGATCTGCGCGAAGTAGTCGACGGCCGCCGTCACACCCGCACAGCCCTCATGGCTCTGCGTCCCTGTCTCGAAGCACCATGGAATCTCGTCGTACGCCGGCCGCACCTTGTATGGCTCAAGACTTTCGAGAACTTCTCGACGACCCCAGAGAATACCCTGGTGTGGCCCGAAGAACTTGTAGGCCGAACAGACCAGGAAATCACAGCCGATTTTCTGCACGTCGGTCGCCAGGTGTGGCGCCGACTGCACAGCGTCGATGAAAGTCAACGCGCCCACGGCCCGTGCCTTCCTGCAAATCGTTTCGATGTCGTTGATCGTGCCCGTCAGGTTGCTGGCTCCGCCAACACAGACGAGGCGCGTTCGGTCTGTCAGCAAATCGTCGAGGTCGCCGAGATCGAATTCGAAGGTCGACTTGTCAAATTTCAGCCACTTGACCTCGAGCCCGAGATCGCGCGCCATCAGGACCCACGGCCATACGTTCGCGTCGTGATCCATGCGCGACAGGATGATTTCATCACCGGGCTGCATCAGTCGACCGATGGAGCGCGACAGGTGCAAAGTCATCGTGGTCATATTCTGACCAAATATGATTTCATCGTCCGATGGCGCATTCAGGAAATCGGCCATCGCCGCACGTGCATCGGCGACGACCTGGTCGGCGTCCTTTGATGAGGCGAAATAGCCGCCCAGGTTAGCGCTCTTGTGCAACAGGCAATCGGACATGGCGTCGGCCACGATCTGCGGTACCTGGGTGCCCGCGGGATTGTCGAGGTAAATTCGACGCACACCGTCGTCTGACATCGTGAGCGCAGGATACTGCGACCTCACCGATTCAAGATCGTATTGCATGAATTAATCCTGTGCTTTTCCGCCCCACTTCTCGCGGTGCGCGTCTTCGGCACGCTGCCGGACCTTCGCATGCCTGCGTGTTAGGAGCAGCGAGTTCGGGTCACACACTTCGGGCTTGATAATTCCCAGGTCGCTGGCAGCGTCGAACAGGCTGGGATACCAGCGTTCCCAGTTCGGCAGCAGAGATTCGACTTTGTCGCGAAGCGTCATTGCCCGAATGTAACCGAGCGACCTCGCAATAACAACGACAAGCGTACTGGAATGAGCAGCTAGTCTTCGATCGCACGCAGGCCCAGCAAACAGGCGGCCAGCAGCATCGCGCCAAGAACGACAAACGGTGCCTGCGGAATGAGCCCGGTTGTAGCCGTTACGAGTTCTTCGGGAACAACAGACGTCACACTAAAAGACAGGTTTGCCACGACCGTTACAAGATCGGCCATTGGCTTGATGGCAACAGCGCCGCCAATAATTGCGGCCACGGGCAACGCCAGGCGCTGCAGCCATAACCGGCGACGAACTCGCTTGACTACCCTGGTGCCGAAACCATTGTCAGCGATAGGCGCTGATTCGAACATCGACTCGAGAAGCCGATCTTCTGCGTCTTTGATTCTCTCAGCCATGTTGATGATCTTTGATGTCAAAACTCGTCCTGATCTTCTCTTTACCACGAAATATCACAGATTTCACCGAACCGACCGGCATCGCCGTTGCTTCGCTGATCTCACGATGCGACAGACCGCAGGCATAGGACATCACCATGATCGCACGCTCTTCTTCGGTGAGTACCGCGAGCAGCTTGTCGAGATCCGTTACCTCATCTGCCTGTACCGTGTAACTTCGCGACTCGGCCACGGCAACATGCCCAACCTCGTCCAGTATTTCGGCGTAGCGTTTCGATTTGCGCTTTGACTGCAAAAAGGTGGTATACGCGATCTTGAGCAGCCAACCGATAAACGAACCACGCCCCGTAAAACCCCGGATCTTGTCCCAGGCGTGCATGAAGCAGTCCTGCGACAGATCATCCGCCAGCGCAATATCACCCGTCAGCTTGCGTAGGAAATTCCTGACCTGCGACTGGTGACGCCGCACCAGCTCGCCGAACGCTGCCGTGTCCTGGTCGGTTACGATCCGCGCGACGAGCTGATGATCTTCGCTGTGCCTCAACGCCTGCTGCCCGCTTACGCTTCTTTACCCGTAAACCGGTACAACAGCAGGTAGGCCACGCCGATCGCGAACGGGAACGCCGCTCCCGACAGGCATCCGCGCAGAGCTTGGCCGGACGGGTCCGGAACAGCCAACCCACACAGGGTCAGGCCAACGGCCAGCGACATCCAGATCGCGCCCAGGCGCAGGTCCTTGTACTTGCCTGGCTCCGGGTGTCCGAGCCTGTTGATAATCTCGGGTGTCAGTTCATGGCCCTTGTCGAGCGCCATGCGAATCGTTTCCTGTTGCTCACGCCGGGTCCGAAACCGGAACCAGAGCAGGATACTCAATACAACCGTCAGTCCCGCGAACATTACGATCGGAATCAGTTCTTCAGCCACTTCTATTACTCCATTTTTGCCAAATCAGTGTTGCTTTCACCCGGTAGATGCACGCGGCTATGGATTTGGATGCATGAATTTAACTTATTGTTTTTATTAACTATAGCAGGTCATACAAGAGCGCGGGTCAGTCAACCAATGTTTATGGGATACGTTGTACTAGCCATGAGTTGCCCGGATTCGGAGCACAGGGAGCTTTTGTGACCATGAAAAAAGCCGTCATCGCCGCCAATCGCTTCGGGCTCGGTGCCCAGCCTGGTGAGCTCAAGCGCGTCGCACGAAACCCCGCGTCGTGGCTGATGAACCAGATTGGCGGACCCTCGCGTCTGCCAGCGGAGATCCGAGACCTGCCTGATTCGGCCAGCGTGTTCGTGGAAGTCCAGGACGTGCGGCGCGATCAACGCGCGGCGAAGCGCGGCGAGCCCGCGACCGACATCGTCGAGAAGTATGGCCGGGTCGTACGCAGACACTACGTCGAGCAAGCAGCTGCGAGGTATCGTACGGCTGCCCGCACGGACACGCCTTTCCACGAACGTCTTGTGCATTTCTGGAGCAATCACTTTGCGGTCTCGGCCGACAAGCAGCCGCTGCCCGCCATCGCCGGGCTGTTCGAAAACGAGGCAATTCGGCCAAATGTCAGCGGCAGATTCATCGATCTGCTCCTCGCCGTCGAGCAACACCCGGCCATGATTGTCTACCTCGACAACCAGCGTTCGATCGGGCCGGGGTCGACCCTCGGCAAGCGCGCCAATCGGCGCAGGACCGAGCAGCAATTCGGTCTCAATGAAAACCTCGCGCGAGAAATACTCGAGCTCCACACACTGGGCGTCGACGGCGGCTATACACAGCAGGACGTCACCTCTTTCGCGAATGTACTCACGGGCTGGTCAATCGGAGGTGCCAACGACAAAGGGCGCTTTGCCGATGGCGAACCCGGCAAATTCGAGTTTCGCGAGACTATTCACGAGCCCGGCTCGCAGCACGTGATCGGAAAGAAATACTCAAGGAGGGGTGTGGACCAGGGCGAAGCCGTATTGCGAGATCTCGCGAGTCACGCGTCAACGGCGCACTTTCTTGCAACGAAACTCGCCCGTCACTTTGTTGCAGATGAGCCGCCACAGCGACTCGTCAACGAGCTTGCCGAAGTCTACCTGGCAAGCGGGGGTGAGTTGTCGCCCGTTTACGAGGCATTGATCCGTGCCGCCGAGCCCTGGCTCAACACCTACGCGAAGTACAAGACACCACATGACTTCGTCGTCTCGGCGCTGCGCGCTTTCGATCACGTGCCGGACAATCCGCGCTTTATCGTCGCCGCGCTCGATCTCATGGGACAGACGCCATTCCGCCCGGGGTCACCGGAAGGCTGGCCGGATACTGCGGAACAGTGGGGTGGCGCCGATGCGCTCTACAAGCGTATCGAATGGTCCAACACTGTCGCCCGCGTTGTGGGCTCGCGCGTGAATCCTGTCGATCTCGGCGACGCCGTGCTCGGCAGTGAATTCAATCCCGAAACACGCAAGGCCGTGTCACGTGCCGAGAGCCTGGCACAGGGCATTACCCTGTTCCTGGCGTCGCCAGACTTCCAAAGGAGATGAGCATGTTGAACCGAAGACAACTCCTCCAGTCTCTCGGGCTGACCACGGCGGCCTGCAGCATCCCCGGCTTTGCCTTTGCCGGCACGGACAATCGCCTGGTACTCGTCATCCTGCGCGGAGCAGTCGATGGCCTTGCGCTGGCCGCTCCTTACGGTGATGGCAACTATCGGCGCGTCCGCGGCGAGCTGGCCATCCCCGAACCGGGTGACCCCGGTGGCCTCCTCAAACTCGACGGCCTGTTCGGCCTGCATCCGTCCCTGAGGACGGTTCACGAAAGCTACGGGCGCAACGAGGCACTTGTCATTCACGCCGTTGCAAGTCCCTACCGCGAGCGTTCGCACTTCGACGGCCAGGACGTACTCGAGAACGGCGCGGGCGCCGTCGGCGCACTGCGCGACGGGTGGCTCAATCGCGCGTTGACGGGCGACAATCTCGCCATCGCGCTTGCGCAGAATACGCCGCTCGTGTTGAGAGGCGGCGCCGCTGTTACGAGCTGGGCGCCGTCGCGCCTCCCCGACGCCGACGACAGCACCTTGCGCCGCTTGAAAAACCTGTACGCCGACGACGAGTTCTTCCGAACGCGTCTCGAACAGGCCCTGAAGTCGCAGGCGATCGCAAACAGCACGGGTGACACGGACAGCGCCGCCCCGCGCGGTAACGAGGCTCGGCAGTTCCCCGAACTCATGGCTGCCGCTGCGCGATTCCTGACCGCAACCGATGGTCCGAATATTGCCGTCATCGAATTCGGCGGCTGGGATACACATGCCAACCAGGGAGCAACCACGGGTGCGCTGGCCAATCGTTTCCAGGCGCTCGACGATGGCGTGGACAAACTGCGGCTCGGCCTGGGAGGCGCGTGGGGCAACACGGTCGTTGCGATCGTTACCGAGTTCGGGCGCACGGTTCGCGTTAACGGTACGCGCGGCACCGATCACGGTACTGCCACGGCAGCCGTGCTCGTAGGCGGTGCCGTTAATGGCGGCAGAATCATAGCCGACTGGCCTGGACTCGCTGACCGCGATCTCTACGCCGGTCGCGATCTGAAGCCGACTGCGGACATCCGCAGCTTGTTCAAGGGGCTGCTCGAGGAGCATCTCGACGTGCCCCGTGGAATGCTCGAACGCCAGGTGTTTCCGGACAGTGAATCCGCCATGCCGTTGAGAAACCTGGTCTCTGCCTAAACCCAAACGCCTCAGCCCGCCGTTTATAGCGGGCATGAAACTGCCAAGTACAATCCTGTCGCGGCTCAAAGACCCGCGTTACTACCAGATAGCCGTATTGAGCTCGCTGTTACTGTTTGGCGTCTTCATACTGGATTTTGGAATCCGCTGGCAAAACGCCGTGGCAATAGTCACGACGGCGCTTGGCGTCCAGTACGTCGGCAGCCATTACGCGCGTTTGCCGCGCTTCGATCCCCTGAGCCCGCTGATTACTTCGCTTTCGCTGACGCTCCTGCTGCGGACCGACGAGATAATGCTCGCGTCGATCGCGGCAATCATCGCCATTGGCAGCAAATTCGTCATTCGGGTCGGCGGCAAGCATATCTTCAACCCCGCAAATGTCGCGCTGGTCACCTTAATGCTGGCGAGCGATCATGCCTGGGTTTCATCGGGCCAATGGGGCAGCGCTGCAATCGGGGCATTCACGCTTGCTTGCCTTGGATTCCTCGTGCTGACGCGCGCGAGACGCGCCGAAACGACGATCGCTTTCCTGGTTTTCTTCGCGGCATTGTTGTTCGGCCGAGCGGCGTGGCTCGGCGACCCCGCATCGATTCCGATGCACCAGTTACAGAACGGCGCCCTGCTGATCTTCGCTTTCTTCATGATTTCTGACCCGAAGACGACGCCGGATTCAGCACGCGGCCGCATTCTCTATGCGGCGATCGTCGCGGCCGCCGCTTTCACCATTCAGTTTGTTTACTACA
>Ga0265303_10000356_pt1 | contig 25152 bp, 23 predicted proteins | sample Helome_2_FD_192494 | JGI IMG/M metagenome (GOLD analysis project Ga0265303, IMG submission 192494) | Marine sediment microbial communities from subtidal zone of North Sea - Hel_20160317 (Illumina Assembly) | ecosystem: Environmental > Aquatic > Marine > Subtidal zone > Sediment ... | reverse complement strand
AAGCGCCGATGCTGGCGCTGGCCTTGCGGCAGGCGCAGCGCAAGGGTGCAACCGTTGCCGTTTTTGATCCCCGGCCCATTTTTTTGCCGTTTGAATTCAAGCACCTGCCCGCGAATCTGGATATGATTCAGACTGACCTCGGCGCAGTGCTCAATGCGGCGCTCGAGCCCGCGGCGCTTAAAAAACTGGACGGGTCAGCCCGCAAATTTTATGCGTCCCTTGCGACTGTCAAACAGATTTCGGCTGCACGGCAGGCAAAAATTGTCGCGCTGGCTGAACTGCTAAAGGCCAGTCAGCGACCTATTATCGTTTGCGGCACCGAAATGGTGCGTCGGCAGACCCCGGCGCTGGCAGCTGATTATGCTTTGCTCATGCAGGCCGCCGGAAAATCGGTCGGTTTGTTTTATGTAATGCCCGGCGCCAATGGATTTGCGGCAGGACTGCTCGCGGATGAAGATGTTTCGGTTGAAACCCTTATTGCGGGAATTGAAAAGGGTTCAATTAAGATGCTCATCCTGGTCGAAAGTAATCCTCTCTGGCAATTTCCGGATCGACACCGGCTTGAACAGGCCTTGCAGCAACTGGAAGTGCTGGTCGTAATGGATTATATCAATTCTGAGGTGGCTCAGAAAGCTGATATTTTTCTGCCGACCACAACCCTTTATGAAACAGGGGGCGTCTACGTCAACCAGGAAGGACGGGCTCAGGGGATAAAATCTGCTTATCAAGGCGGCATTCCCATCGCGCAGACGGGCCATGGAGACCATCCCCCCCGGGTCTATGGCACGGAAATTCCGGGTGCCGAGCCACAAGCCGCCTGGCAGCTGCTGGCCCATTTGATTGGCACCGGGCAGCCGTTGACGGCAGAAGATCTGCGAGCTGAAATTTGGCAATGGCTGGCAAAAACCGATTCCGGATTCAAGGCGCTGCCGTGCGGTGCGGATATTCAACCGCAGGGCGCGCGTTTTTTTCAGGCGCCTCACGCTGCCGAGCGCTTTTTGCGCGAGCGGCCAATCGGCGGTGCGGACAATGATGGCCAACTGGAGGTTATGGCCGTTGAAATGACATTTGGTACCGAAGAGCTTTCCGCCGATTCAGCGTGTTTGAAAGTGCTTGCCGGTTCCCCTGTTATTTTCATGCATTCAAGCGATGCCAAACAGTTAAACCTGACTGATGGGGATCGGGTATCCGTTGAATTAAACGGCGGCGCCGTCGAGGCCAGATTACAGGTGACCGCCAATATGGCGGCCGGCACGCTGGTCATCCCGCGCCACAAGGATCTCGATTGGCAAAAAATGGAAACCGGCCAGACATGGGTCCGAAAAGACCGTATACGAAAGGTCAGATAGGCGAAGATGCTCAATACCCGGTTTATCTTGCGCTTGACATGGGAGCCCCAAAAACGGCAAGTGTAGGAGCGGGCTTCAGGCCCGCCCGTATCGATACGGGTATGGCGATTTTTGGGCGGGAATAAGCGACTCGACCGAGCTCGTCGCGGTCCCCGCCCCTGCAGATAACGATAGAATGCCATGTAATGTATTTACCGGATAGGTAGTCGAAAGAACGGTTTTAGTCATGGTCACCTGGATTGTTGGATTCACCATACTGATTGTAAAATTGGGAGTCGTGCTTCTGGTTTTGCTGTTGCTGGCTGCATACCTTGTGTGGCTGGAACGCAAGTTCCTGGCAAGATTACAGATCCGCTACGGCCCGAACCGGGCCGGGAAGTTTGGGCTGCTGCAGCCGATTGCCGATGCCATTAAGATGCTCACCAAGGAAGACATCGTCCCGGCGGCAGCCGATCGTTTCATCTTTCTGCTGGCCCCCGCGGTGGTTGCCACAACGGCCCTCATGATGTTTGCTGTTGTTCCATTCGGCAGTCATTTAACGCTCTGGGGCCGGCAAATCCCGCTCGTTATTACGGACCTCAATGTGGGGCTGCTTTATGTTTTTGCCCTATCATCGCTGGGGGTCTACGGTGTCGCCATGGGGGGCTGGGCTTCCAACTCGAAATACAGCCTCCTGGGTGGTATCCGCGGTGCGGCTCAAATGATCAGCTACGAGCTTGCCCTGGGTCTCTCACTGGTTCCGGTGGTCATGCTGGCGGGCTCTTTCAGTATCGTGGATATTGTGAATGCTCAGGCGAAGTACCCGTTTATCATCGTTCAGCCCTTTGCGTTTGTCATTTTTATGATCAGTGCCATGGCTGAAAGTAAACGGATACCCTTTGATCTACCCGAAGCTGAAAATGAGCTGGGTGCCGGATATCATACCGAATACAGTGGCATCCGTTTCGGCCTTTTTTTTCTGGGCGAATATGTGCATTTGCAGATATTGGGTGCGCTGGTGGCGGTTCTGTTTATGGGCGGTTGGCGAGGGCCCATTTTGCCGCCGCCGGTATGGCTTTTTTTGAAAATGATTTTCGTGGCGCTCATTATGATCTGGGTTCGCGGAACCCTGCCGCGGCTGCGCTATGATCAACTCATGGCGTTGGGCTGGAAGGTTCTCATTCCATTAGCCCTGGTGAATATTATGGTAACAGGAGCAATTTTATTAATATAGGGTCTGTCCGTTGCTTGTTGTTCGTTGTCCGTTGTGATTGAGCTGTGGATTTAATTGAAGAAAGCAAAAAACGCGCGATACCCTCAACGGACAAAGGACGACGAACAACCAACATCGCGTTTAAATACATTCTGACTAAAAAAAGGATGCGAATTATCCATGAATGATGCAGTAGAAGCCGTTAAGGCGCTTGCGATTGGTTTTGCCACGACTTTCAAACATCTCTTTCGCAAACCCATAACGGAAGAATACCCCGAATACAAACGGCCGCTGCCGGCGCGCAGCCGGGCGCGCATCATTTTGACCCGGGACCCGGATGGCGCTGAACGTTGCGTGGCCTGCTATCTGTGTTCAGCCGTATGTCCGGTCAGTTGCATTTCCATGCAATCGGCCGAAAATGAGGACGGGCGGCGCTACGCTGAATGGTTTCGGATTAACTTTGCGCGCTGCATCTATTGCGGTCTGTGCGAAGAGGCCTGCCCGACTTCGGCGATTCAGTTGACCCCGGAGTTTGAAAACTGTGAAAATGATATCTTAGCGCTGGTCTATGAGAAAAAAAATCTGCTGGTAGACCACCAGGGAAAAGACAAAGAATACAATTATTATAAATACGCAGGCGTGGCCACCGAGGTTGGCAAGAAAGGCGAACACGTGAAGGAGGAGCGGCCGGTTAATATAAAGTCGAATTTACCATAATACGGGTGACAGAAGACAGAAGTCAGAAAAAATGATGATAACGATATTAATCTGACCTCTGTCGTCTGACCTCTGTTCTCTGGTTTTTAAATCTATGACACTATACGCCATCATATTCTATGTTTTAGCCGCCGTTATCGTCGTGACCACCGGTTTGGCGATTACCCGTCGTAACCTGGTGCATGTCGTGGTGTATCTGGTTTTTTCCTTTTTCGGCAGTGCCATGCTGTTTTACCTGTTTGGGGCCCCCCTTCTGGCTGTGCTGGAAGTAATCATCTACGCTGGTGCCATCATGATTTTATTTTTGTTCATCATCATGATGGTCAAAACGGAAACATTCGAAGAACGGCTGTTTCCGTTCCGACAATGGTTGCCCGTTGCCTTAATAGGGGTGGTTTATCTGGTGATTGGTGCTGTGATCGTTTCTTCGGCTCCCGGAAATCAGGTGATGCTGAAAATCGCGCTGGCCAGACCCGAAGCGTTTGGCGAATATCTTTTTCAAAGACACTGGCTGGCGATTGAGATTATCTCGCTGTTACTGTTGGTAGCCCTGGTGGGCGCACTTTATCTGGGTCGCAAGAAAGCTGAGGACGATATTTGAAAAGCAGTGCTTTTCGCACCACCTGAAAGCAAATTAAAGTTTAACCACGAAGATCACGAAGAACCCGAAGAATGAATTTATAAAATTTTATTTAAAACTTCGTGAACTTCGCGTCCTTCGTGGTGATAAAAAATTCTGATCGGAAAAGCGGTAATTTAATTTCCACCTCAACTTAGGTTTCAAAGAACCAGCGAATTAAGGATAGATCATGATCGTTCCATTTGGCCATGTGCTCATTCTATCGGGAATCCTCTTCCTGATGGGGATTTTTTGCGTCTTGGTGCGGCGCAATTTGATCATGATGGTGCTGGGCGTAGAAATTATGTTAAATGGCGCCTCGATCGCTTTCGTCGCAGCGGCATTGCGCTGGCAACACCTGGAAGGCCAGGTGTTTGTGCTGTTCATTTTAGCGGTGGCCGCCGCCGAGGTGTCCGTTGGACTGGCGTTGATCGTCTACGCCTATCGGCGGACCGGGTCGTTTGATCCGGCCCGGTACAATCTCCTTAAATAGAGGACTGCAACGGCAAGTATCAAATCACAAAATCAAGGTGTCAGGTGTCAGGGTTCAGGTGTCGGGTATTAGAGGACAGAAGACAGACAACAGAGACGGGCAGCAAGAAACATGAAACCCATCAATTTTCTCTATTTTAAATATCGAACAGGGAATTTCGAATGATAAAGTTTTCTTTCCCTTCGACATTCATTATTCCTTGTTCGGTGTTCTGCGGTTCTCTGATTCTGACACCTGACATCTGAAACCAAAGAGTTGGTGCCTGGAATTTGGTATTTAATCTTCAGGTGCTTCTTGTTTACTAATACCGATTCGAAAGAATACGTATGACCTCACCAGAGATAAACGATCCGACTTTGATTGCGGCGATGCTGACCACCCTGCTGCCGCTGGCGGCGTTTGTCATCATCATGGTGTTTATCCGAGCCTGGCCGCGGCTTTCAGCAGGGTTGTCGATCACAGCGATTGGGATGTCATTGCTGAGCGCTCTTTTTCTGATTGTCAAACACTGGGGGCTGACATCGCCCATCACTTACACCTTTCGCTGGGTTGTCAGCGGTGACATTCAGATTCCCTTTGGTTACCTGCTGGACCCGGTCAGCCTGCTGATGCTTGTGGTGGTGACGGTGATCAGCTTTTTGGTACAGGTCTATTCAGTCGGCTACATGGCCGGTGATCCGGGGTTTTCCCGCTACTATGCCTTTATGTCCCTTTTTGCCTGGGCGATGATGAGTCTGACGCTTGCGCCCACCATGTTGCAGCTCTACATTTTCTGGGAGCTGGTGGGGCTTTCTTCTTATCTGTTGATCGGTTTCTGGTATGATAAATTCAGCGCGACTGAGGCCGGCAAAAAAGCATTTGTCATGACGCGGCTGGGAGATGTGGCCTTTTTTATCGGATTGCTTCTGGTCTTGATGCACCTGGGCAATCTAAACATATTGGAAATCAACGGGCCGCATAACGGCACCCAGATGCCGGCGGGCCTCATCACTGTTTCGGCTCTGCTGATTTTTGGCGGCATTGCTGGTAAAAGCGCTCAGTTTCCACTACTGACCTGGCTGCCGGACGCCATGGAAGGCCCGACGCCGGTCAGTGCCTTGCTGCACTCGGCCACAATGGTTGCCGCCGGTGTCTATCTGTTTGCCCGTCTGTTCCCGTATTTCAGCCTATCGCCCACCGCCATGCTGATTTTTCTGGTGATCGGCACCATCAGCATGCTGATGGCATCCACCATGGCAATGGTCAGTCGGGACATCAAGCAGGTGTGGGCCTATTCAACCATCAGCCAGCTGGGCTTTATGATCATGGGTCTTGCGGCCGGCAGCTATTTCGCCGGTGTTTATCATCTGACAACCCACGCTGCGTTCAAATCGTTGCTCTTTTTGTGTTCCGGCGTTTTTATCCATGCCTATGAATCCAATGATATTTTTGAGATCAGCCTTCGGGGCGGGCGCAACCTGAAAACCCCGACGATCTGTATTATTATTGCCGCCGCCGCTCTGGCCGGTCTGCCGCCATTGTCCGGATTTTTCAGCAAAGAATTGATCCTGGCCAGCCTGGCGAATTTAAACAATCCCATCTGGCTGGTGGCGGGGCTGCTCGGCGCTTTTTTGACCGCCTATTATGCCTTCCGATTGATTTTTATTCTGATATTTCCCGACGCGCCCATGCCGCCCGCCTCCAACGCAGCGGCCCACGATAATGCCAGCGAACACAACCCGGCCCATTATGGGCTGATGGCCTGGCCGCTGATCATTCTGGCAGCGGCTACCGTGGTGCTGGGTTTATATCAGGAACCGCTGAATCATTTTATCACGGGTCAGCCGGCAAGCGATGTTACCGCCGCTGCCCACCATGGGTGGCTGCCCTTTTTGGCTCTGGCCGTCGCGGCGGCCGGGGTGGGCTTGGCCTGGCTGGAATTTGGTCGTCGGAATGCTGCGCGGGTCGGTTTTGTAGAGAAAATTCCAGCACTCAACACTCTTTTTGCGCGACGCTGGTATATCGACGACTTCTATCGCCTATGTCTGAAATATATCGTTTATAAGGGATTTGCCAACTTTTGTAAGCAAAATGACGATCATGTCATCGACGGCAGCATTGACGGTCTGAGCAAAGTAACCGTTGCCGGCGGCAGGATCCTGTCCCGTTTGCATCTGGGGATGGTGCAATACCGGCTGCTGGTAATTTTTATCGTCCTGGTTTTGTTGGCGGTGTATTTTTTATTTTAATCTCATTAATTTTAGAAGGTAATGCCGATGCAAATGGCGTTTGCCGAATTTCCATATCTTTCATGCATCCTGCTGAGTTGCGTGATTGGCATATTGATAATGCTGTTTACCCCTGAGCGTCATTCGCAGCCGATCAAATGGGTGGCTGCGGTTTTTTCCGGAATCACGCTGGCACTAGCCCTGTATTTGTTTTTTGCCTATGACAAAAGCCAGGGTGGGCTTCAGTTTGTGGAAAAAGTCCTGTGGGTCAAGTCCCTGGGTATCACCTATTATAATGCGGCCGATGGATTCAATCTGCCCAATTTGCTGCTGACCGGAATTGTTTTTTTTACCGGTGTGTTGACGATGTGGGAAATGCAAACCCGCGTCAAAGAGTTTTACGTGCTTTATTTTGTGATGGTCACCGGTGTGTTCGGGCTTTTCATGAGCATGGATTTGTTTTTTATTTTCGTCTGGTATGATGTTTCTTTGTTTCCCATGTATTTGCTGATTGCTGTCTGGGGCACGACACGCAAAGAATATGCAGCCATGAAATTAACGTTGTATCTGCTGGCCGGGAGTGCCCTGATTTTGCCGGCGATTGTCTACCTTTTTGTCAAATCCGGTCTGAATACATTTGATATTGTCTCGCTGATGCAGCCGGGAACTTTTACTGCCGATCAGCAAATATTTGCGTTTATACTGCTTTTTGTGGGTTTCGGTATCCTGGCGGCCGTTTGGCCCTTCCATACCTGGTCACCGGTTGGTCATGTTGCCGCCCCGCACGCGGTCAGCATGGTTCATGCCGGTGTCTTAATGAAAATCGGTGCTTTCGGCGTGTTGCGGGTGGCTATTTTTCTTTGTCCGGAGGGCTGGCAATACTGGTCGAAACTGATGGCCACTTTGGCCGCGGTGGGTATCGTTTATGGCGCACTGGCCGGCCTGCGCCAGACCGATCTTAAATATGTGATTGGATACTCCAGCGTTTCTCACATGGGCATTGTTGGCCTGGGATTGTCAACCGTTAGCGTTGATGGCCTCAATGGCGCCATTTTTCAGATGTTTGCCCATGGGGTGATGACCGCCTTGTTCTTTTCTTCGGTGGGCTATATTTACGATCGGACCCATACAAAGGCAATTGGCGAGCTGGGTGGCCTGAGCCGTATCATGCCTGTGGCTTCGACTTATTTCATTGTGGCGGCGATGGCGAGTATGGGGATCCCCTGTCTGGCCAGCTTCTGGGGAGAGTTAGTGGTTTTTATCTCGGCTTTCAAGGTCTATCCGGTCCGCGGCGCGATGGCCGTTGTTGCCCTTGTGATCAGTGCCTTGTTTATGCTGCGGGTCGTGCAAAAAACATTTTACGGTCCTATAAATACGAAATATGAGCAGCTGCCGGATGTATCCATCAGACTGGGGGTGCCCCGCATGATCCTGCTCGCCGTTCTGGTGTTTTTCGGGCTTTTTCCGTCTTTCCTGTTTGATGTGATCGATACGGCAACAGTTCCATTCATTAACGGGTTACCCTGATGAAGTGGATGATTTTCAGTCCCGAAATTTATTACCTTCTGGTCAGCCTGTGGTTTCTGGCGCTGTCGATGATGCCGCGTTCAAATTCCAGACGCGATTATTTCAGCGCATTGTTTCTGGCGGCCGGCGGTGTGCTGGTTTGCCTGATCACGGTCAAATCAGAAGGCCTTCTTTTTATCAACGCCTATCAGATTGATTTGTTTTCACAGGTGTTTAAGGTTTTGCTGTCTTTGGGGCTGTTTCTGATCGTTTGTCTGTGCCCGAATTTTAGAGGAGTCAGTGAAAAGCACCATTCGGATTTTTATTTGTTATTGTTTGTCTGCACCCTGGCGATGTTGCTGTTGGTCAGCAGCGTGCACCTGTTGGCGATGTATGTATCCCTTGAACTTTCCAGCTATGCCCTTTACATTCTGGTGGCATTGAGAAGCGATAAAGATCTGGGAATTGAAGCCGGTGTGAAATATTTCCTGATCGGAATCAGCGCTTCGGCGGTGATGCTTTTCGGCCTGGCTTTGCTTTATGCTACCACCCAAGCCACCCATGTCGACGATATGCTTCGCGTAATTCCAGCCGTGATCGACCAGCCCGCTGTTATTGTCGGGCTGCTGCTGACGCTCAGCGGATTCTTTTTCAAGCTGGCGGTTTTTCCGTTTCATTTCTGGGCGCCGGATGTGTACCAGGGAGCCGCCAATCAGGTCACGGCTTATATCGCCACGGCTTCCAAGGTGGCTGCCATTGCACTTTTAATCCGGATGGTCGCTACAGCGGGCAGCGGTGCCGCCGGCAATTATCTGGTGCACGCTCTGGTGACGCTTGCGATCGTTTCGATGACCGTGGGCAACCTGGCCGCCATCGTCCAGAAAGATATCAAACGGCTGCTGGCATACTCGACTGTCGCCCATGCCGGTTACCTGTTGATCGGCATTTTATGCATGAGCCCAGCCGGCTATGGCAGCGTTATTTTTTATGCAGGGGCTTTATTAATCATGAAGTTCACCGCATTCCTGGTGGTGGTCAAGGTGGCCGATGATGACCGTAATATACAGATTGATGAACTGGCCGGATTGCACCAGCGTTCTCCGCTCCTGGCGATGGCCCTGATGGTATCCATTTTCAGCCTGGCCGGCATTCCGCCAACCATTGGTTTTAGCGCCAAACTTTTCGTCTTTTTGGCCGCCATGGAGCAGGGTTACTTCACGCTGGTGTTCATCGCCATGATTAATGTTTTGATTTCCCTCTATTACTACCTGCTGATATTAAAAGCCGCCTATCTGCTCAAACCGGGCACTGCCCAGCCGGAACTACGGCTTTCCCCGCCGCTGAAGCTGCTCACCGCTGTGCTGATCCTTGCCATGATCGGGCTGGGTATTTATCCGGCCTTTCTGCTCGAGCTTGCCGAAGCTGCCGCCCGCGCGCTTGTATAGAATGACATGACCGGTTCAGATGAAATAAACCGGTCCTGAGACGATACTTTGGAGGGTGATAAATTACAGGGTTAAAATAGCTTATCAGAAGGGATTAGGCGTCCGTGTCAGGCCGTTCCGGCATGGGGATTTTAAGAAATTGAATGCCTTCTTCTTTGAGCATTTTTTCTTCTTCTTTGGTACTGACACCACGGATATTGCGCGGCTCTTCGACGCCGTAATGGATTTTCAACGCTTCTTTTGCGAAATCACACCCGACGTCATCAAAATTTTTATCAACAAAATCAACTATTTCTTTGCCGACTTTTTTCAGATGTTCTTCCTCTAGCGAAACTTTTTTGGGGATTTGAGATGATTTGATCGCAAAAGTGGAGGGTATTCTGGACACACGGATGCTGTTGCACACCGGGCAGGCGATCAAGCCTTTCTGTTTCTGGCTTTGATAGGCTTCGCTGTCCTCAAACCAGCCTTCAAAAGCATGGCCGTCGATACATTGCAAATCATAAGCGATCATATAGCACCACCACCATTACTGGATTGGTCGAAACAATTTGAAAAACCCAATAATATTCAATTGGCATCGAATAGTTAACTTAAAATTAACACATTTGTCAATAAATTTAAAGGCGTTATGATCATATTTTACTAATTTAACAGAATGTTGTAAAATAAAACACAGAGCAGAATTCAGCGCTGATAAATCGGATTGACCCGCGCCGCAAGCAAGTTTCACCGTTTTCCATAACAATTCCCCCAAATACGGAATTGCGGTATAAGTGGTTGCAGAAAAAAACGTTTGAATACCGGACGTTTTTTTGACAAGCTCTATAGATCCGTTGTTTATCCCGTTTAATGAGTTCTCATAAAAAACGATTCGGAAAGGGCCTGATATGAATTATTTGTTCAAGCGTTTCGGAGTATTTGGGTTGTTGCTGGTACTGTGTCTATTTGCCACTGCGCTACACGCGAAAACAATGTATGTTTCTGACAATTTGAAAATAACATTGCGATCCGGACCGAGCACCCAAAACAAAATACTGGCGGTGCTTGAATCCGGGCAAATAGTTGAAGTTATTAATTTGGGCGATGAATGGACCCAGGTCCGACAGGCCAATGGAAAAGAGGGCTGGGTTCTAAGCCGGTATCTAATCCCCAATGCAACGCATAATCTCAGGCTGGAAAGACTGGAGGGCAAGCATAAAAATCTGATGGCCCAGGCCGCCTCATTAATCGAGGAAAATAATAAGCTGAAAACCGAAAGGAGAAAACTCAGAACCGAGTTTGAGGCCAATCAAAAACAGATGCAACAAACAAGCACCGAGTACGAAACCCTGAAATCAGAAGCCGCTGAATTCTTAACCCTTAAAACCAATTATGAACGTGCGGCTTCACAGCTGGTCGAACAGACTGCGAAGGCCAAAAAGCTTGAAGAGCAGGTGTCCAGGATGGAAATGAATTATGCTATTAAATGGTTTCTGGCAGGCTCGGCGGTACTGATTGTGGGTTTTTTAATCGGATTCAGCACAAAGCGTCAGCGCAGGCGTCCGTCACTGGTATGATTTCAGAATAGTTGTTGCCGCGTCGTTAATTTATTCCCCGGTTTATTCGTCAGGGCATTATAGGGTTTGTCAAAAAAACGTCCGGTATTCAAACGTTTTTTTCTACAACCCCTTACGCCGCACTTCCGTATTCCGGGACATTATTATGGAAAACGGTATATTCATGACAATGCAACGATTCGTTTTCAAAGGGTCTCTGAATTGACAGACCAATTGGATATCATTATATTATCTAGCTAAAGACGTTCGTTGACATGTTTTAGAGTCCAACCCCTAAACGTAAATTTTGGCAAGATTAAAACTGCTACCGGTCTACTGCACCGCATCATTCCGGTGTTTCCATCTCCAGCGGCGAGACCGGTTGCCGGGCGTTCTGTCAGAAGGTTATATTAACGGCATTCATGCTATCGAACCAAGTTTTTATCTTAATTATTCTGCTTTTGCTCTCCGGATTTTTTTCTTCCGCTGAGACCGCGCTGTTTTCCATCAGTAAAGCCAGGGCCATCCATCTGGCCAAGCAAAAAGGGGCAACCAATCGGCTGATTAAAAAAATGAAAGCTGACCCCCACCGGCTTCTTTCAACTATTCTGATTGGAAATAATTTTGTCAATGTCGGCGCTTCTGCCATAGCCACCGCCATTACCTTTAATATGGTTGCAAGCCATGCAGTCGGAATTGCCACCGGTGTCATGACGTTTCTGATTTTAATTTTCGGCGAAATTTTTCCCAAATCCATTGCCACCCGCAATAATATTTTAATTGCGCGGATAGTCATCTTTCCGTTGTATTGGCTTTCCATTGTGTTTACGCCTCTGATTTTATTTTTAAATTTCATTCCCAAACTGACCGGTAAAATTCATAAGAAACCGTTTGTAACAGAAGAAGAATTGATGACGTTTGTTGAAGTCGTCGAAGAAGAAGGGGGGATCGAAGAGGAAGAAAAGGAGTTGATTGAAAATATATTTGAATTTGACGATACCAATGCGTCTGAAATTATGACGCCCAGAGCCGATATGTTTGTCATCGAAGGAGATGACGCGTTAAAGCTGGAAGAGATCGTTCAATCCGGTTATACGCGAATTCCGGTGATCGATGGCGATATCGATCATGTTGTGGGTATTTTAAACGTCAAAGATCTACTCAAACACCAGGCCACATCCGATTCTGCGGTTGATGTGCGCAAAATCATGCGCAAACCGTATTTTGTCCCTGAAAATAAAAAACTGGACAGTTTGCTAAAGCAATTTAAAAAACGAAAACAGCACCTGGCCATCGTCGTTGATGAACACGGGGGGGTGTCCGGTTTGATAACCCTTGAAGATGCGCTTGAAGAAATCGTCGGCGAGATCGTTGACGAGACCGACACATTCGAACCGAATATCGTAAAGCTCAAACCGGATGGGTGGCGGGTTCTGGGCAAATCCGAAATTGATGAGGTCAACGAAAAGATACCCATGAATATTCCGGATTTAAAAGAGTACGACACTTTTTCCGGATATGTTCTCAATCAAATCGGTAGAATCCCTCAGGAAAAAGAAGAAATTCCGCTGGGCGATTTTTTGATCACCGTCAATGCGATGGACGGCAACCGTATCAACGAATACATCGTTCGCCAGAAAAAGGTCGCAATGCAGGCAAACACATCATCGGCTTAAACGGCGTTTGTATCTTCAATGGTTATCGGAATCGGCAGGGCGATTTTGCCCTGCCGCTTTTTTTTGCTGAGCAGATGTCGATAGCTGATGTTTTTAATTATATCCCCTATGATGGGGTCAAGAAAACTACGGCCGGGATTTGCCTATGATAGAATAAGGTATTGCAGGGCTATGCTTGGAAGAAAGGGCGGGCCCATTCGGCCGTTTGTTCCGGGCCGTTAAATGTGGTCATATCACCGAGCATCACCTCAAACCCGGTATGATCACTGCGGACCCAGGGAGCGTAATTCGATCGCACCATCATAACGATCCTTAACTCGAGTCGGCTGGAAGGCATTTCAACCGCCAAAATTCCCAGGTTGTAGCCGTTGCGGCACAAGTTGCGATAAAACCGCTGTACGTTCAGTATGCCGCGGGCCAGATCCTGCCAGTCTGCCGCTGCGACCTGCTGAAATGAGATCTTTTGCGGCAGAATGCCCCATATTTCAAAGAATCCCTCGGGCGCAAAGGCGGCCATCCATTCCCACGCTCCCGTTGTTCCGATCAAGCGGGATCCTTCAGCGATCTCATGATCAAGATAGCTCGAAAACAGATAGCTGTTGCATTGCTGATAAAAATCATTGGCTCGTTGCAGCAGTACGCGCTGATGGTTGGCCGGCAAGCGGTCGGCGTTTATTTGCAGGTGCGGATGAAGTAAGGACCCGCCGGCGGAAGGCAGATGGTTCTGGGTGATGGCCATATAGACCGCCCGGGGATCATGCTTTTTGATTTTTGCCAGATATTGGCTGCAATTGATAAAACTGTTTGCATATGAGTCAGCGGCGGCATGCCCGATTTCAACAAAATGTGTATTGTCGAAAAGGCTGACGGCGGAATAGCTGCCGTATGGAAACAGATTGGGAAACAGAAGCGAATCACCCCGGCTCAGTCGCCCTGCGGATGACAAATCGGGATGCAACTGAGGTGTTTGGGAGCTTACCCGGGGCCGGCAAAACGGGCATGCGTCAGTTTGATCTGCACCCGGCGGTCTCCGGGGCAGCGATTCGGTACCGGGCTCTTTTTCATCGATACGGCTAAATGAGATGCGGCAGGTACGCCCGGTAATGGGATGGGTGCGGATTTCAATTTGTCGCTCTGCGATTTTGCCGGATGGATCGATAAACTTCGCAGAAACCGATTGACTTTCAAACAGCAGTTTTGAAGGATCGACAGACGGCATGTTGCTCATCTTACGGGTTGCCATAAACGCTGTTGGCGGTACTGAATTTATGCTCTAAACCGGATGGCGGTCGTTTTTTGTTTTGCGCCGGGGGATGGTGGCGATTCTCAAGATACGCCGAAAACTGAAAGCAACACAACTATCAGCAACCCCTGAAGGATAGCGCCGATGATCCATCCGATGATGCAGGCCCCGGCGGCACGCGCAGTGCTTTCTATAGCTAACGCCTGCTTAACGGCTATCGTGGCGGCGGCGATCATCCAGATTGAAGCCACCACTAAAACCGCAATTCCCAGACCCGGTATGATTCCCAAAAGGCGGATCACGCCCGGTGCGGTGGCAAATCCCATTACCCGGATGACGGCTTTGCGATCAGTGCGTTGAGTTTCGGCCGATGTTTCACGAAACAATTTTGTTGCGAAAAAATAGGTAAAAAAAGCCCAGACATACCAGCCGATCAGGCTGGATATCATGGCGATATTGCTGCCGACAGCGCCGGCCCGGCCGAAGCTTCCCCAGGAGGACAACATTGCGTAGATCAAAACTGTAATCCAGGCCTGATTCAGCAGCAGCGGATCCGCTGCAACTTCTTGGTATAGCGTAACATCGAGCTTTGCCGCCCGCAAAAAACGATTGAAAAAAAGCCGCATAGGCCTCCTTATCGATCAACAGATTAGAAATCATGAACCCGCTTATACCGGAACATTATTATGGAAAACGGTACAACTTCTATCAAAACGAATTTTCCGGAGTCTTTCATGTTTTTTGCTGTTACCGGCTATCATGTTGCAGTCGATGTGTCAATAAAAGCCAGAGGATTTAGAACAGCTTTGGGTACGAGCAGCGCCTGACGATAGCGTTGACACTCAGTGGGCTCGAGGTGGGCGGATTGACTCACATAACGGCATTCATCCGTTGCAGGTCTTCGCGTTTGCCGATGACCACGATGACATCCCCGGCTTCGAGGGTTTCAGACGCCATGGGGTTAAAGATCATGTCACCGGATATTTTTTTAATGGCCACAATAATGACGCCGAAATCCTTTCTGAGCTGGCTGTCAATGAGATTTTTACCGATCAGATTGGAGTTTTTGCCGATTTTGGCCTCTTCCATCATCAAACCCAGGTGACTGCCCATCATGGCAATATCGATAAAGTCAACGACGGTCGGCCTTTTGAGCATCTGGGCCATACGGCGTCCACCGATCAGGTAAGGCGATACGACCCGGCTAGCCCCTGCGCGCACAAGTTTGTCTTCATTTTTTTCTTCTGAGGCCCTGGCCAGCACAAATATATCCGGCCGCAGGCTCTTGGCCGTCATGGTGATAAACACATTGTTGGCATCGGAATTAACGGCGGTCGCAATTCCCTTCGCCTTCATAATGCCGGCCGCCAGCAGGGCTTCTTCAGAAGTTGCATCCATCTCGAGGCAGAGGTATTTTTGGATCTCGATGTCTTCAATGGTAGACGGGTTCTGTTCGATGACAACAAAATCAATATTATCCGCAGCAAGCTCACTACACAGAATGCGGCCGATGCGTCCAAATCCGCACACGATGAAATGATTTTTTAAACCTAAAATTTGTTTTTGCACTTTTCTTCTCCCAACCATTTTGGCCAGTTCCCCTTCGACAAGGGCGCGAACCAGCAAACCGATGGTATAAGCACCGACGGTAATGCCAAGGATGATGATAATGATGGTGAGGATGCGTCCGGTTTGCGACAGGGGTACAATTTCGGCATAACCGACCGTGGAAATGGTGATGATGGTCATATAAAAGGCTTCAAAAAGCGGCATGCGCTCAACCAAAGAATATCCGCATGTGCCGAAGACAATAATGCCGACTAACATGAAAACTGAGTATCGTAATCGTATGTTCTTTGATTTCATTACATCCCCGGTGGTTGAACCGAGCGGTCATTTTATGGTTTCTATGGTTATACTATACGCGAATTTCCTCAGGCTTTCAAATCGGCAAAAAATATACCGGCTGTTGCCATAAAACAGTTGCGGCAGAGCCTGAAGCTCTGCCGCAAGTGAGATGTGGTATTCTGTCCAAACTAATTGAGAGTATTCTTTAATGACTTGCTGGGGACAAAGAGGGGTGCCTTGGATGACTTGATTTCTTTCATTTCAATTTCCTAAGCACCGACTATTCTCTCAAAAGCCTCCTGTCTGGTTTTGCATTTTATGCAGTGCCTTGCGATCGGTCTTGCTTTGAGTCGTGCGATGGTGATTTCGCGACCGCAATCTTCGCAGATGCCATACTCCCCGTTATCGATATCCTCTAATGATTTTCTGATTTTGCTGATCAGCATGCTTTCCCGGTCTCTGATGCGAAGCAAGGTGCTTCTGTCGGTTTCAAAAGAGGCGCGATCCAAATACTCAGCCGAATTGACCTCCCATTCCAAAAGACCGCCGACGGTACTGTCAGCATGATCTAATAGCTCCTCCAACCAGTTGATCAGAAGATCCTTAAAATACGACAGTTCATGTTTTTGCATCTGTAACTTTCCAATCTGTTTGTTCTGAGCAGGTTTATGCTCGTGCACGCTTAAAGTAGATCAGCTGCGTCAAAATTCAAAATCGTATTTAAGTTTATTCCGGCACAATTTTAAATGACTTTACGGTGATTATTTTCATCTCATCCTTTTCTTTGACTGTTCCGATTACCTCTACCTTTTCGGCGATATAGTTTTTTACCAGGTCATCGCCCATTGGCGTTTCGGCAACTTCATAAATTTGATTACCAGCCACAATTTGAAAGGTATCGTTCACCTCTCCGACAATGGTAATCTCGGCTGCGAAAGCTATATATGAATAAACTAAAAACGTTGTTGAAAAACATAAAAGTCCTAAAAATAAAATTTTATTTCGTGTTTCCATCAGAAATTTCTCCTAAATTTTCGTTTTCAGCTTTAAATTTAATCGCAGTAACTTGAGCAAAGCTTACATCAAGCACTTTAGCTTTTACTCATTCCGTGATTCTTATTTGCGAACTCGCCCATACCAGATTGTTTAGGGCTGGGGGTCACGGTACGGGCGAGCCGCCCCGCATGTCCGCTTTTTGCTCAGTGCTGAGCATGCGGCATCACAATCATCATAGAGCAACTGCCGCGCCAAATTAATAACTAATTGATATAATTGTTAATATTTAAATTATTGGCTGATTTTAGGGAACTGTCTGTTCCGAAAACTACAGTTGAATACGAACATGCAGAGGCAATAGGGGAGATTGATATCTAAACTTTTAGAATAATTGATAATAAAATCAGAATCTTAAGTTCCGGTTTTATGTCAGGTCGGAATTGAAAGTTCCGGTAGGCTATTGGTTCGCACCAAAAAAATTGGTCAACATGATATTCAGCCATCTGCGGAGCACGGCGTAGGCGTAATGTCGTGATGCGACATCATAATTAGTGTCTACCATTTTTGCCCGTCTTTCAGGAGATTCCAGCACCTCTTTGACCTTTTGCACGGTGCCACTCGTCAGATAACCATCCATGGCAATCAAATCAAATCCTTTCGGTTCGATATCGCGCACAAAAATGGCATAGCGGTTAATTAACAGAGGTTTTTTAAAATATATAGCCTCAAGGAAGGCATTGCCGAAACCCTCATATAGACTGGGGTAGGTTATGAAGTCTGCGTGCGGATAAATGTCCCACAGAGAGTAAGTATCGGGATAATTGGTATCCGGATTCATGGGGTCGGACATATGGACGTTAATGGTGCGCAGGTCAACCCCGCGTTGTTTCGCATCTTCTTTCAGCCATTCGGCATATTCAAAACCCTCATCTCCGGCTTCATGGGAAATGACCAGTTTATAGCGGGGATCTTTGAGTTCTTCGACCAGTTCGATGGCGTGTTCAATCCCTTTGCGTTGAATGATCCGGGTGGGTTGCAAAAGCATCACGTCCTCTGCTTTCAACCCCAACGAATTCCAAAACGCAACGGTATGTTTTTCATCGACTGCAGGCGGGTTTTCGAAATCCAGAACATTGGGGATGATAATTGATGAAATGCCCGTTCGCAGGGCCAGTTCCTCTTGAGCGGCCGAATTGATGACCACGTGTTGGATGTTGGGCAGATTCGGCGGAAACGCCATTCGCAGATAATCACCGACCGCATTTACCATAAAGCGGGTTCTTTCCCAGTAAAAGTCATGATGATGGGCAATCGTGGGCATCTGGGTTTCGGCGATTATTTCGGTCAGGGCGATGCCTAAGGGAATGTGCATGGGGATGGTCAGGATGTTTTCGGCCACCAGAAGATCGATCTCAAAGGTTTGGATAAATTCCTTGAGCTGTTTTTTTAAATAGGTTTTTAACGCATGAATGGCATCGGTAATTGCGGGATCCCGTCGTTTTTTGCCGAATACCTGTGAGCTGATCCATTTATTTTTTTCGTGTTGAAAAAAGGCTTCAGGTACCAGAAAGCTACTTGCGGGACTGCGGTCTAACATCCCTGCAAACCAGAAATAGCGATGTCCACATTGCTTGAAAACGACGGCCCATTTACTGGCCTCCAGCGTGACGCCATCGGTTCCTGCAAAACGGGTCGATACAAATCCGATATTTTTACTCATCGTTATTTCAGAAACACATTTTCTTTTTTATTTTTGTCGAATAAAAAATGATTTTGCCAATACCATCTTTAGAATTGTTGATCACACAAGCCATTCCAGCACAAACGGGGTAAAAATAGGGGAGATAGCGGTTTTTGTCAAATTAAATCAAAATTTTGCGGCCTGATGCTGATTTTTTCCTTGGGTATCTGTCTTGCCAACATTCGAATTCTGATATACCCAGCAATAGCACTATTTATTGAAATTACATCGTTTGTCTAAAACCTTCAAGATAAGATCGGACTCGATGAAAAGATTTTCTTTATTCTTTCAAATTGCTGCTGGGCTGGCAGTTACAATTTTCTTTTTTGTGGGGATCAATTCAATTTCAGGCCAGACCGCGGAGGCGCCGTCGGTCGCATCCGAAAAGAAAGCGGATGATAGCAAACCGACATAGGAGGGAATTGAAAAAAAGATTGATGAGCTCAAGGATAAGACTAGTGCGGCTGAAAATTCTGAAAGCGAAGAAATAGCGGCACAACTGGGCATACCCTTACGTGATCTTCAGGAGTTGAGCACCATCTTAAAGGTGACCCAGTCCACCTACACCCAGCTTTTGACCGCTCTAAACAAAAATGCGGCACTTCAAGAAGATGCGACTATATTGAACCAAAAAATTTCTGCGGAGGATAACATCTCAGTTCCGCAGCAACCGCCTTATGCCCTGAGCTTTTATGACGGTCTGCATGCCGAGCTGGCCCTAGCGCGTCAGCAAAAAGCCACAGCAGAGCTTGCACTTCAGATGTCGAAGCGATCTTTGGAAAACATCGGCACGCGTTTTGATAAATCCGAAGCGGAGTGGCGGGCGTTAACGGAAAAAATTGAGAAGCAACCAACCGGCAGCGCGGATCAAAAACAGAAATGGCGGCTGAAAAAACTGGGTCTTGAACGCCAGCAGGCGGAGGAAGACTGGCTAAACGCACAGGTCAAAACGGACAAAGCGACGGCACCGGAAGACGCGGCAGTTGCCGAGGCTGCCCTGAAAGCACGTGAAGCCTGGCGGGTCTCGATCCAGGAAATTATCGAGCAGACTCAGGATATGGTCAGGCTTCTGGTGCATCAGGCAGATATTGTACGGTATCGTTACGCCATCATAAAAGGTGAGGTGGGTTCGCAAGATCTTGCTGAATGGAGAGCACAATCTAAAAATTACGACGAAAATCTCAAAAGCGTCATCAGCCTGCAGCAAAATTACCAGACCAATTCGCAATCTCAGGTCACTGCGCTGGAACAGCAACTGTCTGAAAAAGTTTTGGACCCCCGGATCGAAATCCATCTGAAGAACCAATTGTCGGCGATTCAAAAACTGGCTGAACGGCGCTTCGATCATATTTCGATGATGTTGGCGACCTCCCAGATGGACGCGCGGCTTTTATCAGAAATTGATTCTAAACTCAGGAAAGCCCCGTGGACGCAAAAGATTTCCCGTATCTCGGACCAGATCCAGAGTGTGTGGAATTATGAGATCTATGTCATCGATAATCGTGCGGTGACCGTTAAAAAACTAATCGTTTCCATATTTATTTTAATTATCGGTATTCTGGTTACCAAAATTTTTGTGCGCACCCTGACGCGACGGCTGGCCTATTATGCGCGCCTGAAAGATACCACGACCTCGGCCATCGGAAAAATGTTTTCGATCGCAGCATATCTTCTGGTTTTTCTTTTTGCCCCGCGCATGGTCAATATCCCCCTGGCAGCCTTTGCATTTTTAGGGGGTGCGGTTGCCATCGGTCTGGGATTTGGTGCCCAGAATCTGATCAATAACTTTATCAGCGGGTTCATCATTATGGGTGAGCGTCCGATCAGTATTGGCGACCTCATCGAGGTGGACGGCATCCTGGGACAGGTCGAAGATATCGGTGTGCGCAGCACCCGTGTCCGAACCGGCGAAAACATACACATTCTGGTGCCCAACAGCAGTTTCCTTGAAAGAAACATCACCAACTGGACCCTGTCGGATAAAAAGATTCGCACCCGGGTGACCGTCGGTGTTATTTACGGCTCTCCGGTTGAAGACGTTAAAAAGCTGCTGGTGGAAGCCACGACGGCAAGTAAAAAGGTAATGCACCACCCGGAGCCCTTCGTTCTGTTTGCAGATTTTGGCGACAACGCCCTCATTTTCGAAGTTTATTTCTGGGTCAGCATCCACCAGATCATTGAACCGCGTATGATCGAAAGTAGTCTCCGATATCGCGTCGATAAGCTTTTCAGAGAAGCCGGCCTTGTGATTGCATTTCCGCAGCGAGATGTCCATTTAGATACCCAGCGACCGCTGGAATTTCGCCTGATTGATACGAAAGACCCATCCGACAACCACAAAAAATAAAAAGATTTCAATTGTTTAATGTAAATATGCTTTGCCGCTGTGAATTAAATCGGTATAATTAAAGGGATTTGCTTGTAATGTTGTTGGGTTGAACAATGATAAAATTCACCTCAATTGTCAGCGGGAACTGTTGCCGGCGGTCGGGTTGTATTTATCGGACTGAAACCTTTAGCGGTCACGATCATTTTTGTTCGGAGAGTTATGCGCCATCGATACGGGTTTGCATTCGTCTTACTTTTTATCCCTTTTTTTTTGAATACTGCGTGCTCAACCCATCATGCCCTTGGGCCACCGCAAGATTATAACCGCCTTATAGAGCTGATTCAGCTCAATGACAAAACACAGCCGCTCTGCGTTTTTAATGATTTTGAAGAAGAATTCGACAAGGCCAGTCATCGGGCGACGCAACGGTATTTTAAAGAGCACCCGGGTTTGATCTTGCGGATTAAAGATCAACTTGAAGGCGGAAAGCTGCGGTGGAAACTCAGAAATTTGAAACATCGGCTGCTGTTTGTACCTGAAAACCGAATCGAATACGCCGTCCTTTACAAAAACTATTGCTTCGATGTCATCCGTGCGATTTTGGACAAAACCGGATTCGATAATCCCTATGACAGCATTCAAACCTTAAACCAGAGCCAACCGGTAATTCATAGAGACCAAGAGGGCGTCACGGCCTATATCGTTCATAATCTCGCCAAAGAATATGTCGGCACCTATGTTTTTTCCAATCAAACCGGGAAAAAAGTAAAAATTGAACTGAATGGCCAACTCTATAGCGGTGATGTCGGCGCCTATACGAGCACCCTGCTCGTGAACGAAAACGGAGCGATAGAATTCCTTAAAGACCGATACACCATCTGGCAAAACAGCGCCGAGAACCCCTTCACCGCCTTAACAGTGCCTGTGGAAGAGACGCTGCACATTGCCCTCAGAGAGCATACCGAAAGAGCCATCGGGCAAACGGTTGCGGGCCTGGATCGCAAAAACTTAAAAAGCGTGCAAAGAATAGTGGAAGATTGGATCGCAGTCGAAGAGGCGGTCGTCGGTGGTATTGTCTATTTATTGCTGCCGTTGATTCTAGAAGATTATCAGGTGGAACTGCCGGTGTCGTGGATCGAAAAAGATAGGGAGATTAAAATTCAATATAAAAAATACCGCCATCTGGAGAAAGGGATCTCACTGGTGGAGAAAATGGGTTATAAACAGGCGATTCGCCTGTACTCAAAAGATCCGGCCGCATTCAAGCAGCTTCTGCTATAAGTGGGCCGCTGCGGTGTTGCCCGACCACGAATTCTGGCATCCGGTATCTGCGTGCACCATATCATTCGAAGAGTTTTCCCCTGGGCCTAACCGGCCAGGCCAGACTGCCGCGGCTGACTTCGGCTGCCAGCTTAAATCCCAGCATTTTGTAGATGAGTTTGGCAACGGCGAATGCAGAATTACGATCGCCGGGATCATCGCATAACTCCACGACGTCGATGCCGATGACCTTTTTTCGGGTAAATATGCGCTGCAACAAAGCCAGGGCTTCATCCCGTAAGAGCCCGCCGGGCTCGGGAGTCCCCGTGCTGCGGAAGACACTCCAATCGAAAACATCCACATCCACCGTCAGGTAGACCGGATCGGCAAGTGCATCCAGGGCGGCATTGATATCAAACGCCCCTGCCATGTTCGCAATTTTTTAGCTCAAGTCTTTTCATCAGGGTACAAAACAAAGAGGGGGGATCCCCCCCTCTTTGCCAGAAATTGGTTTATTGCATTATTCCGCATGCACCTTGAATTCGGTTTCGATAGTGAATTGATGCAAATGCTCAAGCGGCCTTATTTACGCCTCTTTTAATATCGATCCAGCCGGTGTTCTTGTTGTAACTCCCCTCAAAAAGAATCATTTCCGGATGGTTATCCAGGGAGTTAAAGTCTCTGATGATCAAATCACTGATCACGGCTTCTTTGGAATCGAAGACCCTTATTTCAACGAAACCTTTTTCGATTGTGGGTCGCGCAACCCCCTTCAACGACCAAACCCAATCCGGATCCAGCTTTAACTGCGTAACCAAATACATCCCGACTCGCTCCGGTAAATCTTTAGGTTTCGGTAACTTTGAAGACCTTTGGTCTAAACTGCGGTCATTATTATTTTCAGTTTTCCAAAATTTCCAGCTCATTGGGTTTTTCCTTTTTTTCTCTGATGTTTTGCAAAAGAGAGGGGAAATCCCCTCTCTTCCCTGAAGTCAAGTGTCTATTCTTCCATAATTTTAAAAGATGTGATGGTTATCATCTTCGTCCCGTCAGCCTCCATCACCGTGCCTTTGACGGTAACTTTTTGGCCGACCATTTCCATGACCTCGTTGCCCTCATCGTTTTCGGCAATATCGTAGGCCATGCCGCTGTCGTCGACCAGCTGGCCATCATCGTTAATGATGCCCGAGATGCGGACTTCCGATCCGGCCACCGATATTCCGGATAGAAAGACGGATAGGCCGATGATTAGAATTCCTAAAAAGATTTTTTTTATGTTTTTTTCCATTTTGCGTTCCTCCGTGAGGTAGTTTGTTGCCGCTGCCGTTAAAAACAAATGGTTGACGTGTTACACCTGGTTTTTCAATTTGTTGAATTTTTTGACTAGAATAGCCTTTCTCCCCTTTTTGGTTTGCAAAATTCCTTTTATCTCAACCTCCTGCCTTAAAAGCGGCTTTAGTCTGGCAATCTGGTCCTTATCGACAAGCAGGTATTCCTCTTCATCCCGTGTTGCAATGATCAGGTCAAGCACGTTGCCTTTATTGTCCCAGCTGGCCGGTATGATAATGCCTTCTACACAGATCATTGTTGCCTTCTATTCTATTTACCGTTACGGGTCTCATTTTTAATCTTTTGTTGATCCTATGTTTCAGCAATCACCATGCCAATTTAATAAACAACTGAATTTTATATATATATTTAATTTAGCGGTATTGCCTTCAGAACTTTCAGTTCCTAAATTCAAAAGCGGCAACCTTAGATAATTAATGAAAAATGGTAAGAGTGAACTCAAATGGGTGGTCTGTTAAAGGAAAATGGGGACAGGAAATCGGAATTCCGAAATTAACTGTTCTCGGAATCACCGGTTCTGATTTAACAAAAAAAGCTGCAGGATAGGTTTACAGGGTCTTAAATTCGTCTTTTCTGATGCCATATTTATTCATCAGTTTGTTGAGCTGGCGGGTGCTGATACCGGCGGCCGCAGCCGATTCGCCAATCTTTCCTTTGTGGCGGGCCAAAACATCTTTCAAATAATTTCGTTCAACTTCTTCAACACCGCGCTGCCGGGCCCGAGTCAACGTCAGGGTCTCACTTGATGGGATAAACACGGGATTGGAGTCGGAATCAAAGAGCTCATTGGGAAAACTTTCCGGTGTCAGCTTGTCTGAAGTTTCCAGTATATAAGCCCGTTCGATCAAATTTTCTAATTCCCGGATATTGCCCGGCCAGGAATACCTGCTGAAGGCGTCCAGCACCTGGGGATGCGTTGAACGTATATTTTTTAAAGAAAAACTATTCAGGCTCCTTAAAAAGGTCTCGATGAACGATGGGATGTCTTGAATGCGTTCGCTTAACGCCGGTATTTCGATGGGAAATACGTTTAGCCGGTAATAAAGATCTTTTCTAAACTGTCCCTGGTCGCACATTTTTTTCAGATCGGCATTGGTGGCGGCAATCACGCGGACATCTGTTTTAAGGATTTCTTCACCGCCCACGCGTTGATAGGTCCCATCCTGTAAAACCTGTAATAATTTGATCTGGGTCGATGGTGTAATCGTACCGATCTCATCCAGAAAAATAGTGCCGCCGTGGGCGATTTCAAACTTTCCTAATTTTCTTTTTATGGCTCCGGTAAAAGCGCCCTTTTCATGGCCGAACATTTCACTTTCAATCAGTGTATCCGGGATTGCACCGCAATGAACACTGATGAACTGAGCATCCCGACGGTTGCTGTGCTGATGAATGAGCTTTGCCAGAACACTTTTACCGGTTCCCGTATCCCCTATGAGTAATACGGTGCTTTTAGTTGGGGCAACGGAACGCATTTTGTCGAATGTTTTTTTCATTGCAGGACTTTTTGTCTGCACAAGCTCAAGCGAATCAAGGTCCCAGAATTGATCCCGTAGATAATCCAGCTCCGATTGTATCATTATGGACTCGGCAATGCTATCAGCGACATACTTTACTTCCTCTGGATCTGCTGGCAGGGGAAG
>Ga0265303_10000354_pt1 | contig 25173 bp, 26 predicted proteins | sample Helome_2_FD_192494 | JGI IMG/M metagenome (GOLD analysis project Ga0265303, IMG submission 192494) | Marine sediment microbial communities from subtidal zone of North Sea - Hel_20160317 (Illumina Assembly) | ecosystem: Environmental > Aquatic > Marine > Subtidal zone > Sediment ... | reverse complement strand
CGCACGCTTGATGACGTGATCTGGCGTCGCTCGAAACTTGGCCTGCGATTGACCGATGAGCAAAAACAACAACTCGATGCCTGGCTGCAGGCGCATCAACCTTCAGAATCCGACAACGCCAACGCCAACGCCGCCTGAACGGGAGAACCAATGGCGCTTCAGCTAGAGAACATCAGCAAGGTCGCGGGACGGGAGACGCACATCCATCCCATGGACCTGAGCCTCGAGGCCGGAACCCTGAATGTGCTGCTTGGGCCAACCTTGTCCGGCAAGACCAGCCTCATGCGCCTGATGGCAGGACTCGACAAACCAACGACCGGGCGCGTGATATGGAGAGGGAACGACGTTACCGGGGTTCCCGTGCAACGCCGTAATGTCGCCATGGTTTACCAGCAGTTCATCAACTATCCGTCGATGAGTGTGTACGAGAACATTGCATCACCTTTGCGCCTGCAGGGCCTCGACAAGGCGAGCATCGATAGTAAAGTCCATGAGATCGCGGAGCTGATGAAACTCGAGCCGATGCTGATGCGTAAACCGCTTGAGCTTTCCGGCGGGCAACAGCAACGTTGCGCGCTTGCGCGTGCGCTGGTCAAGGGTGCGGATCTGGTGCTGCTGGACGAACCGCTGGCCAACCTCGACTATAAACTGCGTGAGGAAATGCGGGTTGAGATCCCGCGTTTTTTCATTGAGTCCGGCGCAATTTTTGTTTATGCCACCACCGAGCCATCGGAGGCGCTGTTATTGGGCGGTAACACCGCTGCGATGTGGGAAGGTCGGATAACGCAATTCGGCCCCACGCTTGAGGTCTATCGTGAGCCCGTCAGTGCGACCACCGCACAGGTCTTTTCTGATCCACCTATGAACTTTGTGAACGTCACCAAGGCCGGCGACAGCCTGCTGTTCGGTGCAGACCAGAGTGTCCGCGCCACTGGCGACCTGCTTGCTCTTCCCGACGATCGGTACATGGCCGGGTTCCGACCCAATCATCTGTGTCTCACCCCTCTGGGCGGAAACGCCCTCAAGTTCACTGCCGAGGTAACGGTTACTGAGATCACCGGGTCCGAGAGCTTTGTGCACTTGCAGCACGCAGATGACGCTCCCTGGGTGTCGCTGACGCATGGCGTTCATGAGCTGCCAATCGGCCAGACGGCCGAAGTGTTTGTGGATGTCCGGAATATCTACTTTTTTAACGCCAAAGAAGAACTGGTTGCCGCCGCGGTGGCAGCGAAGGCAGCCTGAACAGGGAGCGGACAATGGCAGCGATCCATCTGAAACAGCTTGCGCACAGTTATCTGCCTCATCCGGCAGGTCCTCGGGACTACGCGCTGAAACGCATCGACCACGTCTGGGAAGATGGCAGGGCCTATGCGCTGTTGGGCCCTTCCGGCTGCGGAAAAACAACCCTGCTGAATATTATCTCCGGTCTGCTTCAGCCGAGTGAGGGACAGGTCTGTTTCGACGAAGAAGACGTTACCAACCTGCCGACGGAGCTGCGCCGCATCGCCCAGGTTTTCCAGTTTCCGGTCGTGTACGACACCATGTCGGTGTATGACAATCTCGCGTTTCCTCTGCGCAACCACGGACACTCCGAGAGCGTTGTCCGGGAGCGTGTGTTGCGAATCGCCAAGATGCTCGATCTCAGCGCCGTGCTGAAACAGAAGGCACGTGGTTTAACGGCCGATGCAAAACAGACGATTTCCCTTGGGCGCGGCCTGGTGCGTGAGAACGTTGCCGCGATTCTGTTCGACGAACCGCTGACGGTGATCGATCCGCACCTTAAACACAAATTGCGCATGCAGTTGAAACGTCTTCATCGACAGTTCAATCACACCATGATCTATGTCACGCACGATCAGACCGAGGCGCTGAGTTTTGCTGACCGCGTGGTGGTGATGTATGACGGTGACGTGGTGCAGATGGGAACGCCCCAGGAGCTGTTCGAACGACCGGCACATACCTTCGTCGGTTACTTTATCGGCAGCCCCGGAATGAATGTGCTCGATGCAAGGATCGAGGGAAACCTTGCCTACGTTGATGGGCGTAGCATACCTCTTGCGCAAGGTTATGACGCCATCGCAGGCGAAACGGTCGAGATCGGTGTGCGACCGGAGTTTGCCCGGCTGGTGCGAAAGGAAGATGCGGGTGAACAGGGTCTGCCGGTAACCGTCAAACGTATCGAGGACATCGGTCGCTTCAAGATCGCACGCACCGAATTCTTCGGCCGCGAACTGAATGTTGTGATACCTGAGGGTACCGCGGTCAGCGATCGTGCAAACCGCGTCTTGTTCGATGCCCAGCATGTCAATGTCTACGCCGACGGCTGGATCGTCGAGGGGGAGGCGGCTTGATGAGGACCTGGAACAACAAGGCCTGGTTCATGGTCATCCCGGTCGTGATCCTGGTCGCCTTCAGCGCAGTGATTCCGCTGATGACCGTGGTGAATTATTCGGTGCAGGATACGTTCGGCAATAACCAGTTTTTCTGGGCCGGCCTGGAATGGTTCAACGAGATCGTCAACTCCGAGCGTTTTCACGATGCACTGGGCCGGCAGTTTCTGTTCACCTTTCTGATCCTGGCAATCGAGATGCCCTTGGGGGTATTCATCGCGCTGCACATGCCCACAAAGGGCTGGGGACGGCCCGCTTCACTGGTCCTGATGTCGTTGCCATTGCTGATTCCATGGAACGTGGTTGGCACCATCTGGCAGATCTTCGGCCGATCAGACATCGGCCTGCTCGGCCACGTGCTACAGCTGCTCGGTATCGAGTACAACTACACCCAGAATACGCTGGATGCATGGATGACCATTATCGTGATGGATGTATGGCATTGGACCTCCCTGGTCGCCCTGCTGGCCTATGCTGGTCTGCAGTCGATTCCCCAGGCGTATTACCAGGCAGCGCGCATTGACGGCGCCAGTCACTGGGCAGTGTTTCGTTACATTCAGCTACCGAAGATGAGCAGCGTGCTGCTGATCGCTTTCCTGCTGCGTTTCATGGACAGCTTCATGATCTATACAGAGCCGTTCGTGGTCACCGGCGGTGGACCGGGTAACTCGACCACGCTGCTGTCTATCGACCTGGTGAAGATGGCAATCGGTCAGTTTGATCTGGGTCCCGCTGCTGCCTTTTCGCTGGTCTACTTCCTGATCATCCTGCTGCTCAGCTGGGTGTTCTACACCGTGATGACTAATATCGAAAAGCAGGGGGATTGACCATGTCTGCAGGTGATACGCAGGCTTTGATATCCGCGCCCACCGGCTATGCAGGTGGGCGCCGCGTCGGTATCACCAAATCGGGCGTGGTGATGGTGACTTACATCACCTTCCTGCTGTTACCGATCTACTGGCTGCTGAACATGAGCCTGAAAACCAACGCGGAGATCCTGTCAGGGTTTTCGCTGTGGCCGGAAAATCTGACGTTTGGCAATTACATGACGATCTTCACGGATCCTAGCTGGTATTCGGGCTACATCAATTCCATCACCTACGTAGTCATGAATACCGTGATCTCGATCAGCGTGGCACTGCCGGCCGCTTATGCATTCTCGCGCTACCGTTTTCTTGGTGACAAGCACCTGTTCTTCTGGTTGCTTACCAATCGTATGGCGCCGCCGGCGGTATTCGCCCTGCCGTTCTTTCAGCTGTACAGCTCGGTCGGTCTGTTTGACACGCACATTGCCGTGGCCCTGGCGCACTGCCTGTTCAATGTGCCGCTTGCCGTGTGGATCCTTGAGGGTTTCATGTCCGGTGTGCCAAAGGAGATCGACGAAACCGCCTATATAGACGGTTACAGCTTCCCCCGTTTTTTCGCAAAAATCTTCATGCCGCTGATTGCCTCGGGTGTTGGTGTAACGGCTTTCTTCTGCTTCATGTTCTCCTGGGTCGAACTGTTAATCGCGCGCACGCTGACTTCGGTAGCTGCCAAGCCGATTGCCGCCACGATGACGCGGACGGTGTCGGCCTCGGGTATGGACTGGGGCGTGCTGGCCGCGGCAGGTGTGCTCACGATCGTTCCAGGTGCGCTGGTGATCTGGTTCGTGCGCAATTATATCGCCAAGGGTTTCGCCCTGGGCCGCGTCTAAGACTTTGGAGAAATAGACATGAATCTCGACATGAGCTGGATGGCCTGGACATGGCAGACCGCCGTGTTTTTCGGCTCGATAGCCACGGCCCTGGTGGTCATGGCCGTTTGGACATCGACGCACCCCCCGGTTCCGACTGTCGGTGTGCTGGGGATCGAGACCACGCCCGGCGACCGCCTGTTCATCTCCCTGCTTGGCAGCGCGTTTATCTGTTTGGGGACACTGTATTTTTTCGGTCCTCCGCTGTGGTGGGCCCTGGCCGCCTGTGCGCTCTATGCCCTGGCCGTATTTCGCTGGGTGTGAGCGTTACGCGCATTTCGAACAACCGACGCCGGATCAACGTCTATAACTAAGGTCCGGAGAATTAAAACTGGAGGAGAGTGGAAATGAGAAAAAACAGGATCACGGCGATTGCCGCGGCTGTTGCGATGGCGTGCGCTGGTGCGTCATTCAGCGTGACGGCCGATATGGCGGCCGCCGAACGTTGGGTAAGTGACGAGTTCCAGCCTTCGACGCTGTCCAAGGCGGATCAGATGAAAGAGATGGAATGGTTCATCCAGGCCGCGGCACCTTTCAAGGGCATGGAGATAAATGTTGTTTCCGAGACCATTACCACGCATGAGTACGAGGCCAAAACGCTCGCCAAGGCCTTTTATGAAATAACCGGTATCAAGGTAAACCATGACCTGATAGGTGAGGGTGACGTGGTCGAAAAGCTGCAGACCCAGATGCAGTCAGGTAAAAACATCTACGATGCCTACATCAACGATTCCGATCTGATCGGCACCCACTGGCGCTATCAGCAGGTGCGTAACCTCACCGATTGGATGGCCGGCGACGGCAAAGCGGTGACCAACCCGATGCTCGATGTTGATGATTTTATTGGCAAGCAATTCACCACGGGGCCGGATGGCAAGCTTTACCAGCTGCCCGACCAACAGTTTGCCAACCTGTACTGGTTCCGTTACGACTGGTTCACCGATCCCGATATCAAAGCGAAGTTCGAGAACAAGTATGGGTATGAGCTGGGAGTTCCGGTCAACTGGTCTGCCTACCATGACATTGCGGATTTCTTCACCAACGACGTGAAGGAGATCAACGGCGAGCGTGTATACGGGCACATGGATTACGGCAAGAAGGACCCGTCGCTCGGCTGGCGTTTCACCGATGCCTGGTTGTCCATGGCAGGTGCGGGTGATAAGGGCGAGCCGAACGGTCTGCCGGTCGACGAGTGGGGTATCCGGGTCGACGACAAGAGTCGTCCAGTTGGTTCCTGTGTGGCCCGCGGTGGCGCGACCAATGGCCCGGCAGCGGTTTACTCGGTCGACAAGTACGTCGACTGGCTGAAGAAGTACGCACCACCGAATGCTGCGGGTATGGTGTTCTCCGAGGCCGGACCGGTCCCGGCCCAGGGCAATATTGCACAGCAGATCTTCTGGTACACCGCATTCACCGCGGATATGGTGAAGGACGGCATCCCGGTAGTGAATGCCGACGGCACGCCGAAGTGGCGCATGGCACCGTCGCCGCATGGCGCGTACTGGGAGGAAGGTCAGAAACTTGGCTACCAGGACGCCGGCTCCTGGACACTGATGAAGTCCACGCCGGTCGATCGTGCCAAGGCGGCCTGGCTGTATGCCCAGTTCGTTGTATCCAAGACTGCTTCGCTGAAGAAGTCGCATGTAGGGCTGACGTTCATTCGCGAGTCGGACATCAACCACGGGAGTTTCACCGAACGCGCACCGAAGCTTGGTGGACTGATCGAGTTTTACCGCTCACCGGCGCGTGTGCAGTGGTCGCCGACCGGCACGAACGTACCGGATTACCCGAAGCTCGCTCAGCTGTGGTGGCAGAATATCGGTGATGCCTCATCGGGTGCCAAATCGGCCCAGGAGGCGATGGACGCGTTGTGCAAGGCGCAGGAGCGTGTGCTCTCTCGTCTGGAACGTGCCGGTGTACAGGGTGATATCGGACCGAAGCTGAACAAGCCTCAGGATCCGAGTTTCTGGCTGAATCAGCCCGGCTCGCCGAAGGCCAAGCTCGCCAATGAGAAGCCGCAGCCGGTCACCATCGATTACGATGAGCTGATCAAGTCCTGGCAGTAAGCACGGGGATGCATGGCGCACCGGAGTTCTGCTCCGGTGCGTTTTGCTTTCTCCGGGAAGAAGCATAGCGAGATACCCAATACCCAAAAAACGGAGACATCGGATGCCCAGCCACGTAGTCGCCATCGACCAGGGAACCACCTCAACCCGCTCGATCGTCTTTGACGCCAGGCTGCATCGTGTCGGTGTCGCGCAACAGGAGTTTGACCAGTATTTCCCGCAGTCAGGGTGGGTCGAGCACGACCCTGCCGACATCTGGCGCACCACGGCAGACACGGTGCGTGGTGCGATGGCCGATGCCGGCGTCACCGCGGAAGACGTTGTGGCCATCGGTATCACCAATCAGCGCGAGACGGTCGTGATCTGGGATCGCGAAACCGGTGTGCCCGTACACCGTGCGATCGTCTGGCAGGATCGGCGCACCTCGGACTACTGTGAGCAGCTGGCTGCTGAAGGTAAAGAAGAGCTGATCCAAAACAAGACAGGCCTGGTCATCGATCCCTATTTCAGTGGCACCAAGGTGAAATGGCTGCTCGACCATGTCGATGGTCTTGCAGACAAGGCGAGCCGTGGAAAGCTGGCACTGGGTACTATCGACACCTGGCTGATCTGGAACCTGACCGGCGGCAGGGTACACGCCACCGACGTAACCAACGCGGCAAGAACGCAATTGTTCGATATCCACAGGCGACAGTGGGACGACGAGCTTCTGCAGCTTTTTGGTGTCCACGAATCGATGCTGCCCGAGGTGCATGACTGTGCGGCCGAGTTCGGTATGACCGATGCGGTTCTTTTCGGTGCACCGATCCCAATACGCGGGGTGGCAGGCGATCAGCAGGCGGCATTGATCGGTCAGGCCTGTTTCGAACCCGGCATGATCAAGTCGACCTACGGCACGGGATGTTTTGCGGTGCTGAATACGGGTGATACGCCAGTCAGCTCGCAGAACCGGCTACTGACGACCATCGCGTATCAGCTCGAGGGCAAGCCAACCTATGCGTTGGAAGGGTCTATCTTCATCGCCGGGGCTGCGGTGCAATGGCTGCGTGACGGCCTGAATCTGATAACGAACGCTGGCGATACCCAGGCATTGGCCGAACAGGCCGATGCGGGGCATCACGTCTATCTGGTACCTGCCTTCGTTGGCCTGGGTGCGCCGCATTGGGATGCCGAGGCACGCGGAGCCATCTTCGGCCTGACCCGAAACTCGGGCCCCAGGGAGTTTGCGCGCGCCGCACTGGAGAGTGTCGGCTACCAAACGCGCGACCTCCAGCAGGCAATGCAGAAAGATTGGGCCGGCGCGCGCGGTAAGGTGCTGCGCGTCGATGGTGGTATGACCGCATCAGATTGGGCCATGCAGTTTCTGGCCGACATTCTCGACTGTCCGGTCGACCGCCCCAAATTGCTGGAAACAACGGCCCTGGGATGTGCCTATCTCGCAGGGTTGCAGAGCGGCGTCTATCCGCAAACGGAAGAGTTCGCAAATTCATGGGAACTCGACCGAAGGTTTGAACCACAAATGCCAACGGAGGTTCGGGAAAAATTATACGCGGGCTGGCGTGATGCATTGGCTCGAACGCTTTCGCCCGCAGGAGGGGGCGCTTCCTGAGCAAACGTTGGAATGCCGAGCATTCAGAAAAATTTCTGCCGTCGGAAAGCTGTCAGCGAAATCGACGACAGTTCTTTTCTCCATGCCCGTAAATGCTTGAATCAACTCCAGGTTCCTGACCGGAGAAGTTCGGAGCTGTTGACAAGTCCTGCGTCAACCAGACCCTGAGGAAAGGTCGGTTTGACCGTCAGTACGGCGAAGGCCGCCGGGCGACACATCGAACGTCCGCTTGAAAGCACGACAAAAAGACGCTTCTGATTGATAGCCCAGCTCACTGGCGATCAGCGATACCGGGTCGGCGGAGTCCAAAAGACGCGTCCGGGCGACCTGCATGCGCCAATCTGTCAGGTAGCGACCGGGCGACAAGCCGACCATTTCGGTGAATCGCGCTGAGAAAGCCGATCGCGACATCGCGACTTCCTTGGACAGTGCAGCTACGCTCCATTCCTGTTCCGGCGTCTTGTGGATCAGTGCGAGTGCCCGTCCGATTTGACGATCACGCAGTGCCGCCAACCAGCCCTGATCCGCTTCGGGTGAGGTTTCCAGCCATGAACGAATGGCCTGGATGACGACGACGTCCGCAAGGCGGGTGATCACGGTTTCGCCGCCCGGCTTCAGCGAAGCGGCTTCACTGGCAATGAATCGCAGCGTGCTTTGCAGCCAGCCACCGGTGTCATCGTTCCAGCTATCAATGTGAATTGTCTGCGGCAAGAGTCTCAACAAGTGCTGTGCCGCGACATCATCAAAGCGAACGACCCCATACATCGTGCGCGTCAACGTACCACCACCTCCGTGTCGCATGCATTCGTATCGATCACTGATCTTCTCGATCGGAAGATCGAACAGCGGTTCCGCGGACAGGTTTGGATCACTGCTGATGATATGTGGGACGCCGTGGGGGATGAGCGCGAGGCTTCCTTGTTCGAGCAGTCGGGGCTCGGAACCTTTGACTTCCAGCCAGCAACGGCCCGACGTGACGACCAGAAATGTCATCACGCCGTCCAGTTTCGGGATTTCGATGGCGAAAGGTGCCGTGAACTCACCACGGCAATAGAGTGTGCCGATCAGGCGCAGCATGTGTAGCGTTTCGCCGAGGGGATCGGCCGGCTCCGGCAGCAACGGATCGGGTTTCGTCATGATGCTTTTCGTCGCAGTGAAAATAATCGGATACCCGGAATGATAGACGATCTGCACATCAATGGAGACAAAAAGGCATGGTGTGTCCAGCTTTCTGTGCCTAGGCTTAACACACGTTCCACCATGCAAGAGGTAAAGACCATGCAACATCCACCTATTCTCGTCATCGGTTCCAGCGGGAAAACGGGGAGTCGAATCGCCAGGCAGCTCGCGGATCGCGGTTATTCGGTCCGTCACGGATCGCGCCATTCGACGACCCCGTTCGACTGGGACAAGCCGGATACCTGGCCGGCGGCGCTCTCTGGCGTTCATTCCGCGTACATCTCTTACTTTCCGGATCTCGCCTTTCCCGGTGCATCGCAAAAGATCGAAGCATTGACGAAGTCTGCGGTTGCGGCGGGCGTAAAACGGCTCGTCCTGCTTTCCGGCCGAGGAGAGGTTCACGCCGAGCGCTGCGAGGACATCGTGCGGCGGTCTGGTCTGGAGTACACGCTGGTGCGCGCCGCCTGGTTCGCCCAGAACTTCAGCGAGGGGTATTTGCGAGAACCTGCGCTGGAAGGCTTGGTCGCTCTGCCGGCGGGTGATGTACGTGAGCCCATTGTCGACGTTGACGACATAGCGGACGTTGCGGTGGCTGCGTTGACGGAAGATCGACATGCCGGGCAGCTGTACGAGTTGACGGGACCTCGGCTTTTGACGTTTGACGAAGCGGCGGCTGAGCTGTCTAACGCCATGGGGAGAGAGGTCCGCTATCGGCCGATCACACTCGAAGAGTTCCATACATCGATGCAAGAAATTGGAGGACAGTTGGTCGCCGATGTCTTCACCGAGATCTGCCGCGAAGTGCTCGATGGGCGAAACGCATCCCTGGGTGATGGCGTGCGGCGAGCGCTGGATAGAGCGCCGCGTGATTTCGCTGGCTTCTGTGGTGTGGCTGCGGCGGCGGGTGCTTGGGACCGGGCGGCTTAGCAAACTGGCGGTTCCAGCCACAAAAGGTCATTCGCAGCTTGATCGGCTAAGGAGAAGACTGGCCAGCAGCTGTGATTACCCCTGAAAACCTATAGATTCAGTTTGAGCGCAAACACGGTTTTTTGACGGACGCGGGTTTTGGTTTACCAGCACACTTGGCGTCTGAAAAGAGTCTCCACAGCCATCCGGAGAAACAGGAATCCTGATGTCTTCATGACGGATCGCTTACTTCAGGTAGCTTCCGCACATAAACGGCTGCATACAAAGAAAAGAACGACAAAATCAGCACAGTCGCGGCCGCGCCCAACCAGTCGCTTAGCAAACCAGCCAGACCTCCTACTAGCATGACTATGCCGATAACCGAGTTGGACACCGCCACATAAGCTGCGCGATTTTCATTGTTGGCCATGTCGACCAAATACACTTTCCTACCGAGTCGAGCGCCGCCGTGCATCACATTTAAAACAAAGAACACAATCGCTAGCCCATATTCGCTGGTTACCCAAGACCAGCCGGCTACCAGAGCGAAGTATGTAAAAAGGCCAAGTAATCCGGCGCCTGCGGCTGCGAAGGCCATCACCTGGCGGCTGGACTTATCACCAAGGTATCCCCAAAAGGGTGCGGACAGGATGCCAGCTAAACCATTTGCGACGATCAATGTACCGAGCCCCAACAAGTCGCCTTCAGCCTGCTGCTGAGCAATTATCACGTAGAACGGCGGCAGCAGTGCGATGGCGAGCAGCAGGGAACGGGCTGATACGAATTGTTGAAACGGTTTATCCTCGACTAGCAATCGCATCTGTTGCAGGGCGACTCTTGCTGCATTGCCGCCACCCTCTGTCGCACCTGGGGCCTCCCGAATAGTCGCGAAAGCAACAGAAGCAATGATCCACAAGACACCACCTGCAGTCAGCAAGCCCGCGAATACACCGAGGCTCGAATCTTCCAAACCGACCGACCCCATCGAAAGGCCGACAGCAAGCACACCAACACCCGACAGGCCAGCGCTCCAGCCCATAAGCGCACCCCGCCGGCTTTTGGATACGGTCTTGCCAAGTACATCCTTGGCAGAAACCGAACATAGGCCCCTCGCCAAACTGTAGACTACGAGCATCAACACAATCACGCTGCCGGCTGAGCTGCCCTCAAGCATTAAGGCGGCAAATGCCATTCCGAAAAGGCCCAGCGAGGATAGAACGGCGCCCAGCAGCCAGACCCCCTTGCGGATTGGCAACTTGCGCACATAAGCGGCCACGGCCAGTTGCGGCACAAGGACGCCGCTTTCACGAATTGGAACGAGGAAGCCGGTGAAGCCAGCCGGCACGCCCAACGAGACAAACATCCAAGGTATTACGAGTTTGGCGCTCGATATTTCGTCTGCGATCTTGCCAAGCAGGTTGGCTACCAAGTAAGCGAAAAAGTTGCGCGGAAGATGGTTACAAGCGGACTCTGGTATGTCTTTACATACCCGGGCATCTTCATCACCGGTAATGCGATCGTACAAGTCGTCCAGAAACTTGCGTGGAATTTGTTTGCCCGCAGCCATTGATCAACTTCGCATTGCCTAAATCATGAATACCCCTCGACTTTGGGGGGAAATGCCTAGCTGCTGACCCGCGCCTGATCAACGCTGAGCTACTGATCTGCCGTTCTGCAATATCTACGCGTTGAAGCAGTGGATCGAACAAAGAGGTAGCAGTATGCCGCTGCCTCGTAGGTCGGCTTTGTGGTTATGCCTGCCGGACCGGCCGTTCTACGAATGATCGGTTACAGTGTCGATAGCCGATTATTCTATCATCATGACGCCAAGCTACACTGAGGTTAAAAAGGCCGGTTCAACCGGCCTTCGCAATAAGCTCTGCTTTTCAGGTTGGCTTTCCTGCGGCAGTGGCTTCAGGCACCTCCACCAATTGTCCTGTCTTGCAGTCATAGATGTAGCCATATACGGGGATGTAACCGGCAACCAGTGGATGAGCCTTAATCCGCTTCACATCCTCGACTACGCTCGCCGCATTATCCAAAATGGTGAGCCAGTTTACGTAACGACCTTCCGGTGAACCAGGCCCTTTACCCGTGTCATGCCAACCACTTGAGTCCACCGTGGCGGTTTCCAGACTGCTGTTTAACAGGCCGGCCATGATGTCATTGGTAAATGTTTCCATTCCGCAATCGGTATGGTGTATCACGAACCATTCGCCAGTACCCAACAGCTTATGCGAAATCACCAATGATCGAATGGCATCGTCGCTCGCACGGCCACCTGCATTGCGGATTACGTGTGCGTCTCCCTCGGCTAGACCTGCATACTTGGCTGGATCAAGTCGTGCATCCATGCAGGTCAGGATGGCGAAATGCCTCCCCGGCGGCATAGGAAGCGCTCCTTTGTCACCGAAGTTGGCTGAATACTCGTTATTTGCGGCCATAACCTTTTCGACGGTTTTGCTCATAGTCTCCTCCTTTGCTTCACCACTGTATGAAATGATCAGATTGATTTTGTTCGGTGGCTCGGAAAGCCTAGTAGACGATCAGCAAATCGTCGACTCACAGATGGAAATTCAGCATCAGTAGTCGAGGACGCGCAGATGGGAAATTCCGCATATATTGAAGCAGGGCTATGGAATGACCGCTCGTGGTCTGAAAGCGTCCCTAAGCCGTGATGTGCTAACTGGCGGCAAGGTGTCGATGGACGCATGCCTGACTGAATTACTCAGTCCATACACGGACGTTCCCTACCAGTACTGGTGTCAGCTTCATATGCTTAACGGCCCTCTCAATCGCTCGGTAACTCGTGCCAGCTTGGGACAAACAGGCCGACTCGTACCGGATGACATCCATGCAGACTGAGAAAAGCCACCGCTCCAGTCATTGCTTCAGCAGCCAGGCTCGCCACTAATTGTAGGGATTTATTCTGGGAGGAAGTAGTCGACAGCGAATCACTTCGTCCTGAGGGACACTCCCTCGGTCTGACCAGGAAGCTGACTATGAAAACCCGACAGGGGCGAAAAGCTGAACCGTTTGACCATATATTTTTTGTTGTTATTGATGTGTTTATGTAATAGAAACGCAACATAGGGCAAAAAAGCGGTAGGTCTAGTCTTTGCATTCATCACATTTACCGCACCTCATTGAGGGAGAAACGACCTATGGACTGGATACTGGTTGGCAAATTATTCTTGATCCTGGCTCTGGTGGTGGGTAACGCGTTCTTCGTCGGATCTGAGATCGCACTCACCTCGGCCCGACGCAGTCGCATTAAGCAACTCGCCAGCACGGGCAACAAATCCGCCAAGATCGTGCAGGTGCTGCACAACGAGCCGGAACGCTTCTATTCGGTGACCCAGATTGGCATCACCCTGGTCTCCCTGGCGCTCGGTGCCATCGGGATGGTCACACTCACCCAGATCATGGACCCGGGCATCGTGGCAGTCTTCGCCGGCCTCATCGGGGACGGAGCGAAGGTGGAGGGTTGGGCGCATACCTTTTCTTACATCGTGGCCTTCATCATCATCTCCTTTCTGCATGTAGTCGGGGGTGAACTGGCGCCCAAGGTATTGGCCTTCCACAAGGCGGAGGCCATGAGCCTGTCGGTGGCCAGGCTCATCAACTGGATGCATACCGCATTAAAGCCCCTGATCTGGGTCATGAACAAGTCATCCAACGGGCTGCTGACGCTGTTCGGTCAGGGTGATCTCACGGAACACAGCGACAGTCAGTTTTCCATGACCGGAGAGGAAATTCGGACGGTGCTCAGCGCAAGCGAGCAGGAGGGGGCGCTTGACCCACAGCTGACCATGATGCTGCGCGGGGTGTTCGACCTGGATGAACACACGGCGCGCGATGCCATGATTCCGCGCACCGAGGTGGACGGCGTGGCGCATGATGCCACGGTCGCCGACTTATTGGATCTCTTCAAGGAAGAACTGCGCGAGCGCTATCCGGTGTATGAGACATCGCTTGACAACATCATCGGTGTGGTTTCGATGAAACAGCTGCTGAATAGGCTCGCAACCCTTGAGGACGCAGAGTCATCCGCCAAAATTGGCAGCCTGCCAGTGAGCGAGGTGATGATGCCCCCCTATTTTGTCCCGGATACCATGCGGCTGAGTACGCTGTTGAAGGACTTCACCAGCAACCGCAGGCAGATCGCCATCGTACTGGATGAGTACGGCGGAACCGAGGGGCTGATCACCCTTGAGGACATACTGGAAGAGATCGTGGGCGACTACGAGGACGAGTTTACGCCCAGGCACCGCCACATAAAGATGGAGGATAAACAACGATTCATCATCAACGGCGGGGTCCGTGTGACCGAACTGGAACCCAAGCTGAACTTCCCTTTCCCGACCGGGGACTACGTAACCCTGGGTGGGCTCATCAATCACAGCCTTGGCCGGATTTCGGAGGTTGCTGACGTGGTCGAGCTCGAGGGGGCCAGTTTAGAGGTGCTGGAGATGGACAACCATCGGATCACCAAAGTGCTGTTTGAAATCCAGGCTGTTGATGAGGAGCCTGAGCCATCGACTGAGAAAGAAAAGGCTAACCGCCAAGTGGTGAAATGGTCGTCAAAAGAGATCCTCAAAGATGAAGAAAAGTTGTCGGAAACTCAGATAATAGAAGGCACCTTCGGGGAAGAACAGCACACAGAAAAAAAAGATGCCAAGCAATCGAAAAAATGATCGTTTAATGCAACAATTTTTCGGGAAACGAACGGCAAAACCTGCGACAGTCGAATCTTGCATGGCCCACTAGTCGATAGTAGCCAACCTGCTCCGATATACGCGCTCACATGAAACTTGCCCAGCCGTGCCAATTGGCTTGCTAGTGTTGTTTCCGGCCGAGCAGCCAGGCTTCATGTAAGGACGGCTTTGTCGTTTGCTGCCGCATGCCTGACTGAATTGCTCAGCCATTACAGGTAGGACGGCAGTTCAGCCAGTTCCTGCCATTCACATCAGAGAAGCGACCGGCAGGTTCAAGCGCAAAGCAGACCCTGCGTTGTGCGGTGCAGCGGTCCAAAATACAAGGGCCAAACCACATTGCTGCATTTCAGGTCCGAGGCGATGAACGACAGGTCTTCATACTGCGCAGACATGACTGGGTCCGACCGTCAGGGCTTCTTGCCGATGAGCGGCGGGTGGTCGCTCGCATGCTTTTTCGCCTGCTTAGCGGCCTTCTTTTCCTTGGCCGTGTGCAAGGGCTGTTTCTTTTTTTCCTTGTTGGACCGCTGTTCATGACTGGACATATCGGTTTGCTCCTGCATAGTGGGTTCAGTACCCGGTTGTGATGAACAAGGAAGGCGCCGGCGCTTGCCGCCGCGACGCTGCCCAGGCGCGTCCATCATACATCGCCACATGTCTAGGCTATCGGCCTTGAGCCTGTTCGCTTCAAACGTATTGCTGACCTAGGCTGGACCTTTCGGTTGATCCGGAGCGACTATTGCCTGTCAGAGTTGTCTGTATCGATAATTTTTCTGGAACGCTTACGATTCCGATACAAGACCCGGAGCAGATGGAATCCTTTTCGCAGATCTTCGCAATGCCGGAGTGATGTCCGCGTGTCATCGGCAACTGTAAACCCGCCTACTTTTTTACAGTTTCGGCAATCGAATATAGACCCACCCTATCAGTCGTCGCCCGTGCTGTGTTGCACGGAGTCGGCAAATGGGTGCCCCTATTCAGGCCCGCCCACCACCGAGAGGTCTGCCGCGGGAAGGTCTGTCCCTTCAACATGGAACACCACAGAGTGGGCGAAGTACTCACCCAGCAAGACACGTTGCCCGCCTATCGCCACTCCCGCCTTGACTGTTCCGTTTTGGAGTATGTTGTGAGTACCGCTGCCCGCAGGTGTTTCGAAATAGACGGTGCAAGGACTGGACGCGCAGACGACCGATGAGCCAGGGCGCACCGTCACCTCAAAGAACGTATTCTGAAAATTTTTGGCGAGGCACCCCGACGAAAGCACAGCCAAGCCTATCGCGCCCAATGATCTGGTAAATCGAGAAACAATCGTAGTTGGATTCTTCATTTTCTGCTCCTTCTTCGCCTGAATTGCATGGTTGAGAGCTGACATGCCGTTGAACATCGCGACGCTACAACCCATTGTAGTCGACCCAAAGTGCCCCCTGTCGGTGGGGAGGCATGATAAGCCTCCATCCGTGAATGTTGTGGTGCAGCAGGCAGGAACAAGCCGTCATAAGCAGCGTGACCAGCCTACGGTCAAGCCTGGCCAAAAGCAGAACGCCAGGGCATATAGGGTTAACCTGCTTCACCTCCACCCAGCCTGTTCAGCATTCAGCCAGGATAGTGCCTCGCCTCGGTCGGTGAATATCTTCAGATTCCATTCAGTCGACCGCGGTATGGCTGCCAAGGATTCCGTTGCTATCATCGATATTCGAGTGTAGGCAACTACGGCCATCGCGCTGATCTGCGGGAGTGTGGCCAAGTGTTGCTGGGCCCCATAAGTGTAGGTATAGGCGTTCACCTTGTTAATGAGCAATCCGAAAGGCGAGTGCAGATGCGTGATCAGAAACTCATGGTAGGCAGCCACCATTTCAGTGTTCATTTCCACACCGTCGTTGATCAATACCTCGGCAAGATCCGGCTCTAGAATGATTATCTTAGCGAAAGGAAGTTCGTAGATATCCATGCTCCGCCCGAGATGGTGCGAACTGACAGTAATACTAGTCTGAAATTCGCAGCAGCCGCTCAGAAACTGAAAAAAGAATGAATATCGACTGCCCTTCTGTACGGGTCAAAACCAGCGTAAATGTGCTCCTGGCCAGCAACAACTTTCTACGTATAGACTGCATTGAAACTCTGTTCAATTCACTGATCTAAGGCAATGCGGTTTGCAGAGCCCGGTCGAAGATCAGCAGCAATGAGGTCGCCGCAGCATCCGATTTGCGTCGACTGAAGGCGTGGTCCCGTCCTGGCGCGGATGACTGCTACGTGTGTGTGCCAATTTGGCTGTGGTCCACTGACAGGCAGAGCGAGTCGAACTCGATCTCTCCCGCCGCATAGTGTCAACCTGAGCTCCTAGATGAGTCGACTCTCGCAGCAGGTTGGTTAGTGCCCGCCGCACCCGGCCGGCATCCGCTTTGCGTCAGGGTCAGGTTAAATGCAGGATGACAGGACCTTTAGAGACCGTCGGTGGACTGTTACTCAAGCCGGCAGCATTGGCTTTAACCCAATCACGCGCCACTTGGCTGCTTTGGTCAGTATCGCCCTGGTCTTGGCAGATTGTCACGGAAACACCGCCATCGTTGGTCCGAACAAGGGTGTAGGACACAAAGCCGTCGACCGCCCGCAGAAGCGTTTCGACATCTGATTTCCGTTGGTCTAGAAGTTCGAAGAGTTCTTTTGCTCCTGCCCCGGAATAGTTTCTAATTGCCGCATACATTTTTGATTCTCCTGATTTAATAGCTGACACGGGTACACCCCCCAGTCAAAAACCATCTTCGAAAGCAAAAAAATCGCGTTTTCGCACCGGAACCAGGCGACTGGAAATTCACGTGAAAGTCTAGCAGGTGGCCGGCACAGGTTTGCCAACTATAAAGCCGCTTTCCCATTGCTGTTAGGCCATCAACTGTAGGGGGCCTCTAACAATTCGTACGCGGTCATCTCGCGACCAGGATTCCGCATCTCGGGTGTTGCAAACCTTCGCAATAGCTGGCTATTACGTGCGGTTTGCGCCTTGACCTGCGAAATCCTGATCCGCGATCTGAATCGCGCAGAATTATTAGAAGCCCCCTGCAGCTAAAGAAATCGATACCGGAATTGCATGAGCGATGACGTGGTCAGTATGGAAGATCAGACTCCGGCGTGGAAACGCAATCTGGCCACTTGCGCTGCTGGTCGAAAACATCCCTATGCCGTGGTGTGCTGACTGACTGCAAGGTGTGGTTTGCTGCCGTTACCCAAGCCATGGGCTGGCAGAAGCCACACAAGCTGCGGCTAAGGACGGCAGTCAGCCATGAGCTGCCCATCATGGTCGCGAAACGACGGGCAGGTTCAAGTGCATTGCTGACCTGGCTGTGAATTCTGCGAAAGTTGCTCACACGAGTCGGATAACCGAATCCCTGCGCGTTTCCCGCTAAAGTTTTTTCGCCGTAATCATTTCAGTTGGCATCTTATTTGCTGTGTTTATCTCACCATGGTGAAGATGTTTGGCGTTCGTACGCCAACAGAATTCACGTGGAAATTGCTCGCTCCAACGCAGGCCAATCTACGGTCGGTGTCTTGCGGCCAAAAAATGATTACCAAATAAACCAACAACTTATCGAGGACAGCGATATGGATCTCATTAATCAACTGGTGTCGAACCTGGGCGTTTCGGAAGAGCAGGCCAAGGGTGGGGCCGGTATGCTTTTCAAACTGGCGCAGGACAAGCTGAGCGGTGGCGAGTTCGCACAGATTACCGACAATGTGTCGGGTGTAGACGACATGTTATCCGCTGCGCCAGCCGCCGCGGGTGGCGGCCTGATGGGAGCCATCGGGGGCCTGATGTCGTCGGTGGGCGGTGGATCCAGCAATCTCGGCGCGCTCGCCAACTTGGCCGGCGGCTTTGACAAACTGGGTATGGACAGCGGCATGATCGGTAAGTTTGTCCCGGTCGTGTTGGACTTCGTCCGCAACCAGGGTGGTGATACGGTCGGCAATCTGCTGAAGGGCGTGCTGTCGTCGAATTGATCTCCGGTCCTACGGTCGCCCACCGCAGCGATGCGCTGCCGGCAGATCCAATGCGCCAAAAGACAACGGTCTACTTTTCAAAAAGGTCAAAATGATGCTGTTCAAAAACTTCGTTAGATCAGGTATTTCGGCCGGACTCATGCTGCTGCTCGTTGTCAGTTCGGCAGCTCAGGCAGAGTCCGCCTGCAAGGGTTTGGCTTCCAGCCAGTGTTCGGGAAAGTCTGACTGTGTCTGGGTCGGCGGTTATACCCGCAAGGACAACCGCAAAGTCTCCGGCTACTGCCGGGCGAAAGGCGGCAAAGGCGCCACGAGCAGCAAAACGAAGACCAGGAAGGCGTCGTCATCGAAAGATTCGAGCAGTAAATCCGAACAATCCTCTACGGAAGCGAAGAAGAAGTCGTCTTCTACGAATAAGAATGTGACGAAGAAGGAATCTACGAAGCAGTCTTCCGGAAAGAAGTCAAAAAAGGAAAAGACGAGTACCAAAAAGAAAAGCGCCGAAAAATCCAAAAGCGACAGCAGCAAAACAAAGACCAAAGAAAAGAAGTAAACCAAAAAGGCAAAGACAGCGGGCTGAACCGTGAGAATTTAAAACCGCCATGCCGATTGAAGGAGTTACGCTAACCTGAAGAGAATGAGGCTTGCGGATATGAGTGGAGGATCGGATGAAAGCACCTTTCCCGGCAGATGAAGCCGAAAGAATCGAGGAGCTTCAACAGTATCGAATTCTCGACACCGAGCCGGAGGTCGAATATGATGATCTCGTACTGCTGGCTTCGAAAATCTGCGATACGCCGATTGCGCTGATGTCGCTCGTCGACACACAACGCCAATATTTCAAGTCGCGGATCGGATTGGATGCAACAGAGACCCCGCGCGACATCGCATTCTGTGCCCATGCAATCCTGCACGAAGAGCTGATGGTCGTGCCGGATGCACTGAAGGACCAGCGATTTGCCAAGAACCCTTTGGTCACCTCGGATCCGAACATCCGATTCTATGCTGGCGCCCCGCTGGTCACGCCGAAGGGCCGTGCAATGGGAACACTTTGCGTGATCGATCGCGTTCCACGGACACTGAATGAATCACAGCAAGAGGCATTGCAGGCGCTCGGCAGGCAGGTGGTGGCGCTGCTGCAACTGCGAATGGCCAAGGTGGACGCCGAACAGGCCAGTGAAGCCAAGAGCAAACTTCTCGCAGACTTGAGCGCAGAACAGGAACGGTCGGAGCGTTTACTCCTTAGTCTGTTCCCCAAAGCCATTGCGGATCGGTTGAAAAGCGAGCCGCCGACGTGCATCGCTGAAGAGTATTCCGAGGTGACGATTCTGTTCGCCAGCGTGCAGGATTTCTGTCGCGTTGCGGGTTCGCGGCCGCCCGAGCAGTTCATCGAGCTTCTGAATCAGGTGTTTTCACTGTTTGACCGCCTGGCCGACCAGCACGGGGTCCAGAAGATCAAGACGATCGGAGAAACGTACATGGCTGTTTGCGGACTCCCTACGCCACAATCCGATCACGCCGAGCGTATCGCCGAGATGGCCCTGAGTATGCAGCGGGAGATCGCGGCGGTTGAAACCGGTGCGCCCGAGACATTCAGGGTGCAGATCGGGATCCACTCAGGATCGGCGATCGCGGGCGTCGTGGGAATCAGCAAACTCGCTTATGACCTTTGGGGTCCTGCGGTCAATCTGGCAAGTCAGATCGAATCGAACGGCCTTGCGGGGAACATACAAGTCAGCTCAGCGACGCACAGCCTGCTGAAGGACAAGTACCTGCTTGAACCGCGTGGGGAATTTTACGTCAAGGGCCAGGGCGAGGTTTCAACCTATCTGCTCAGGGGGCGCGGCGCCGGTTGATTTCTTCGAGCAGCACCTCGGCACGGATGCGGGCATCATGATCCGCGGCGCCTTCCGCTGCGGATAGGCTGGACGCAAGCAATAACCGGGCAGCGTCGGTGTCGCCGTGCCCCTCCAGGCTTCTCGCGGCAAGGAAGAAACGATCGGCCGCCAATGCCTGCTCTCCGACCGCAAGGTACGCTTCGGCAGCGCGGGCAAGTGCATAAGCCATGTCTCGATAGCGGTGCGCGATTCGCAGTAGCTCTGCTTCATCGTCAAAGGAATGTGCTGCGATGTCCAGCTTCCCTTCCAGTCGGGACACTGTACCCTCGAGCTTTGCCAGATCTGCGCCAACAGAGGCAGAGAGGACAGCCTGGGAGGATGCGACAAGTCTTTCTGCAGACCGAAGTTCAGAATTCGCCGCATCCTTATCCCCGGCGTCGCCAAATATCTGCCCACGGAGAATCATTCCTTGGAGTTGGATTGATTGCACAGGATTCGAAGCAGCGATTTCGTCAAGGAACGTCAGTGCTTCGAACGGCCGCATGCGCAGATAAGCCACTTTAGCGCGGACCAGCTGTATGTCTGCCGTATTCGATGAGGCGCGGACAGCATCGTAATAGGCCTGGCGAAGCAGCTGGGCGGCTGTATCGTACTCTCCGAGTCCGATCTCACTCATCGCCAGGTTGTAGGCAGCATCGGCGGCCAGTGCGGCATCATTGATTGCCCGCGCGCGCTTGAGCGCGAGCCGAAACAGCTTCTGCGCCTGGCCGAAGTCACCCCGTTCATATGCGAGCCTTGCCGCTGACGAAGCCTGCACGACAACCGTGTCGCCGCGCTCCACGCTGGATCCCGGATCGGTGGAGGCGCAGGACGCGCTGAGACAGACCAGCGCAGCGGGAATCCCGAACTTCGCGATGCCATGAAACGACATCATCGGTCCGTACCCACGTGTTCACTGTTCAGGCGACTTTCATTCCCAGGCTGGTCCATATTGCCTCTCACCAGCCAGCTGCGTTGCAAGGCTTCCGTCAGACGCTGGATCTGGATGAGGGTTTCCTGACTCTGCAACATGACGCCGGGCAACATGTTGACGGCCTGCTCCGCCGATTTTTCCAGCTCCGGTAAAGAGGCCGTCAGGCGTCGTGCATCGGCGGAGGACAAGCGCAAGTTCTTCAATATCGCCTCCATGTCGGCTCCCATTTTCGGCAGCCGGCTCGAAATCGTGCGTGCTTCCCTAAGGGCCGCATGCAGTTCGTCAAGTGAAGCATTGACTTTGGGTAGCGCTGCCCGCAGCTCGTCGGCGGGCTTGGGGTCGAACAGCAACATTCCGGCCAGACTCTCGCGATTTTGCAGTGCCTCCGCGAGCTGATTGAAGTGCTGCAGGGCCTGCTGAATGCCGCCCTGCTGCCCGCGCAGTTCCACGGCCAGCTTCGCGTATTCGGAGATTGCACTACGCATTTCCTTGATCGCCGGCAAGGCCTCATCGCGAATGGCCGCCACCGCCTCCTCCATAAGCTGAGTGGGTGCCTTGTCTGACGTACTTTCCAGAATCCCTCCGCTCTCCGGAAGAGGGACGCCGTGGCCGCGTATGATTTCGATTGCGGCGTCACCGATACCAAGCGGTTTGCGGATGACGGCATGGGAATCCTCGCGCACGAACCGGATGAAATTTCCGCGAACACTGACTTTCGCGATCATATCTCCAGCCTCTGTCACAACAATGTCCCCTACTGATCCGACCACGGATCCCAGGACCTGTACGTCGCTGCCCTGGCGTAACCCAAGCGAACCCTCCGGCGGCAATCGGATCGCAAGCGTTCGGGTAGGCGTGAACCATCCTTGCGTGCGCGGACCAAGAAACAGCGCCACCATTGAGATCGCGATCGCGAGGAGGACAAAGAGGCCGACAATTTCATTGACTCGTCTGACTTTCAGGGGCTTCGGCATGATCAGCTTCCAGGCAAGATGGTCATCTGTGACCCGGTCATCGCGCCACGGATCGTGGGTTTGATGCCGGCATCGTTCCAGACTTCCCAATCGTCGGTAGTCCACAATACGGAAGCGCCACGTGACCGGGCTGCCCGAATGCTGGCCATCAGCGCCGGCATGATTTCGGGATAAACGCCGGCGGTCGGTCGTTCGAGAATCAGCAGATCCGGGCTTCCAAGAAATGCCCGGACACAGGCTGCGCGCCTGAGATCCGGCGCACGCGTATCTGACGGCTTACCCTGAGGAAGGCCTGGCAACGAGAACCGCCTCGCAAGTTCCGAGGCTTCGTCTCGGATGGTTGATTCCGGACGCTGCGTATGATGTCTCTGCAGCAGGGTAATGTTGTCGTCCATATCCAGTTCGCTAATCCAACCAGGCTCCTCGAACACTCGGCCAATCTTGGCACGTGCGGCAAGCTTGGCTTCCTCGGAAAGAGCTGACCACCGATCGCCGAGAAAAGAAACACTGCCCTGTATCGGCTCGATCAAACCTTGTGCTACGTCGGCCAGTTGCAGAGAAAGATGTCCAGCCTCCAGGCGAACGAGCATCAATTCTGACTGCCGCAACCGAAAACTTACCTCCCATATGGCGGTATCGTAAAGGTGTCCTCCTTCCACTGTGACCTGCTGAAACTCAAGAATGGTGTCAGTCATATCTAATCCGGTTGGCGACATTCCTGGATGTGACATGAAGCTAGGAATAGGTCGCGATAGAGACAATCGCGCTTACAGTGAACAATGCGATCACTGAGCGCTGAACGGCGATCCGGGAAGCCCGAGGCACCTCGGCAGTTGTATCGCCGGCGCCTAAACCTTCGGCACAACAGATGGATCCGGTGAGCATTGCAGGAACGGTGCTCTTGACCAGCAGATTGACGACATCCACAGTGGTAATCGCACTGAGCGTTGCCTGGGTGTAATCGGATAAGGAGCCGGTCTTCGCATCGATCCATATCCCGAAAAAGTAGACACTCAGGAACGAAGAGGCAGTAAATATCAAGGTCAGGCAGAGCACCGATAGCGTCAGGGCAAGAACCCGCGGGATGACATAAAAAGCCAGTGGATCGAGGCCCTGGCCCTCCGCCACCCGATCTTCACCTGATACGTGGGTAAGCGCGAGTTCCGCGGCCATCGTGCCGCCGCTGCGGGCAATCACGACGAGATTGACGAGCAGGGGCGCCAGTTCCCGCAAAATTACCGCGACGAAAACCGGACCCAGGAACAGCGACTGCACGATGTTTGCCAACCACACTTGATATTGCACCACCAGCAATACCCCAAGCGCAATCGCAAGAAAGCAGGCAATCCCGATGGCCTCTACTCCGGAGGAGAGCACCGCACGTGCAAATGCATTGCGGATTGTGCGCCGCCAGTATGACGGCCGAAATACCGCCATTAGGGCCGCGGACACAATTGCCATCATCTGCAGCAGCTTGCCAATCTGTTCCCGCGCAATCTCTCCGACAGTCGCAAAAAGCCCGAGGGCCAGGCGCAGCCCGTATCCCAGTCGGCGCATCAGATCTTGATCGGCATTCATGCTTTTGGCATATGCACCTGTAAAGGAAACATGACCCCTAGTTTTCCAAGAGTCTAGCTGGAAACCTCTTCGTTTGAGCTTTTTCGGTCGATTGCGTTGCGATAAGGCAGCATTGAGTTGTTTTCTACGGGATCAGCCTCTGCGCATACAATGCCATCTGGACCCAAAGGCAAAACCGGAGCATGTCCCAAGTTGGTCGAAACGGCCCATTAGCCGTGATTGGCCGAACGGAAGAAGTGTGTCGATAGTGACCCTTAAGATTGGGTAACAAGGGCAGGGACTGCTCCGATTAGAGAATTTTACGGTTCAGTAGTCGGCAGTCAGCCGTAGGCCGACCTCTTCCCGCCCCGCCGATCGGGCCGAAACCGGTTAAATTCGGAGTTCCATGCCCGCGAAAAATCGGTCAATTTCGTGTTCAGATTTCAGCACAACAGAGCAGAATTGCAGTCAGGGCGTTGGGGCCGTCTCATGACCGTCTCAACTCAAGTGTCGCCCTCGATCTCGGATTGAAGTTTCTCGAGTTCATCCAGCACACTCATAAACTTCGTGCCAAAAGGCGTCAGTTTTCTTCTCAGTGATGAGGCGGGTTGGGTGGCCGGTGCAGTATGGGACGTCGACGGTGGCGTTATGGCAGGGCGCAATTAGCTGACTCATCGCAGAGCATTTGGGCTGCCCGGCATCATGTGATCGATTGGGAAACGCGGGGACAAAGAAATGGAACTGGTAGATGAGGACTTGACAGAACGCGTCGTCATTGATTCGCATGCAATGCGGTGGACAGCTTCACCTCAACCCGGCGTCGACCGTAAGGTACTCGAGTCCCTGGACGCAGAAACCGAACGCGTTAAGACGATTGTGAGGTTTGCGCCGGATAGCTATTTCCCGGAACACACTCATGATGGCGGCGAAGAATTCATCGTTTTAGAGGGCGTGTTCTCAGATGAAGACGGTGATTATCCGGCAGGTAGCTACGTACGGAATCCCCCGGGTTCTTCGCATAGGCCGTTTACCCGGGAGGGTTGCACGATCTTGGTGAAGCTTTGGCAGTTTGGCGAAGACGATCTCACCGCTGTTAGAATCGACACCAACAGCGTGCAGTGGCATCCGGGCCTGGTCGACGGCTTAGGGAACCTCTGATCAATTCATGGACTCGCATCTTGCACTTATAATTTCCAGCTTCTGCGTTGCAAATCTTCGCAATAGCCGGCTATTACGTGCAATTT
>Ga0265303_10000353_pt1 | contig 25193 bp, 24 predicted proteins | sample Helome_2_FD_192494 | JGI IMG/M metagenome (GOLD analysis project Ga0265303, IMG submission 192494) | Marine sediment microbial communities from subtidal zone of North Sea - Hel_20160317 (Illumina Assembly) | ecosystem: Environmental > Aquatic > Marine > Subtidal zone > Sediment ... | reverse complement strand
TCCTTGCAGAAATTAAATTTTTTGGGATCTGCCTTATATATTGCAGCACACCCGGATGATGAAAATACGCGACTGATATCTTATCTTTCAAACGAAGTTAAAGCCCGAACGGGATATTTATCTATTACCAGAGGTGATGGAGGCCAAAACCTTATAGGTTCGGAACTTAGGGAATTATTAGGGGTTTTAAGAACAGAAGAATTATTGGCTGCAAGAGGCGTAGATGGTGGCGAACAGTTTTTCACCAGGGCTAATGATTTTGGGTATTCCAAACACCCGGATGAAACTTTAAAAATATGGAACAAAAAGGCCGTTTTAGGCGATGTTGTTTGGGTCCTTCGAAATTTCAAACCGGATGTTATTGTAAATCGATTTGATCACAGAACACCAGGTTCAACCCATGGACATCATACCTCTTCGGCAATGTTAAGTGTAGAGGCCTTTGATCTTGTCAATGATCAAAATGCGTATCCTGAACAATTGGATAAAGTAAGTCTTTGGCAGCCCAAAAGATTGTTTTTTAATACCACATGGTGGTTCTATGGTAGTCCTGAAAACTTCGAAAAAGCGGATAAATCCAGGATGATGAATTTAGATGTTGGGGTTTATTATCCCATGAAAGGGCTTTCCAACAATGAAATTGCTTCTATTGCGAGTAGTCAGCATTTAAGTCAGGGGTTTGGAAGATTGTCCAGCAGAGGGAGTCAGGACGAATATATAGAATTATTGTCCGGAGACATGCCAACTGATAGAACTAATGTTTTTGAGGGAATCGATACAAGCTGGTCAAGAATCAAAGGCGGTGAAGCCATTGGAAAATTATTATATCGTATAGAAGAGGATTTTGACTTTGCAAATCCTTCAAAACACCTTGCGGAATTACTGGAAGCGCACAAATTACTTTCTGATATCGAAGATGATCATTGGAAGCAAATCAAATTAAAAGAACTGCAAGATATTATTCTTACTGTTTGCGGGCTTTATCTTGAAGCTTCATCCGAGGTCTCAAATGCGTATCCCGGTAGTACTGTAAAAATAAATATTGAGGTTCTTAATCGAAGTAATGCTGCTGTTTTATTTAATTCTGTTTCTCTTGCCTCAAATTCTTTTGACCAGAATAAAATACTTTTAGCTAATAATCAAAAAAAGAACCTTGTTTTGGATCTCAAAATACCTGAAACGGAACAATACACAAGTCCTTATTGGTTAAAAGAGCAAGGAAGCCTGGGTATGTACAAAGTGAATCAACCGGAACTAATTGGAAGCCCCGAAACGATACCTCCTTTTAATGCAAGCTTTGAATTGGAATTCGATGGCTATCCTATAAAAATTGAAAAACCGGTTATTCACAGATATTCAAAACCTGATAAAGGGGAGCTTTATGAACCCTTTGATATTATACCCGAAGCTACTGCTAGTTTTAGTGACAAGGTGTTAATTTTTGCAGACAGAGCTCCCAGAAAAATCCCGGTAACTATTACCGCTCATAAAAACGGACTTAAAGGAAATGTGCAATTGAGCCATAGTGGAGGTTGGGTTGTTGATGAGGAATTTATAGAATTTGAAATTGCAAACAAAGGTGATCAAAAGACGGTTGTTTTTACTTTAACACCGCCGTCTCAGGAACATAAATGTTTCATAACACCCATTATTCGAATTGATGGTAAAGAATTAGATAAGGAGCTAATAGAGATTGCCTATGATCATATTCCTAAACAAACAGTTTTAGTTCCCTCAGAAGCAAAAGTTGTAAGACTGAACATTAAGAAAGTTGGCGAGAATATAGGTTATATAATGGGGGCCGGAGATGAGGTGCCTGAGAGCCTGGAGCAGATAGGTTATACTGTTCATCTTATTGATCCCAAAGCTATAGAATCGGGTAGTCTTAACAAATATGACGCAGTTGTTACAGGAATCAGAGCATATAACGTTATAGAAGAGCTTGAATTTAAACAACGTTTTTTACTGGAATATGTAGAGCAGGGAGGAAACCTTATAATACAATATAACACTGCGGGGCGCAGAGACGCCTCTTTTAAAGATCTGGCCCCCTACTCTCTTAAAATATCCAGAGACCGCATTACCAATGAGGATTCTGAAGTGAAGATTATTGCAAGTGACCATGCCGTCATTAATTTTCCAAATACTATTACCAATTTGGATTTTGAGGGTTGGGTCCAGGAGAGAGGGCTTTACTTTCCGGATGAATGGGATCCTAAATTCACACCTATTCTACAAATGAATGACAAAGGAGAATCCCCAACCAATGGAGCGCTGCTTGTAGCACCTTATGGTAAAGGCAATTATGTTTATACAGGAATAAGTTTTTTTAGAGAACTTCCTGCCGGAGTTTCCGGAGCTTATAAACTATTCGCTAATATTTTATCATTAGGGAAAGAACAAATAGATAGTACTACAGATATTAAAGGTAAATGATGCTGGAAAAACTTACCTGGAAAAAGGAATATACCTTAGTGTTGGTTCTCAACACTATTTACATTATCGTATTTTACATTGTAATGACCACATACAGCTAATATGGGGAAACTAGACTGGATTATACTTTGTGTAACCCTATTATTTATAGTTGTTTATGGGGTCTGGAAAACCAGAGGTAATAAAAATGTAAGTGATTACGTACTTGGAGGAAATAAGTCCAAATGGTGGACGATTGGCATTTCTGTAATGGCAACTCAGGCCAGTGCTATTACTTTTCTCTCCACCCCCGGACAGGCTTTTCACGACGGAATGGGTTTTGTTCAATTCTACTTCGGACTGCCATTGGCCATGATAATTATATGTATTGTGTTTATTCCTCTATATCACAAATTAAAAGTATATACTGCTTACGAATTTCTTGAAAGAAGATTTGATCTTAAAACCCGTACTCTTGCTGCCATAATATTTTTAATACAACGAGGCCTTCAAGCAGGAATTACTATTTTTGCTCCCTCTATTATCCTCTCTGCTGTCTTGGGTTGGGATTTAAAAACCCTCAATATTATTATTGGCTCCTTAGTAATTATATATACCGTCTCCGGTGGTACAAATGCAGTAAGTGTTACCCAAAAACAGCAAATGTTTGTTATTATGACCGGGATGTTTATTGCTTTCTTTTTTATTCTTGGGTTTTTGCCTGCAGATATCACATTTACCAAAGCCCTCAAAATTGCAGGTGCGAGTGATAAATTAAATATTTTGGATTTCAGTTTCAATCCGCGTACCAGATATACATTCTGGAGTGGGATAACCGGAGGTATGTTTCTTGCCCTGGCTTACTTTGGTACGGATCAGAGTCAGGTTCAGCGCTATCTCTCAGGAAAATCGGTTCGTGAAAGCCAACTAGGCCTAATCTTCAACGGAATTTTTAAAGTTCCTATGCAGTTTTTTATCCTTCTCGTTGGTGTCATGGTTTTTGTATTCTATCAATACAATCCGTCCCCCTTAAATTTTAATCCTGCTGCTACGAATGCAATAATGCAAACTTCCTATGCAGAAGATTACAAATTATTAGAGGAAGGTCATAATAATTTAGAAATTGAAAAGAAAATGGCACAGGAACAGTTTTCTGCTGCATTGGATATAAACGACCAAGACGCTACTACCGAAGCTAAAAACGAAATGCTCCTGATTATTGAGAAGGAGAAAAAAAACAGGGAAGCAGCAAAGGCTTTGATAAGAAAGGCAAATGACGTTGTTGAAACCAATGATAAAGATTATGTGTTTATTCACTTTATATTAAACTATTTACCAAAAGGATTAGTAGGGCTTTTATTGGCGGTAATCTTATCTGCCGCTATGTCTTCGACCGCTTCAGAACTTAATGCTTTGGGAACAATATCTGCTCTCGATTTGTATAAAAGGAATAAAAAAGATGAATACTCTCAGGAACATTATGTGAAGGTTTCTAAGTTATTTACTTTACTTTGGGGTATAGTTGCTATTCTAATAGCCTGCGTGGCAACCCTCTTTGACAACCTAATTCAATTGGTCAATATCATTGGATCTATTTTTTATGGAAACATATTGGGCATGTTTTTACTAGCCTTCTTTTTCCGGTTTGTAAAAGGGAATGCTGTTTTTATCGCGGCTATTATCACACAGGTGGTTGTGATATTCGTATGGTATTTGGATTGGATGGGGTATTTGTGGTTAAATGCTTTCGGCTGTCTATTTGTTATTCTATTGGCTGTTATATTCGAATCATTTGACAGGCTTCATAAGAACCCTCCCATTAAAACCTAATAAAATTTGACATCCGGAGATAGCACATTTAATAAATGATACTTGTTCTTATATGAAATAAAAAACCCCAACCAGGTAAGGTCAGGGTTTTAGAAAATGTAAATTTCGATAATGTTATAATGCGCCCCACTCTTTAAGGGAATCTTTATTCATTTTAACATAATCTGCATTGTTGGCTGCCTCTGCAACTGCCAAAGATTTCCTGGCAGCCTCAATAGCACCTTTCGTATCACCCATTTTAGCATAAATAAGGGATTGTCTCCTCGTCATCCAAAATGCTTCGTCATTCATTGCTACTGCTTTATCAATCCATTCTTTTGCTTTGGACAGGTCTTTTCCTTCCTCAAAATAAAAAGAAGCAGCTGCAAAATAATCGTTGGCAGATGGGCCATTCATGACACTTTCAATACTCTTAACTGCCTTTTCAGCGGTTGGCACTTCAAAAGCAACACCCACATAAGCTTTTTCCCACATCATTCCAAGAGTAGCTCCATTATTGTCTAAGTCATCAATACTCATAGTAAAGGATTCTACATTAGAAGGCATATTATATACCTCAACAGTTGTCTTGGCGGCTACTTTTGAATCATCCCAATTCTGAGGAGTACCCCAATTGTTGGTGTCCGCATAGAAAATTACTTCCCAGGAAGTTAGTCCGGGTTTTGTAAATATTGCGTAAGATCCGGCTTTTACTTCCTGGCCGGCAATAGTAACGTCATCGCTAAAAGTTATCATCGAATTTTTGTTAGCCCCGGTTCTCCATAATTTATCATAAGGAACAAGATCACCAAAAATAGTTCTTCCGCGCATAGAAGGTCTTGAATACTCTACGCTCACATCAGTCAATCCAACGGTTTGCATAATTTTTCCAGATGGACTGGGTGCAGGTGTTGTTATCTGTCCGTTCAAAGAAACAGACCCCACAACAACACAAAGTAATAGTGTAAGTTTTTTCATTATTTATTAGGTTTTATAGTTCTAACAAAACTAAATATAATGGTCTATTTCCCTTGTTAACAAATCCTTAAATAATGCTCAAAGAAAGTTTCAGTCCAGTATAAATGGTTTAGATATTGTTATGCCCTGCAGATAAAAAGTTAAGTAATATACGGCACTTCCTAATCCGCTTAGATCTATGCTGTTATTTTCAATTAAACTTCCATTCGTGTGTCTAACTCTTTTCCCGGTTATATCAAATATAGCTCGTCCGAACAAGGGTGCACTTGAATTAAGATCGTACTGAAGTTCATTTGATCCAAAGGTTCTGTAAATAACCAATTCATTTTCCACTTTTACCGTATCTATAGGAATTTCTATTGGTGGTTCTTCAGGTTCCTGAAGGGCATCGTTGGTTTCAAAAGTGTAGAGTTGAGAAGCAAGAGTTATGGGAGGTACGTTATTTTGGAAACGTTCCGAAGAAATATAATACGTATTTGAATCTGAATAGGTGATTCCCTCAACCTGGGAAAACCCAATTCCCAAACCCGTCTTTTCTTCAGTCCCGTTAAATGAAAAATTTGTAGTGAGTTCATCCATCCGGAGAATAAAAGGTTGTAATTGAGGTGAATATCCCAATAACATCAGGACATTTGAGAATTTGTTGTATGCTGCTCCGGTAACCAGACCAGAGACATTATAAAATCCCATATTCTTTGCTGAATAAAATCCCGGAATTTTAGGAATGGAATATGCGACCGTTCCATTTGTCTGCCATTGTTTAGTGAATATGAGTAGCTGGTCATTAAAGTCAACCATGGCTTCTGCATCCCAGTCAGAATTCTGCATTTCGGAAAAATCCGTTTGATCTTCATAGGAAAAATTTATTCTTTCAGCACTTATTATATTGGAAATGTCAAAATCAGATTTAGCTACTCTATAGATGGTAAGATCTTGCCTGCTGCCGGTATTATTTCCGAAGTCCCCAATATAAATGTAGGATTCGTCCTGTGTTATATCTTCCCAATCTATATTGGAAGCATTGTTTATTGTGATAGTCCGGATGATCTGCGAGCTTAAGGTATCTAATTCATACAATTGGGGAGAATTTCCCGAATCATTATGAGTTATGAGTTTGTTGTTGTAATAAATAAGCCCGGAGGATTCCTGAACATCGTCGGGTAATGTCCCGACAAGGGTGGCACTCACCTGGGCATTTAAGAAAACGACAGGAAGGAAAAAACCTAATATATTTAATTTGGAAATCATAAAATTTAGATACTGAAATATACGAAAATCACACTTTGGACCACAAATTTTCCGATCATAAGACGTATTGCCCCAGTGTATGGGTTTATCCCACCTAAATACAAGAAGATAAAACAGGCTGACATTTACTATTTGTTTAACATATTTAATTTTTTATTAAACAATATTGTATTTAATTTTGTTGAAAACCTTTTAATGAAATTATATCAACTACGTTCCAGACAATGCTTACCCATTACACAAAAGGAGGCATGGACCTTTTTATCAAATCCGGCAAATCTAAAGGTTATCACACCGGAACACATGGGGTTTCATATTTTAAACGGTGCCGACAGGGATATGTTTCCGGGTCAGATAATTCAATACACGGTTATGCCAATTGCCGGAATATCCACCAAATGGGTTACCGAAATTACGCATGTAAAGGAAGGTGAATACTTTGTAGATGAACAAAGGTTTGGACCTTATGCGTTATGGCATCACAAGCACTTTATAAAACCTATTTCAGGTGGGGTAGAAATGGAGGATGTTATTGACTATAAGCTGCCTTTTGGAATTTTGGGTCAGTTAGCACAGCCCATACTGGTTAAAAAGCAACTCAAAAAAATATTTGCTTACCGTGAAAAAAAGCTGGAGGAACTTTTCGGACATATGAAAGACTCCCCTAATGAATTAAGTATAAAATCCATTTAATATTGAAGAAAAATATATTATTAATCGGCGGATCTTATGGTATTGGTTTATCCATTGTAAAGCAGTTACAGGAAACCCATAAAATTTATGTAGCATCGAGAAGTGCAGATGGTTTGAAGGAACTGAACGTAGAACATATTCAATTTGACGCATTAACCGACTCATTGAATAACACACAATTGCCCGAGGAACTTCACGGATTTGTATATTGCCCCGGCAGTATTAATTTAAAACCTCTGAAAATGCTTAGTATGGCCAATTTTGAGGAAGATATGGAACTAAATTTTTTTAGTATGGTAAAGGTTGTTAAAGACATTATCGGCAGGATGGCAGACAACTCAAGTATGGTTTTCTTTAGTACAATGGCCGTAAGTGCAGGAATGCCGTTTCATACAAGCGTATCTGCTGCCAAAGGTGCTATAGAGGGTTTTGCAAAATCTCTTGCCGCAGAATATGCACCTAAAGTGCGAATAAATGTTATTGCACCCTCACTTGTAGATACCCCGCTGGCAGGGCGCTTATTAAACAATGACCGAAAGAAAGAAAGCATGGCAGAACGCCATCCTCTCAAAAGAGTAGGAAATCCTGAGGATATTGCAAATATTACAGCTTTTTTACTAAGTGATAAAAGCGCTTGGATAACCGGTCAGGTTTTAGGTGTAGACGGAGGTTTGTCTACCCTCAATATCAACTAAATGCTGAAAAAAGTAAGTATTTTTTGGTTTCGAAGAGACTTAAGGTTGGATGATAACATAGGGCTTTTCAATGCCCTGAAAGGAATTCATCCGGTACTGCCTGTATTTATTTTTGATACTGAAATACTTCATTCCCTACCGGAAAATGATGCCCGGGTGACTTTTATTTACGATTCTTTACAGGAATTGAGAGAGAAACTGAAAGCGCATTACCAAAGTTCCATTGGTCTCTATGCAGGCAATCCATTAGATATTTTTAAAACCCTTATTAATCAATATAACATACAAAGTGTATATACTAACAGGGACTATGAACCCTATGCTCAAAAAAGGGATAGTGAGGTTGCAACAGAATTAAAGTTATTCGATATCGAATTTAAAACCTTTAAAGATCAGGTAGTTTTTGAGGAGAATCAGGTTGCAAAGGATAATGGTAAACCCTATTTGGTTTATACGCCCTATTTGCGCAAGTGGAAACAAAAATTTAAAACAGATGAACCAGCAATGGTTTATGATTCGGGATCATTTTTAAACAAGATGTTCAAGAAAGCTGATTTACCTAATTTGACATTAGCAGAGATAGGGTTTAAAAGAGCTGATACCGAGGTTCCAGCTTATAAAATTTCAGCATCATTAATTAATTCATATGAAAAAACCAGAAACTTTCCGGCACTTGAGCATGGCACCTCCAAATTAGGGCCTCATTTGCGATTTGGAACTGTTTCTATACGACAGGTGGTATTAAAAGCCCTAAATGCCAGGAATGAAACATTTTTAAATGAATTGATTTGGCGTGAGTTTTTTATGCAAATTCTATGGCATTTTCCCCATACTGTCCATAAAGCTTTTAAGCCAAAATACGACAGGATTCCATGGAGGAATAATGAAAAGGAATTTGAAAAATGGAAAAATGGGGAAACAGGATACCCCCTGGTTGATGCAGGAATGAGGGAACTTAATTCTACAGGGTTTATGCATAATCGGGTACGAATGCTGGTAGCAAGTTTTCTTTGTAAGCATTTATTAATAGATTGGCGTTGGGGAGAGGCTTACTTTGCTACAAAACTTTTAGACTTCGAGCTTAGCAGCAACATTGGAAACTGGCAATGGGCTGCAGGGAGTGGTGTAGATGCAGCTCCTTATTTCAGAATCTTCAATCCACTTACACAAGTAGAAAAATTTGATCAGCAAAAAGAATATATTAATAAATGGGTTCCAGAACTGCAGGAATTGACTTATCCCCAAATGATGGTAGATCATAAAATGGCCCGTGAACGCTGCCTAAGAATATACAAAGATGCACTCAGCTGAATCCTTTTAGTTGCATCTCACAAATTAACATTCTCTTAAAAGAATGAGGTGATATAATTCCATAAATTTATAATGTATGAACACCTAAAAACAAATTAATATGACAACCAGGGAAGTTGCAGACAAATTAATAGACATGTGTCGCCAGGGAAAGAACCTTGAAGCGGTGGAAGAACTTTATGCTGATAATGTGGTTAGCAAAGAAATGCCGGGATACCCTGTAGAAATTACATCCGGCATAAAAGCCGTTCATAAAAAGAGTGAAGATTGGGTAGCGAATGTACAGGAGTTTCACAGCGGTGATATTTCAGATCCTGTTGTTGCCGGTAACCATTTTACAACAAGAATGTCGTTCGATGTTACTTTTAAAGATCGCGGGCGCCAGCAGATGGATGAAGTTTGCGTCTACGAGGTAAGTAATGGTAAAATCGTAAATGAACAATTTTTTTACACGATGTAGATCAGGAATTATCAAAGTGTGCAAAAAATTAAAAGTCATTGACCCAAGGGTTAGTGACTTTTTATTATAGTTAAAGACATTAAACTGTAAAAAAATGTATTTTTATTGGATTGATGACTCATCCTAATACAATCGCTAAAAATATGAAAAAATTATTCTTGGGATTATTGCTTATTCTAAGCTATCTGGGCTCAGCTCAGAAAATCAGCAACAATAAAAAAGCAATCATTCAATCAATAGAAAAACACAACGCCGAATTAATAGCTATTAGCGATTCTATTTGGGCCCTTGCCGAAACGGCATTTAATGAAAATCGATCTTCTGTGATTTTAGCTGACTATGCAGAAAAGAATGGTTTTTACGTTGAGCGTGGCGTTTCCGGAATGCCCACTGCTTTTATAGCAACTTACGGATCCGGAAAACCGGTAATAAGCATTTTAGGTGAATATGACGCCCTCCCGGGAATATCTCAAAAGGCACAACCTACAAAAGAAGCTTTAAATGAAGGAGCGGCCGGACATGGTTGTGGTCATAATTTATTTGGGACAGCCAGTCTTGGAGCTGCGATGGCAGTAAAAGAGCTCATAGAACAGGGTAAAATTAAAGGGACCATTATGTTTTTTGGTACGCCTGCAGAAGAAACATTTTTCGGAAAGGTCTGGATGGTGCGGGATGGCTTGTGGGATGATGTTGATGTTAATCTAAGCTGGCATCCCGGGGACAATACCGAAGCCGATGCTCAAAGCACACTGGCTCTTGTTGACTTTAAAGTTGAATTTTTTGGCCAGGCTGCGCATGCATCTGCCGATCCCTGGAATGGGAGAAGCGCTTCTGATGCACTGGAATTATATACAACAGGAATTAATTACTACAGAGAACACATTAAACCAACGGTACGGATTCATTACCATATTCAAGATGGTGGACAAGTAGTTAATGTAGTACCCGATTACTCTAAACTTTGGGTCCGTGTAAGGGACACAAAGCGAAGCGGAGTAATGCCTGTATACGAAAGGGTTCAGAAAATGGCCGAAGGTGCGGCTGTAATGGCGAATGTAGATTATAAAATTTCCCTGATTTCAGGAATATATGAGGTTTTGGTGAACAGATCGGGTGAGGAGATTTTGCAAAAGAATTTAGAATATTTGGGTGATATTACATATACAGAAGAAGAACAGGCCTTTGGTAAAAAAATTCAGGAGGTAACAAAAAAACCTCAGATAGGGATGGACAGTAAAATTAACCCACTTAAAGAAACAGAAGAAAACCCCGGGGGTGGATCAACAGATGTAGGTGATGTAAGTTGGAATGTCCCGAACATCAATTTAAGCGTGACCACGGCACCAAAAGATACCCCCTGGCATTCCTGGGCGGTAGTTGCGTGTGGTGGAATGAGTATTGGTCATAAAGGGATGACCTACGCTGCTAAAGCTTTAAGCATGACCGCTGTAGATCTTTTTGAGGATCAAAAATTAATTGAAAAAGTTAAGGATGAGTATTATGATCGGAAGGGTGGCGAGGTCTATGAAGCAAATATCCCACCCGGCCCTCCACCAGTGGAAGACAACTAATAATAAAGTGTAATTAATACCAAATAAATTATGACAGAAAGAGAACTAACAAAAGAGTATTCAAAGGGTGACCTCACTGTAGTATGGAAACCAAGAAAGTGCATACATTCAGCTATTTGTGTAGCTACCCTGCCTAAAGTTTATGATCCGGACAAAAAACCCTGGATTGAACCTGAAAATGCATCTAATGATGAATTAAAATCACAAATTAAAAAATGTCCTTCCGGGGCGCTAACTTATATTATGAAAGGAGAAACAAAAAATTCAGAAGAAGGAAATAACAATACTCGAGTGGAAGTAATGGCTAATGGTCCGCTTTTGGTACATGGGTCTTTAGAAGTTAAGGATGCCAGTGGTAAGACTGAAGGTAAAAGCGGGGTAACTGCATTATGCAGATGTGGTGCATCAGCTAATAAACCCTATTGTGACGGAGCACATAAGAAAATAAACTTTGTGGGGTAAAATATCTGTTGTGCATTCATAATTATAGTAAATGGATTTGGTAGTTATTGTCTTAACTAATTTCTGAATATTATGAATAACATATTTAATAAAACGCTTGTAATTCTATTTATAATGGGTTCGGGACAAAGTTTTGGACAATCATCCCAGCTTAAATCAATGCTGGAAATTTATTCACTGGGAAGCGGGGAACGAAAAGTCATATATGAAGAAAAGGCACACTTTGCAGCTCCCAACTGGAGTCCGGATGGAAACTATTTAATTGTGAATCAAAATGGCCTTTTATACAAAATAAGGACAGATGGAAGCCGTAAGGAGCAAATAGATACAGGAACTGCTGTTGAATGCAATAATGATCACGGAATTTCACCGGATGGCACCATGCTGGCCATTAGTAATAATGATCCAATAGAAGGAGTGCAATCCGGTACTTCAAGGATCTATATATTACCTCTTGAAGGAGGTACACCTCAACTTGTGACATTAGAATATCCATCCTACTGGCACGGATGGTCTCCCGAGAGTGATGCCGTTGTATATACCGCAAGTCGCAATAATAACTTTGATATCTATAGAATTTCAATTCAGGGAGGTGAGGAGGAACGCCTCACCAACAGCCCGGGACTGGATGATGGCCCTGAATATTCCCCGGATGGTAAATACATTTATTACAATACAATGCAATCCGGAAAAATGGAAATTTGGAGAATGAAATCTGATGGTAGTGAAAAAGAGCAATTAACTAATGATGTATATTCCAATTGGTTTGCGCATCCTTCACCGGATGGGAACTATTTTGTTTTTATATCCTATCATGAAGATCAGGGAGACCAGCATCCTGCTATGAAGGCTGTTTCTTTGCGTCTTTATGATTTAAATACCAATGAAATTAAAAATCTCTGCATGTTTATAGGCGGCCAGGGAACAATTAATGTCCCATCCTGGTCACCCGATAGCAAGCACTTTGCTTTTGTGTCCTACAGCAGTCAATAATCATTTGAATACAAAGACAAAAAAGTCTTAAAAAAACAATCCTATGAAAAAACTGATTCTCTTATTATCCGTATGCTTTTTATCCTATTCTTACGCCCAGGATTTTGATTTTCAATTCGACCATTATTCTATTGTAGTTACAGATCTCAAAAAGACAGGAGACTTCTATGCTGACGTATTGAAATTAAAAGAAATTCCCCATCCATCGGCATCAGAAGGGTTTAGATGGTTTAGTATTCATGGCAATTCTCAACTTCACCTTATAGGTAAAGACTCCGTGATACGTCAAAATAATAAAAGTATCCACCTCTGCCTGGCAACCAATAACCTGGATGGACTCATTTCGTTTCTGGAAGAAAAAAATATTCCCTATTGGGATTGGCCTGGCAAAGAAAATGCCATTACAGATCGTGCAGATGGAGTACGTCAGATTTATATCAAAGACCCTGAAGAGAACTGGGTCGAAATTAATACAGCAATCCACAATTAACGACTAATCAATTATTTGGATTTAAAACTGGAATCCGATTTTAGAAAATTAACGAGACATCAAAAAAATAATAATATGAGTAACCCTATTAAACATATTTTTCCTTTAGGTTTCCCTTGGGAAACACAAGACCCGTTTTTGTTCTGTGTTTATCATTTAGATCATTACCCAAAGGGCAATAGTGCCATGGAACCCGATGTTTCCCTCGAAGGGCGTAACCTCGGTAACGACTTTACCATAAAAGACGGTTGGAGAATGTATCACGGACATACTATTCCTGGGTTTCCCTCTCATCCTCACAGAGGATTTGAAACGGTTACAATTGTAAATAAAGGATATTGTGATCATTCAGACTCATTAGGTGCAGCCGGTAGATTTGGGCAGGGTGATGTACAATGGATGACTGCTGGCAGGGGTGTGCAGCATTCTGAAATGTTCCCTTTGCTGAAAACAGATCAGGATAATCCGTTAGAATTATTTCAAATTTGGATCAACTTACCTAAAGCAGATAAATTTGTTGAACCTCATTTTAAGATGCTCTGGCATGAGGACATCCCCCTAGTTAAGATAAATAATACTACAATAAAAATAATTGCCGGTAACTATTCCGGAACGCCTTCACCAGAGCCTGCACCCAATTCCTGGGCAGCAAATTCTGATAATGAAGTGGCCATATGGAATATTCATATGGACGAAAACGAAACATTTAGTTTGCCTCCTGTATCCGTAAACTCAAATCGCACTCTTTATTATTATGAAGGCGCCGAAGTAAAGATTGGTGAGCAGGTGATTAAACCCAATCATGGTGTGGAACTTGTTTCAGATGCCAAAGTAGTATTGGTAAATGGCAATCAGAAATCGCATTTCTTATTATTGCAAGGGAAGCCTATAAATGAACCGGTTGCCAAATACGGGCCCTTTGTGATGAATACGCAGTTGGAAATTCAACAAGCCATGGAGGAATACAGACTAACTCAATTTGGTGGCTGGCCCTGGCCGCATGCAGATAACGTCCACCCTAGAGAAAAAGGAAGATTTGCCAAGTATCCAAACGGGGATGTTGTAGAACGCTAATATTATGAAGATTAATTAAACTGTTTTGGTAATTTGGACTTCTGCTATAAGTAACTCTTTAACTTATATCCTTTCAATCCTTGCCCCAATTGCCTTTAAGCGATTGTCAATATCCTCATAACCCCTGTCTATCTGCTCAATATTATGTATAATAGATGTTCCTTTTGCGCATAGGGCGGCAATTAAAAGAGATACACCCGCTCTGATGTCCGGGGAAACCATTGTAGTAGCCTTTAAGGTAGACTTAAAGTCGTGGCCAATAACTGTGGCCCTGTGTGGATCACAAAGAATAATTTTTGCCCCCATATCTATTAATTTATCTACAAAGAACAAACGGCTTTCAAACATTTTCTGATGGATGAGCACTTCGCCCTTGGCCTGTGTTGAAATAACCAGGATAATACTTAACAGATCCGGCGTGAGCCCGGGCCAGGGTGCATCTGAGATCGTTAAAATAGAACCATCAATATAGTTGTGAATTTTATAGCCCTCTTTATGTTCAGGAATGTAAATGTCGTCTCCTCTTTTTTCTAAAGAAATACCCAGTTTTCTGAAAACTGACGGGATCTGTCCAAGGTAGTCCCAACTGACATTCTTGATGGTTAATTCGCTTTTGGTCATAGCTGCCAGGCCTATCCAACTCCCTATTTCTATCATGTCAGGTAGCATAGTATGCGCTGTGCCTTGTAATTTTGAGACCCCCTCAATTACCAATAAATTAGACCCAATACCGGAAATTTTTGCTCCCATCCGGTTTAACATCTTGCACAATTGTTGCAGATAAGGCTCACATGCTGCATTGTAAATAGTTGTTTGCCCTTCTGCCAGGACAGCTGCCATAACAATGTTAGCGGTACCTGTAACCGATGCCTCATCTAAAAGCATATAGGTGCCTTTTAGTTTTTTGGCCTCTACCCCATAAAAATGCTCCTCTTTATTATATCGGAATTTAGCACCCAGTTGTATAAACCCTTCAAAATGGGTATCTAATCGGCGTCTGCCTATCTTATCACCTCCCGGTTTAGGAATGTAACCCTTGCCAAATCTGGCTAATAAAGGGCCTACCAGCATAATAGAACCTCTTAATCCCCTTCCATCAGATTTAAATTGTTCAGATTGCAGATAGGACAGATTTATGTCATCGGCTTTAAAGGAATAAGATCCTTTGCCCTTTTTCTGAATTTTTACTCCCAGGTCTTCTAGTAAGGAGATTAGCTTGTTGACATCAACAATATCCGGAATGTTGTTAATGACTACCTCATCCGAGGTGAGCAAAACCGCACAAAGAATTTGTAATGCCTCATTTTTAGCGCCTTGTGGAGTTATTTCCCCATGAAGTTTATGGCCGCCCTCAATTTTGAATGTTCCCATTTAAGGAAGAAAAATTTAATACCGTTTTTTACCTCTATTAGTATTTCGATGACTCTTTTTTGAGGAACTGGTTCTATTGGATTTTGTAATCCGTGATTTAAGAAACTGTCCACTATCTGTAAGGCTAACGCCATCAATAGCTAAATCTATTTTGCCATCACTAAGTTCATAGAGGTGCTTAAAAATTGCTTTATCCTCTACGGTATCCTTGTTCCAATTAAGGTAACACTTCTTCATGTGATTAGCTATAGCGTATTCCAATCCGGCACGCATATCGCCCTCATCCCATCCTATAGCTACATCTATCATTCGCTTAATATTATTCCCATAAAAGCGATATTTAGGATGGTTTTGTGGGTATTCCAATGCATCAGGTCTTGCTTGTAGGACTTCTTTTGGAGTTATGGGAAAAGGTGAATCAGCTTCCAACTTAAAGTCGGACATTATAAATAGTTGATCCCAAAGTTTATGCTGAAAATCGGGTACATCCCTCAAATGAGGTTGAAGGTTACCCATGACACTAATAATTGCCTTCGCTACTTTATTTCTCTCTTCATCGTCTTCTATGGAAACGGCATGATCTACCATTTTCTGAAAATGGCGACCGTATTCTGGAATAATGAGCTTTTCGCGCTCAGTATTGTACTCTAGGTTTTCTACTGGATTCAAATTTCTATATAATTCTGATTAAAAATATGTAAAGGAAGTATCTCTATAACGGTTGCAAATTAGGAAAATTATCCCAGTTATCCCAGTTTATAAAGATATTACGCCTTCAACCAGGCCAACTTCTTTATATTTTTCTATAACCTTATCAGGATTTGCAAGATTTACTGTTATTGAAAGACTGGTATATTTCCCCTTGCTGGATTGTTTAGATTCAATAACTGCTCCCGCATTGTCAAATATTTGTTCTATTTGTCTAATCTTATCCCGATCTGTGGGAACAATAAATTTATACAAGTAATCCGAAGGCCAGCTATTACTTTTAAGTAATTCTTCTTTGAGTCTAAGGTAAAATTCATCTGATTTCTCAGTATCCATTTATTTTTTTTTACAAATATAAAGCTTCGTAATCAATTTTTTATGCTTACCCGCATTGATTACTTTTGTACTTGTAAAATATAGCTTTTGAAATCTAAAAAAGTAGTTATTACGGGAGGACCAAGTACAGGAAAAACGGTCATTATACAACAACTTGAAGCTTGTGGCTATACCTGTTTTCACGAGATTGTGAGAAGTATGACTCTTGAGGCAAAAAAAAAGGGTAATCCTGAATCATTTGTTTCCAATCCACTTGCTTTTGTCAAAGAACCTTTTGAATTTAATCAAAGAATCCTTAGCGGCAGGAAGGAACAATATAGTAAGTCATTTAATATCAATAATCCCTTTGTCTTTTTTGATCGGGGTATTCCAGATGTTTTAGCCTATATGGACTATTTTGACCAAAGTTACACCCGGGATTTTGAAGACGCTTGCAAAAACAACAGATATGATAAAGTTGTAATCCTGCCACCGTGGGAAAAGATTTATATATCGGACAATGAAAGATTAGAAAGCTTTGAGGAAGCCATTGAAATACATGACCACTTAAAGCGGACTTATATGAGATATGATTATGAACCGGTTCTTATCCCAACTGGTACCGTTGAAGAGCGTATTTCTTTTATATTAAACGAGTTGAAGGAAGATTAGCGATGAGGGATCCACAAGAAATCTTAAAAAAATATTGGGATTATGACGACTTTAAAGGATCTCAGAAGGCTATTATAGATGCTGTTTTATATGGTAAAGATGTGCTTGCGCTTTTACCTACAGGTGGAGGTAAATCCTTATGTTATCAAATTCCGGCTATGGCCAGTGAAGGATTATGCGTTGTAGTCTCGCCATTAATTGCCCTTATTCAAAATCAGGTTCAACAATTAAAGGATATAGGTATAAAATCCGTTGCCTTAACAGGAGGAATTTCCAAAGAAGAATTAAATAATTTATTAGACAACTGTATTTATGGAAATTACAAATTCTTATATCTGTCACCTGAACGATTGCAACAGGAAATAGTAAAAGACAGGATTGCCCAAATGGAGATCAATCTATTTGCGATAGATGAAGCACATTGTATATCTCAATGGGGGAATGATTTTCGCCCGGCCTATTTAAATTGTTCTCTTTTGCGGGATATAAAACCATTAGTTCCTGTAATTGCACTTACGGCTACCGCCACCTTAAAAGTTGCCCGGGATATAACCGAAAATCTTCGGTTCAGAGAACATCAAATTTTCAAAGATTCGTTTAGCAGGAAAAATATATATTTTGGGGTTATTTGGGAAGAAGATAAACAAAGACGTTTATATGAGTTATGCAAGAATACAGACCAAAGTGGCATCGTATATGTGCGTAGCAGAAGAATGGCGCAAATAATCGCTGCTTTTTTAAACAAAAAAAACATTTCTGCTACTTTCTATCACGGAGGTATCCCAAAAGACGAAAAAGAAAAGAAACTAAATTTATGGCTCGATAATAAAGTAAGAATAATGGTGGCCACGAATGCTTTTGGAATGGGAATAGACAAGGCCGATGTTTCTTTGGTTATTCATTATCAAATCCCGGAAAGCCTGGAGAATTATTATCAGGAAGCTGGCAGAGCTGGCAGAAATAGTCTCCCGGCTAAAGCCTTAATGATAACCAATAAAGACGATGAATTACAACTAAAAAATCAATTTTTAAAGGTATTACCCGATGTCAAATTTTTGAAATTACTTTATAATAAACTCAATAATTATTTTCAAATACCATACGGAACTCTGCCTGAAGAAATTTTTCAGTTTCGATTTGAAGAATTCTGTCACCTTTATAAGCTTAATTCACCTATGACATATAATGGGCTAAGAATTCTTGATCAGAATTCGGTTATATCCTTATCACAAAGTTTTTCCCGTAAAACAACTGTACAATTTTTATTTACTAAAAATAATCTTTTAGACTATTTGGAAAGACATCAGAGCATCTCTTTATTTGTGCAAACCATTTTAAGGACTTATGGAGGGATTTTTGATTTTGAAACCAAGATAAATACGTTGCTAATTTCCAAAAAAACTTCACTTTCAGAAGAAAAAACATTAAATAATCTGGCTCAACTAGATAAAGATAAGGTCATTAGTCTAAAAGCAAGTAATAGAGATCTGGAGCTCGTTTTCCTGGTTCCAAGGGAAGATGATCTGACAATTAATAATTTTTCCAAAAAAGTAGAAATGCAATTGCAAACAAAGATTAATAAAGTGGATAGTATGCTTGGTTATATAAAAAATGACACCTTGTGTAGAAATCGCCAATTACTATCGTATTTCGGTGAAAAGACCTGTCAGCCTTGTAATAATTGTGATGTTTGTAATAACCCAAAGAAACTTGACCGTACCAGCTTTCTCGACATAAAAAGTGACATTATTGAATTACTTGAATCGAAACAAAGTAGTTCAAGAGACATTATCCTGGAATTACCGCAAAATGAGCTCTTGATATTAAAAACACTTCAAATGTTGCTAGAAGACGGCAAAATTAATATTAATTCAAAAAATGAATATAGCGTGCAAAAATGAGAAACTTGAGAATAGTATTTATGGGTACCCCGAAATTTGCTGTCGCCACCTTAGATAAGCTGGTCCAAAAGGGGTATCAGGTTGTAGGAATAATTACGGCACCAGACAAACCCGCAGGAAGAGGTCGAAAAATACATGAATCTTCCGTTAAACAATATGCAAAAAAAGCTGGACTGCATATTATGCAACCGACTAATTTAAAGGATGAGGAATTTCTGAATCATTTAAGATCACTAAAAGCTAACCTTCAAATTGTGGTAGCATTTAGAATGTTGCCAAAACAAGTCTGGTCCATGCCCGAATATGGCACATTTAATCTACATGCCTCATTATTACCTGACTATAGAGGGGCAGCTCCTATAAACTGGGCAATAATTAATGGGGAAAAGAAAACTGGTGTTACTACATTTTTTATCGATGAGAAAATAGATACCGGAGAGCTTATTCTGCAGGAAACAACCGAGATTGGGCCAGAAGATACTGCGGGAGATCTACACGACAGCTTAATGAACCTTGGAGCGGAATTAGTTTTAAGGACGGTATCTCTTATTGAAAATAACCAGGTTGTAACACAAAAACAACCACTAGAGAGCACATTTAAAACCGCAGATAAGATCAATAAAGAAACCTGCAAAATAAATTGGGAAGAAGCAGCGGAGAAAATATACAATCATATCAGAGGATTAAGTCCATTCCCTGCAGCCTGGACCAATTTAAACAATGAGGACGAATTAATTGTAATTAAAATATACAATGCTAAATGGCAAAAGGAAGAGCATAATTTTAAACCCGGAAGTGTTCAATTCACTAAAAAGGAGTTAAAGGTAGCTTCCTCCGGAGGTTATGTTTACCTAACGGAATTACAGTTACCGGGAAAAAGGAAGATGGCTGTTATTGATGTTTTAAATGGACTTAAGATCAAAGAATCAGCCTTTATGACCTAAAGTCCCATTAACATTGGGCTGGGAGAATCAACCAAAAAGCCCAACTTTATCAACAAACGATTTAAGTTATCAACAAAATCGTTGATTTACCCCAGTTTTACTTGTCTTAACCGCAAATCCGTATAAATTTGTTCAAGCTTAAAATTATTTAACAACAATTAATTTAATTAAATTATGAACAAAACAGAATTAATTGATGCCATGGCAGCTAGTGCAGGCATCACTAAAGCAGCGGCAAAAAAAGCATTAGAATCATTCTTGGGGAACGTAGAAGGATCTCTTAAGAAAGGGAATAGAGTTTCTCTTGTGGGTTTTGGATCTTGGTCTGTATCTAGAAGAAATGCCAGAGAAGGCAGAAACCCTTCAACTGGAAAGACAATACAAATTGCGGCAAAGAATGTAGTTAAGTTTAAAGCAGGTTCTGATTTAAGCAGCTCTGTAAACTAGTCCATCCTTTTAAAATATATGAAAGCGCCCCAAAACCGGGGCGCTTTTTTAATTTATAGCGATTTTTGTTATTTACAAGATTTATCTTATTTTTAAAAGCATTATAAGAGCTATGATAAGTTTAAAACCCAAAAAAGGGAAATTGCTAATTGCAGAACCTACACTAACAGGAGATGTTTCTTTCAACAGATCTGTCGTTCTTTTGGCGGAGCACAATGATGAAGGATCGGTAGGGTTTATTCTTAACAAGCCATTGGATTATGATATAAGCGACCTGATTGAGGAAATAAATGTTCCGTTTCAGGTATTCAACGGAGGCCCTGTAGAACAAGACAATCTTTATTTTATCCATAAGGTGCCGCACTTAATTGATAATAGTATTGAAATATCAGATGGAATTTTTTGGGGTGGTGATTTTGAAAAAACGATAGCACTCATCAATCAAAAGCTTATTACCGATACAGACATACGATTTTTTCTCGGGTATTCGGGATGGTCATCGCTGCAGCTTGTTCAGGAATTGGATTCAAAATCCTGGATCGTAGTAAAGAACGAATATGAGAGCAATATCATTCAAAAATCTACAATAGCTTTCTGGAAAGAAAAAATGGTGGAATTTGGTGGCGATTATTTATTGTGGTCCAATGCCCCCGAAAATCCCAGTCTTAATTAAACCTGGCGGCGGCATTTAGCTTACCCAAAAGCTCTTTAGCCACTTTATTTTCAAAAATTTTCTTACGATATTTTGTTATTGGTTGAATTCCCATAACGCTGTTTGTAATGAATAGTTCATCGGCCTGCTGAAGTTCAAATGGGGTAATGGAATTTTCCTGACATTCATAAGTGTCAATTTTATTGATAATCTCCAATATTTTTTTTCTTATAGTTCCCTTGATACAACCATCTTCCAATGGAGGTGTTTTTAATACTTTATCCTTTACCAGAAAAATATTGCCGTTGAGTGCCTCCACTACCGACTTGGAATCATTTAACAGCAAACAATTATCGTGGCCATTTTCTTTTGCATAAATACTTCCTACAACATTTAGGACCCTGTTGGTAGTTTTAAGATTTGAAAGCATGTTTTCACTTAGTGTAAAATCCTTAAAGAGTTCCACCTCATAACTAGCTTCATTTAATATATAATATGTATCCGCTAAAAATTCTGCGCCGATAAGATAAGACACCTCATTACTTTGTGGTAAATAAAAGCCCCCATTTTTCCTGAAGACCGTAATCCTAATTCGGGCAGAATTATTCTTTTCCCCTTCCACAAACACCTTTAATATTTGTTCTTCTAAAAACTCCATGGTAAAAGACATAGGTATTTCCATTCTTAAAATACGCATAGATGACATAAGCCTTAAATAATGATCTTCCCAAAAAATAAGCCTTCCATTTACCACCCTAATGGTTTCAAAAAGAGCATCACCATAAAGGAATCCCCTATTATTTCCATGAAGGTAGAATGAGTTTTTATCTACAAGTTGTCCATTGTAATTGACCATAAAAAAAGCCTTGAAAAATCAAGGCCAAATATACTGTTAAAATTAATTTTATTATTATTTGGAACCCAATATTTGTTTCAGACTGGATACCTGATTTGTCCATAACATTTTTGCTTCATCAACTTCATCTTCTTCGGCAAAATCAGTTATAAAAAGAGAGACATCCTTGGTAATTTCATCTACAATAATCCGCATCTCAAAAAAACTATCATCATCATTTTCTGACCATTTAAACTTTATGAACTCGTCACTTTTCTTTTTTAATAGTACAGCCTGTTCTTCAGAGCCGTCCCACATAAAGTTGAATATCTCGCCACGGGAATTTACATTATCTGCAAACCATTCAGACAGTCCCGATGGTGTTGACAGATATTGGTATAACAACTGGGGAGAAGACTGTATCACATACTCAATTTCATATTTAATTGTATCACTCATTCCACAACATATTTAGGTTAGACAATATATATATTAATATATGATAAAAAAATAAAACGGACATATTAATTTTGATGAATGAATTTTGACCAACAAGAAATTAACCTTTATATTTGCAGCCATTTTAAAACATTCGGCGAGGTAGCTCAGGTGGTTAGAGCGCAGGATTCATAACCCTGAGGTCGGGAGTTCAAGTCTCCCTCTCGCTACAAATAAATGCTGGAAAAGCTGGAATATAAATTCCAGCTTTTTTATGGTATTTATTCAGAGGAAAATTAAATATAGGTTTTTTTGCTATTTACTTTAAACTTTCATCCCGCACTTTCGTAACCCATCCGGTAGATGCTCCACTAAACTTTCTCCTTTTACAAATCTAATTATCAGATATTTTGCTTTCTTATTAAAATCAGGCTTGATTTGGTTTATTAAAAGAACACCGGACTTTGCTTCCTCTGCTCTATTTAACTAACCGAATACTGGAATCCTCAGCATGGGCGTTATTACACCGGAGTAGTTATCTGACACAAAATTGAACCGGGATTGAATGTTCTAGCAAGCCATTTAAGACTGAGGCTTTTCATATTTCATATTGCCTTGAGAACCCCTTATATTAAAGTCATTTCCTTTTTATAATTATGGTCAGTATACCAAAGAAAGACAATGAAGATTAGAATGACAATATAATTCTTAAGGTTTTCTTTTCGCTAAATTGGATATACAAGTAGGGTTAAGAGAGGTAACCTCTATAATAGCATAATTGACCGTTTGACGAATTTGTAAAATTTTTACAACTGTTTTAAATATATCTTGCGTATATACAATTGATGTTATATACATCATAAAATAAAACAGCATTTATCCATTAGGCTTAAATTAGGTAATTAATTAATATTTTACATGTTATTAAATTATTTATGTAGCAAATTTTAACAAAACAATATTATTAACAAATATTTTTCAAATATGAAAATTTATCCTTTCCCAGAACCAGGTTTAAAATGGCTGGGCTTAGCCTTAATTTTGATAGCGTGTTCACCAGATGAAAATCTTGTTTCACCCGAGCAAAATACGGGTCTTAAAAATACTGCCGTTTCAATAATAGGCGAACAGTTCTATATTAATGGTGAACTTACATACAAAGGACGTAACTGGCAGGGAAATAAAATTGAAGGATTACTATTCAATTCAAGAATGGTTCAAGGTATTTTTGATGATCTGAACCCTGATACAAGGAACAGATTTAAATATCCTGATACCAATGTCTGGGATGCTGAAAGGAATACTAATGAATTTGTTGCTGCAATGGAGAGCTGGAAAAGTCATGGGCTGCTGGCGTTTACACTTAATCTTCAGGGAGGTTCACCTTTGGGTTATGGGAACGAAGGTTGGATTAATTCTACTTTTGATAACCTGGGGAATTTAAGACCTGAGTATATGGCCCGGTTAGACCGGATTTTAAAAAAAGCTGATGAGCTTAATATGGTCGTAATATTAGGATATTTTTACTTCGCACAAGATCAGTATTTAGAAAATGAGCAAGCAGTGATCAATGCCTTGGACAATATAACAAACTGGATTTTAGATGAAGGATATCAAAATATAATAGTGGAAATAAATAATGAATGTAATAATGCAGCTTATGATCACGAAATTCTTAAACCACAGCGAATTCACGAGCTCATAGAAAGAGTCAAGAATACCTTAAAAGATGATTCCAATAGATTGCTGGTTAGCACAAGTTATGGTGGAGGGACACTCCCGTTGCCGAATGTTGTGCAATCTGCAGATTTCATATTACTTCACGGTAATGGTATAGCAAATCCTGCACGAATTACAGAATTGGTAAATGAAACTAGAAATGTAAATGGTTATACCCCGAAACCTATCCTTTATAACGAGGATGACCACTACAATTTTGATGCGGAAGAAAATAACTTTACATCAGCGATAAAGGCTTATAGTTCATGGGGGTATTTTGACTATAGAAGAGACAATGAAGGGTTTGAAAGTGGTTTTCAAAGTGTCCCTGTTGATTGGGGAATTAATTCAGAGAGAAAAATTGAGTTTTTCAATAAGGTAAAAGAAGTTACGGGGCAACAATAACAAAGATTCTTGGAGTGTGATTCTACATCTTTTAGCCCCTTTCATTCCTTAGTACTTTATAAAAACCCTTATTTTCTCACCATGGTTTCAAAAAGACATCTATAATTTAAACGACCTTCCTCATAAATCTGATAGTTCTTTAAAAGAACGTCACTCCGCTCTTGTCTATAAGTTTATAGAGGAACTGTGGATTTTAAAGATTTATTAATATTGTCCATGAAAACGGCTTCATAAATCCGGATACCCTTTACATTAAATCTAAAAATAATATTGAATTTTATAATTTCTCAGCCAGATATTTTAGAATATTTCTCTCAATCCTATTTTGAATATTGGAAAGTTCTGCTTTCACAAAAGATTCTCCCGTAATATTTTCGTAAAGTTCAATATATCGTTCAGAAACCTGGGCAATATAATCGTCGGCCATTTCCGGGACAGTTTGCCCCTCCAGCCCCTGAAATCCATTACTAATTAACCATTGACGTACAAATTCCTTTGAAAGCTGTTTTTGCATTTCCCCCCTTCTCTGTCTTTCCCTATATCCTTCTGCATAAAAGTAACGCGATGAATCCGGAGTATGAATTTCA
>Ga0265303_10000352_pt1 | contig 25225 bp, 21 predicted proteins | sample Helome_2_FD_192494 | JGI IMG/M metagenome (GOLD analysis project Ga0265303, IMG submission 192494) | Marine sediment microbial communities from subtidal zone of North Sea - Hel_20160317 (Illumina Assembly) | ecosystem: Environmental > Aquatic > Marine > Subtidal zone > Sediment ... | reverse complement strand
CCGATGCGCCATTACCATCATCTGCGGGCTTTGGCGTCGGTTTTGGCGCCGGTGCCTGCGCGGCCGCTTTTTCCGGAACGAAACTTCTCTGCGACGCGGTGTCGTCGAGTTTCGAGGATTGCCGCGCGCGTTCATCGTCAGTACGTACTCGCGGCGGCCCTGCATCCTGTTTCGTTGCCTCCGGAGCCGGTGCCTTTTCAACCCGTTTCGAATCCGCCCGGGTAGGCGCCGGTTTCTCGACTGGCTTGGCGGCTGGCTTTTCGCTCTGCGATTTCTGCGTGGGCGCGCTTTTGCTGCCGCGGTCTACCTGCTTCTTCTCGCTAGCCGGTACCCGGTCTTCTGCGGCATTTGCCTGGGGTGGCTGACTCGACTTCTGTTCGGCTGTCTGCTCTGGCTTGTCGGCTGTGCGACGGCGACGACGTCCACCGCGGCTTCGTCGGTTACGCGAGCTTCGTTTCGTATCGTCGCCCGCCGCATCCGATGAATCCTGCGGTTGTTGAGATTGCGCGGCCTTTTGTTGACTGTCTTTGTCGGCCTGCTGTTTCGTTGGTGCTTTCTTCGCAGTCTTCTTCTTTGATGCTGTCTTCTTGCTCGCCTTTTTCTTAGTCGCTGCCTTCTTTGTAGCCTTCTTGCGTTGCGGACCGCGTGTGTCCGCCGATTTCTTACGTGAATCACTGCCGCCGCGGCGACGCGACTGTGGTGAGCGCCGACCGCGATTGCTCTGTGCGCCTTTCTTTCGGCGCTGAGGCGCTTTCTGACTCTCGTCGTCACCGCCCGAGAAGAACTCCATGATCGTTGCCCAGAGTCCCTTGCTCGCGGGCGGCGACTTCTGGGGTTTCGGTGCTTGCTTCGTTGGCTTCATGACGCCAACGACGGGCTGTTCTATTGCTTTTCGCTCGAGGATCGCTTGCGGAGATTCGGGCTCAACTGCGGCGTGTACGAGTTCGTAGCTCACGCCTGCATTCTCAGCCAATTCGGTCTGGTCGTCGCGGACACGCCTGACTTCGTAGTGCGGTGTCTCGAGGGTGGAATTCGCCACCAGTACCACTTGCATGTCGTTGTTCGATTCCAGGCTTTGCACCCAATCACGCTTTTCGTTCAGCAAGTAGGTTGCTACTTCAACGGGCAACTGCGCGATGACCTTGGCTGTGCGCTCTTTGCGAGCTTCTTCACCGATAATGCGCAGTATCGCGAGCGCCAGGGATTCGATGCTGCGAATGGTGCCGAATCCGGAGCAGCGCGGGCAGGTGTGGTAAGCCGATTCTCCAATCGAGGGGCGTAATCGCTGGCGCGACATCTCAAGCAGGCCAAATCGACTGATCTTGCCGATCTGGACGCGAGCGCGGTCCTGGCGGACGGCTTCTCGCAGTCGATTCTCGACCGCGCGTTGGTGTTTCTGTGGGCCCATGTCGATGAAGTCGATAACGACCAGGCCACCGAGGTCCCGAATGCGTAGCTGTCGCGCAACCTCGTCAGCTGCCTCGAGGTTGGTGTTCAATGCCGTGGTTTCGATATCGGCGCCCTTCGTCGCCCGCGCCGAGTTGATGTCGATAGACACCATCGCCTCAGTATGATCGATGACGATGCTGCCGCCAGAGGGTAGGTTGACGGCATGCTCGAATGCCGATTCGATTTGCGACTCAATCTGGAAGCGCGTGAATAGTGGCACAGGGTCCACGTAGTGCTTCAGTTTCTTGAGATTGTGCGGCATGACCTGCTCGACAAACTCGTGGGCGTCCTTGTAGGTTGCTTCGTCATCGATCAGGATTTCACCGATCTCGTTCGTCAGGTAATCGCGCAACGCACGCACGACCGAGTCACTTTCGCGGTAAATGAGGAATGGGGAAGGGCGTTCGAGCACAACATTGAGAATCGCGGTCCAGACTGTCAGCAGGTTTTCGAGGTCCCAGGAAAGTTCTTCAGCGTTGCGATCAATGCCGGCTGTGCGCAGGATGACACTCATGCCGTCCGGCACAGTAATCTCGTTAAGCGATTCGCGGGCGAGATCGCGGTCATCGCCGGTTATGCGACGCGATACGCCGCCTGAGCGGCCCTTGTTGGGCTTGAGTACGATAAAGCGGCCGGCGAGGCTGACGAACGTGGTTAGCGCCGCGCCTTTGTTACCGCGCTCTTCCTTGTCGACCTGCACCACGATGTCCTGTCCTTCATTGAGGACATCCTTGATACTGGGTTTGCCGCCGGACTTGTTTTCCTTGACGAAATACTCGCTCGAGATTTCCTTCAGCGGCAGGAAACCGTGGCGGTCGGCGCCGTAATCGACAAACGCCGCTTCGAGACTGGGCTCGATGCGCGTAATCTTGCCTTTGTAAATGTTGGCTTTTTTGCGTTCGCTAGCCGGTGCTTCGATATTGAGGTCGTAGAGACGTTGGCCATCGACCATCGCCATGCGCAACTCTTCTTCCTGAGTTGCGTTGATTAGCATTCTCTTCATAGTGCCCTACTTGAATGGTGAGGGAGGGCAGCCAATCGGGACGTAGCGCCGTGAGGCGGGCGCAGGGGAGGTCACGCACAGAAAACCGGTGCGGGATTGCACCGTCGATGTCACTCGCAAATTCGAATCGGGTTGGGGCGAGAAAAGCCAGTACCCATGAAAATATCAGCATGATTTCCCTGCGGCTTTGCCGCTCAGGCGCCAGCCGGAATCCGAACTCGCTGCCATCTGAAATCAGGTCCCGCAACCAGCGGGTCCAAATATAGTCGCAGTGGCTAAAGTGCTTGTGGATAGGTCACTGCGGGTGAAAATTGTAGACGGTCAGTCCACGATCGGGTGCCGCCTGAGTCTTGTGGTTGGCCCGGACTGGTATGCCGGGAGGCCACAGGGCGGTAATATAGCACACCACAACCGCACTTCAAGTTATTGATCATGCAAGAAAAGTCTAGCGAGATACCGGGAACTCGCGTTACCAGCGTTCGCAAAGTTCGAGTCGACGCCGAACAGGCGGGCCAGCGTATCGACAATTTCCTTCGCGGCCAGCTGCCAGGCGTCCCGAAAGGGCGCGTGTACCGCTTGTTGCGCCGCGGTGAGGTGCGTGTCAACGGTGGTCGCGTGCGCGCGGAGTACAAGCTCAAGGCAGGCGACGAGGTGCGAGTGCCCCCGGCAAGGGTGCGCAGCGGCGCGTCACCGCCACCTGACAAGTTGGCGGCCAGTATGCTCGAGCGGGTCCTGTACGAGGACAAACGCCTGCTCGTCATCGACAAACCGGCAGGCGTTGCCGTTCATGGTGGCAGCGGCATCAGCCACGGCGTCATTGAATTGTTGCGCCATGCCCGACCGGAACTCAAAGACCTGTCGCTCGTTCACCGTATCGATCGGGAAACCTCCGGCTGCCTCGTCATGGCCAAGAAACGCAGCGCGCTGCGCGAGCTGCATGCGCGATTTCGGGAGGGGCAGGTCGAGAAAAACTACCTGGCACTGGTAGTCGGCGACTGGCAGTTCGGCGAGCAACTGATTGACGCAGCGTTGCTCGTTCAAAACAGAAAAGGCGGCGAGCGTCACGTGATCGTCAGCGAAAAAGGCAAGCTGGCGCGAACAAAGGTGAATCTGTCGCGTACGTTCGGGATTTACAGCCTGTTGCAGTGTTCACCCCTGACGGGCCGAACGCATCAGATTCGTGTTCACCTGCAGCATGCCGGTCATCCCATCATGGGGGATGAGCGCTATGGCGACGAAGAGGCCAATCGTGAGGCGAAGAAGGCAGGGCTGCGGAGATTATTTCTGCACGCTCAATCGATCGCCTTCGCAGATGACAGCGGCAATGAACTGCACTTTACGGCGCCGCTGGCGGACGACCTGGAGCGCTTCCTGACGGCCGGCATCGCCGAAGTGCGCCGCAACAAATAAAATAAACTAGGGTCGAACCGAGGTTTTTTGAAATCTCGGTTCGACCCCAATTACATTTTTTGTGGCGACAGGTAGCCGAGCTGCAATAACCTGTCGGCGACCCAGATCATCGGCAAGCCGATCAGGGCAGTCGGGTCATCGGTGTTCACGGATTCAAACAACACGAACCCGGCGCCCTCAAGCTTGAAGCTGCCCGCGCAGTCATACGGTTCGTCGTGACGAAGATAGGCCTCGGCAAGTCGGCGATCAAACTCCCTGAACCGGACCGTCGTCTTGTCCGTGTGTTCGTAGCGAGTTCGCCCGATCGGGTCCAGAATGCACACCGCTGTCAGGAAGGTAACGACATGACCCGATGCGGCAAGCAGTTGCTCCACGGCCTTCTGGTGGTCGCCCGGTTTTCCCAATACGTCATTATTCAGCACCGCCAGCTGGTCGGCGCCGATGATAAGCGCGTCGCGCGCGTTGACGGCGACAGCCTCGGCCTTTTTTCGCGCCAGGTGACGGGCGAGATCGGGAGGATCGATTCCCAGATCGTTGCGCTCGTCGACGTCCGGAGACACCGCCTCATAGTCGTGCAGGAAGCGTTCCAGAAGGCCTCGCCGGTAGGGTGATGACGAGGCGAGAACGATCGGCGGGGCGGATGGATTTTGCATAGACAAATCAAAACGTTAAAAGAATTTGTGCAAATATTACCCAGATTGCCGGTAACTGCTAGCATTTATCATCAAGTGCAGGATCGGGACGCTTTGACAGTGGCCCATGAGGTCCTTATCATGCGCGCGCCATGGCAAATCCGCTGCGAGATCGCCGTACGGCGGCCGAATGGGCGGCGGACCGGCAAGTTATTGAAATAGAAGAGAAACTTAGCAGTTTCGAGCGACTGGCTTCCATTGTCGAAGAGGATCTCGCTGCGCTCGATGCTGATAAGATGCCGCTCGATTGGCGCGATTCGATAGTTACGGGCGAATTGGTCTTTGGATTCGCGGACGCGCAGCAGAAGGTACCGGCGGTGCGATGCCGGTTGACAGCGACCGTGGGTGCGGTCTGTCAGCGGTGCCTGGAGCTGTTTCAGCTGCCGCTCGAATCGGAGTCGAGCCTGTTACTGCTGGCGCTCAATGAGATGGCGGAAGGATACGAGGACTACGAGGTCTGGGAATTGGAGGAGAATTCGCTCCGGCCCCAGGATATCGTCGAAGAATTGCTGATCATGGCGTTGCCGCTGTCGGCAAGGCACGTTGATTCGGCCTCTTGCAGAGCGCTGTCGGCAGCCGCTGATGAGCAAGAGAAAATGACGAAACCGTTTGCGGCATTACGGTCGCAAATGCTGAAGGACTAACAGAGCCCGGCAAAGCGGTGCGGGCAGGAGACGATTATGGCTGTTCAAAAAAGTCGCAGGACCCCCTCAACGCGCGGCATGCGGCGCTCGCACGACAAGGCGAAGAAACCGACCTTGTCGGTCGATCCCACGTCCGGTGAGACGCATTTGCGGCATCGTGTTACGCCGGACGGTTTCTACCGTGGCAACCAGGTTGTTTCGCAACCTGAACTTGACGAAGAAGAGTAAGCCCATCCCTTGATCGGTCGGCGCTTGTCCGGCCTGTCTCACAGTGGGATCACACTCAATCATTTCCCTCGATGCGATGAGCGGCGATCTTGGTGCCGAGGTCGTAGTGCGCGCGGCTGCCGCGACATTCAAAAAGTACGTCAATCTCGAACTCATACTGGTCGGCGATAAAGTGGAGCTCACTGAGCTTGCGGCTCGCATCATCGGCAATGAGCCGCGATTGCGCATCGAACACGCGAGTGAAGTCGTCCAGATGTCCGAGGCGCCGGCCGACGCGTTACGCAAGAAAAAAGACTCGTCGATGCGGGTCGCCATCAACCAGGTCAAGTCAGGCGATGCGAACGCCTGTGTCAGCGCTGGCAATACTGGTGCATTGATGGCGACGGCCAAGTTCGTATTGAAGATGCTGCCGGGTATCGATCGTCCGGCGATCATTGCGGAACTGCCGGCAAAGGGCGGTTCCCTGCACATGCTGGATCTCGGCGCCAATACCGTCGGTAGTGCAGATCACCTGTTTCAGTATGCTGTGATGGGATCGATCGTGACCTCGGACATTCTCGGGATAGAAAGACCGAAAGTCGCGCTGTTGAATATTGGTGCCGAAGACACGAAAGGTCACGATACGGTCAAGGAAGCTGCCGCCATGCTCAATGAGAGCACGCTGAACTATATTGGGTTCATCGAGGGCAGCGATCTGTTTTCCGGCAAAGCCGACGTCGTCGTTACCGACGGGTTTACCGGCAATGTGGCGCTGAAAACCATGGAAGGCACCGTAGGCCTGTGTGCGCATTACCTGAGGCGCGCCTTCACCCAGGGCTGGTGGGCCAGGCTGCAGGCGCTGCTGGCAGGTCAGGTACTGCGAAACCTGGCCGTTGAAATGGACTCGCGCAACTATAACGGTGCGACTCTGGTCGGCCTAAATGGTATTGTCATCAAGAGCCACGGCAGCGCGGATGCGTACTCATTTCAGCACGCCATCGATACCGCCGTCGTTGAGGTCCGCAACCAGTTGCCGCAACAGATCGGCACGCTGCTGCAAAAGGAATCGTCATGACGTACTCGCGCATCGCTGGAACAGGGCGTTATCTGCCTGAACGCATCATGACCAATTTTGAGCTCGAGAAGATCGTCGACACAAGCGATGAATGGATTCGTACGCGTACGGGGGTCGAACGCCGACACGTTGTCGCCGAAGATCAGACGACGTCCGACATGTGTGTCGAGGCCGCCAAGATTGCAATGGAAGACGCCGGTGTCGATGTTTCCGAAATCGACCTGGTCATCACGGGGACGACGTCGCCCGACCTGATATTCCCGAATATCTCGACATTGATTCAGCATCGTCTGGGCATCCCGGCCTGCACCGCATTCAGTCTCGAGGCGGCTTGCACGGGTTTTATTTACGCGCTAACGATGGCGGATAAGTTCATCCGGCTGGGTGAATCAAAATGCGCCCTGATCATGGGAGCCGAGTGCATTACCAAGCTCATGGACTGGACGGATCGCAATACCTGTGTGCTGTTCGGTGACGGGGCTGGCGCAGTGATTGTGAAACCGTCGGCCGAGCCAGGCCTCATATCCTGTCAGCTGGGCGCCGATGGGCAGTACAAAGACCTGCTGTACTATCCCGTAGGCGCTTCAAATCAACTGGCAAAGGCTGGTACAGATGAGGCCGCGATCCAGATGACGGGCAGTGAAGTTTTCAAGGTAGCTGTCAAAACGCTGGGTGGCATCGCGAGCGAAACGCTCGAAAAAGCCGGTGTGGATCAAAGCGAACTGGACTGGCTGATTCCTCACCAGGCCAACATTCGCATCATTCAGGCAACGGCCAAGCGCCTGGGTTTGCCGATGGAGAAGGTGATTCTCACGGTTCAGGACCATGGCAACACGTCGGCAGCATCGGTGCCGATGGCGCTCGACGTCGGTATTCGTGACGGTCGCGTGAAAAAAGGGCAGCTGATTCTGATGGAGGCCTTTGGTGGCGGCTTCACCTGGGGCTCAATCCTGATGCGACTCTAATAAATTATGGGGACAGTTTACTCAATTGCCCAAGCAATTAAGTAAACTGTCCCCATAATTACCACAATTTGTTCTTGGTCTGTCGCGCGGAGCGCCGTCGCATGCGCTGATGCAGTTGCTGCCTTCGACGATCCAGTCGGTCGCGACGAATCACCGGATCGACGTTCTGGTCCTGCGTCTTGTCGAAATCCCTGCGGAACGCGCCAAAATCGTCATAGGCTTCACGAACGTGATGCAGCTCGCGGGCAACCAGCTCGATCATGATGACGTCATCGAGATAACCAATGACCGGGATTTCATCGGGCAAGATATCTTCCGGATCCGCAAAATAGACGAAAGTCGCCAACAGTCTCTCGCGATCGGCTTTGGGAAGCTTCCATTCCTTGTCCGTCAGCATGTCGATCAGCGATTCGAGCTCGGGAATCCGCTTGGCGACGAAATCGGGTAATGGCTCGTTTTTTCGGATTTCGTCCAGCACGTCACGAATAGCCTCGATAATTTCTGACTCTTCGGCGTCACGCACAGCCTCGCGAGAGTGTTTCAGCGCCTTACGGAAGTAGCCGAGGTCGCGGTCCGTCAGTTCGAACGAAATTTTCATACCCATGGCAACAGGCTACCGGCAAGTTGCTATGGTGGTCAATGCAAGATGGTTTACCATAGAGCCAGGCAAACCGGTCAAAGACAATGAAACCCAAACTCATCATTGGTAACAAAAACTACTCATCCTGGTCGCTTCGTGCCTGGCTGTTGCTCAAGGAGTCCGGCATCGAGTTCGACGAGCACAGAATTGTCCTCGATACCGACACGTCGGCGAAGGAGATTGCGGCTTTCTCGAAAGCGGGTCGGGTGCCCATTCTGCAGCTTGGCGATCTCGCTGTGTGGGATTCCCTGGCGATCGCGGAGACGGTGGCCGAACGCTGGCCGGAAAAACAGCTATGGCCGGCGGATCCGGACGAGCGCGCGTTGGCGCGGTCCATTAGCGCCGAAATGCACTCCGGTTTTTTTCAATTGAGAGAGTGCATGCCGATGAACTGCCGCGCCATGGGACGCAAAGTACCTCTGCCCGACGAACTCGGTGATGACATCGACCGCGTGATTGAAATCTGGGCCGACTGTCATCGCCACTTTGGCGACAGGGGCGGCTGGTTGTTTGGCGACTTTTCAATCGCCGATGCAATGTACGCACCGGTTGTATTGCGGTTGCGTACCTATGGTATCAATCTGCCGGAGTCTGCCGGATTCTATCCGCACCGCCTGCTTGAAAGTACAGCGATGCAGGAATGGCTCGCCGCGGCCGAATGCGAAGTCGAAGTCATCGAGGCGGACGAGAAAGGGCAGTGAACCACTGCCAATGGTTTCTTGCGGCTGTTGTCCTGCTGGCAAGCCCGGCATTACGCGCCGAAGTCTACGAACTACCGCCGCAAGGCTTTGATGTTATCGGGGCCGTCTCGACAATGTCGGCGCGTTACGAAGACACGCTCGTCGATATTGCGAGGCGCCACGGTCTCGGTTACCAGGATATCGTGCGTGCCAATCCGAACGTCAACACCTGGGTACCTGGTGAAGGAACCGAGGTCATTCTGCCGACACGCTTCGTATTGCCGCCCGGGCCACGCGAAGGCCTGGTATTGAACCTCGCCGAATACCGCATGTACTACTATCCGAAGCCCAAACGCGGCGAACCGGCCTACGTTTACGTCTATCCGATGAGTATCGGGCGCATGGATTGGGAAACGCCGCTCGGTCGCACCAAGATCGTTGCCATGGCGAAGAATCCCGCCTGGTATCCGCCGCAATCGGTGCGGGACGAACACGCGGCCGACGGCAACCCCTTACCGCGCATCGTTCCACCCGGACCGGCGAACCCATTGGGCTCAAGGGCTATGCGCCTGGAAATTCCGGGTTACCTGATTCACGGCACGAACCGGCCGGCCGGCGTGGGTATGCGCGTGTCGCACGGCTGTATACGGATGTTTCCTGAAGACATTGAATTTCTGTTCCAGCACATCCGTGTGAATACGGTCGTACGCATTATCAATGCCCCCGTGAAACTCGGTTGGGATGGCGAGGCGCTTGTGGCCGAAGTTCACCCGTTGCTTGAATCGCCGCAGAACCTCGTCGAGGAGTCTCTGCAACAGATTGAGAAACTCGATGCGGACATCGAATTGCTTGAGGTGAGTTCGCCGAGCAAGAATCCGCTGACGCAGATGACTGAGCAGTTCATCGCGGCGACGGCTGAGCGCGCCGGTCAACTGGACTGGGATCTTGTGGAAACGCTGGTGAAGCGCTCCGATGGTATCCCGGAAACCGTTGGAACGAGCATAAAAAACGCCGCGACAAGCGCGGCGTTCGAATAACAATGTGTTAGTAGTCTGTCTGGTGCTACTAATCTAATTATTGATTGTCCGATCTTACTTGGACATCGATTTCTGGAACATGCGTTCCATACTTTCGCGGTTAGCTTCGCAGCAGCCTTGTGATTCTGTTGCGGCTGACATTGCGCGATCAGCAGTACTCTGTGCGGCCGAGGCACCCTGAGAGGCCCGATCGGCAGCTGCGCGAGCAGCTTCAGCGGCAGAGGCTGCAGCAGAAGCGTCAGCGGCGGCACGGTCAGCGGTTGCTTTAACGTCGTCGAACTCTGAAGTGGTGGCACAACCAGCTGCCATTGCGACGAAGAGCACAAGTGCGCTTGCTCTGAGTGCGGTCTTTTTCATGTTGGAAGATTCCTTTGTGGGTAAAAACTGCAGGCGCATTATTTAACAAACTGTTCGAAGCTGCAATGAAAACGACTGTTTTTATTGTCTTTTGTCGTTAGTTCGCGACAGCAGAGGAATGGTGTCCTGTGTATGAGCAATCCACCCACAGGGCAGTGCCTGGAAATGCTTGCACTGATCGGGGTACTGTATATAATCCCAGATACTGTGAATCCATACAGGAACTGTTCAAATGCGCGAACTGACCCCCAGACAAAGGCAAATTCTCGAGATGATTCAAGAGTTTATCAGCGAAACGGGCATGCCGCCGACGCGCGCTGAAATTGCCGGCGAGCTCGGCTTCAAGTCGGCAAACGCCGCCGAAGAGCACTTGCGGGCGCTGCAAAGGAAGGGCGTGCTCGAATTATTGCCGGGTGCGTCGCGTGGTATTCAGCTCAAGGATTCCCTGCGTGACCAGATGGGATTGCCACTTGTTGGTCGGGTAGCGGCCGGCAGTCCCATGCTCGCAGAGGAACATATCGAGACGCATTACAAGATCGATCCGCAGATATTTAACCCCAAACCGCACTATTTGCTGCGCGTACAAGGCATGAGCATGAAAAACGCCGGTATCCTCGATGGTGATCTCGTCGCCGTGCATCGCACCCCCGAAGTTCGTAGCCGCCAGATCATTGTTGCTCGTCTCGATGATGAGGTGACCGTCAAACGTTATCGACAGACCGGTTCGTTGGTCTCGCTGTTGCCTGAAAACGAAGACTTCGAACCTATAGAGGTCGACCTCAAGCATCAGGCACTGGTCATCGAAGGCGTCGTTGTTGGGGTTATCCGCAACGGTTTACCGCTGCATTGAGCCTGGTGTATTGAAGATTGTCATCGTCTCTCGACAAGTTGCTGGAGAACCCGCGTGTCTGGCGGGGGCGCAATCAGGTACAGCGCGAAGCCGCGCTGTCCAGTGGCTACCCGGAGCTGGATCGACATCTGCCCGGGGGAGGTTGGCCCCTTAAGGCACTGACTGAAATCCTGACTGAACAGTACGGTATCGGCGAGTTACGTTTACTGATGCCGGCACTGGCCCGGCTGACTGCCGAAAACACACCAGTGGATGACAATGAGCCGGGCTGGATAGCCTGGATAGCACCGCCTTTCCAACCGTATCCACCCGCACTGCAACAATGCGGTATCGATTTGTCGCGTATGCTCATTGTGCGGCCCAGGGATCCCAGCGAAGTACTCTGGTCGGCCGAGCAGGCACTGTCCTCGGGCACTTGTGCCGCCGTGTTGTTCTGGCCCGAGACGCTGGATGATCAGGCCAGCCGGCGTTTGCAACTGGCGGCTGAAAAAGGCCATAGCTGGGCTATTGCTTTTCGCCCCATGCTTGCGCGCAAGCAACCATCTGCAGCTGCATTGCGCCTTGAGTTGCACCCCGAGGGCACGCGGCATTCCAGTGGGCAAGGTACCCGCATTCATATCCTGAAGAGTCGCGGCGGTCGCCCGGTTGTTCTGAATAACCTGAAACTGTCCCAGTACCCCGCATGAGCCGCATTTCTGTGCCGAAATCGCTCGTCACGGCGCGGGACGCTGCCCCGACTCCCCATGCTGCACAACAGGTATTGCCGTTCGTTGAGCCAGCACCGCTGGCCAAGCCGGTTTTTTTGGTGCCAACGTCGGCTCAGCGTTCGTGGTTTTGCGTCTGGCTGCCGCAGCTGCCGCTCGAAGCGAGCCGCTCGTCTGATGAGGCCATGGCTATTGTCGAAGAACAGCAGGGTATTCACCGGGTGTTGCTGGCGGACACACAAGCACAGGCGGCGGGTGTCATGGCGGGACAGTCGGCCAATGCGGCACTGGCATTGCTACCCGCGTTGCGGCTTGAGGAACGCAGCCTGCTGCGGGAACAGCAGGCGCTCGAGGCGCTGGCAGGCTGGCTGGAACGCTTTTCATCATTTGTCTGTATTGCCGATCGTGATGTGTTGTTGCTTGAGATAGCAGGCAGCCTGCGTTTGTTTGGTGGTTTACGTCCATTGCGCGAGAAGATTTCCAGGGGTTTACAGCAACTCGGCTTTGCGGCGTCACTCGCCATTGCACCAACACCACTTGGTGCAACCTGGCTCGCCAGGGCAGGTCGTCGTGTGTGTATTCGCGATCAGCAGAACCTCAAGAGTGCATTACGCGATTTGCCGCTGGCGAGCCTCGATTGGCCGAAGCACCTGTGTTCGTCTTTATCCGGGATGGGTGTGACGACCATTGGTGATTGCCTGCGTTTGCCGCGGGAAGGTTTCGTCAGGCGCTTTGGTGCGGAGCAGATGCTAAACCTGGATCGTGCGCTGGGACATTTGCCGGATCCCAGACACTCGTGGCGTGCGCCCGAGCGATTTTGTGCCGACTATGAAATGACGGAAGAACAATCGGATCGTGAATTGTTGCTTAACATTTGTCGGGAGTTGTTGCTGTCATTTGAACAGTTTTTGCTGACGCGGCAGCTGGGGGCACAGCGTTTACGTTTCAGTTTTTTTCACTTAAAGGGTGTGGCTACCGAGTTACGGTTGGGCTGTGCGCGCGCAGAACGTTCGGCCGAATGCTGGCTCGAGTTGTTGCGCATTCGTTTCGATCAACTGTTATTGCCCGAGCCGGTTATTGCCGTTCGCTTGCAGAGCGGCATGACTCAGGCGCTGCAGGCGGAATCAGCCTGTTTGAACTTTCACGCCGCAGTCGATGCACAGGCACGACGTTACTCAATCACACAGCTTGCCGAGCGCCTGATTGCGCGTATTGGCCATCAATCCGTGCATTCTGTCAGTACGGTTGCGGAGCATCGACCACAGTACGCCTGGTGCGCACAAAGTCTCTTGTTGGACTGGGCCAGCAACACCTTGTCAGAAGCCAGGCGACATTTGCGGCGCCCACTGTGGATGCTGCCTGAGCCGGCTTTGCTGCCGGCGGATAGCGGTTACCCGTTGTACCAGGGGGATCGTCTAGTGTTGCTGGACGGTCCGGAACGCCTCGAGACCGGTTGGTGGGATGAGGACGGCATTTCCCGTGACTATTACACGGCTGTAAATCGGGCGGGGATGCGATTATGGATCTTCCGTAATCGTTGCCAATCGTCATCCTGGTATCTGCATGGCTACTTTGGATGACCCAATACGCTGAGTTACACGCACTCAGTAACTTCACGTTTTTACGCGGTGCGTCCCATCCCGAAGAGCTCGTCGAGACAGCGGCAAAGCTCGGCTACGAGGCACTTGCTATCACTGATGAGTGTTCGATGTCCGGGATCGTTCGCGCACACTCGGCAGCAAAGGAATTCGGACTCAGGAAACTGATCATCGGTTCAGAGTTCAAGTTGCAAAGTGGCCGCAGGCTTGTCGCGTTGGCACAAAACCGAAATGGCTACACTGCACTGTGCCGGTTGATTTCCGATGCGCGTCGAGCCGCCGAAAAGGGCCGCTATGAGTTGCCACGTACAGCGTTTGAAGATGGCCTGTCTGATTGCCTGGTGTTATGGGTACCAGACCAGAATTTTACCCTTGATGTCGAAGACCACTGGATACGTGAGACCTTCCGGGATCGCCTCTGGATTGCCGTTGAGTTACTCGCTGATGGTCGTCAGCAGGAGCAACTTGCCAAACTTGGTGAGGAGGGACGGCGTCTCAAATTGCCTTTGGTGGCGTGTGGTGATGTGCACATGCATCGCCGGGCACGGCGTATTCTGCAGGATGCCGTAACGGCAATACGCCATGGCACGACGGTCGACAACGCCGGGTTCACGTTATATCCGAATGGTGAACGTCATCTTCGCTCACTCGACGTGCTGCAACGAATTTATCCACCCGAATTACTCGCCGAAACGGTACGTATCGCCAATGCCATCGATTTTTCGCTCGACGAACTGCGCTATGAATATCCGGCCGAGCTGATCCCCGATGACGAAACACCGGCAACGTATCTTCGCAAGCTCACTGAGGAAGGCATGCAGCGTCGCTGGCCCGGCGGAGTCCCGCGCAAAGTAACGCTACTCATTGAGCACGAGCTCGCGCTGATTGCCGACCTCGCTTATGAATCCTACTTTCTAACCGTGTATGACATTGTCGCATTTGCACGCTCGCAAAATATTCTGTGCCAGGGACGTGGCTCGGCGGCGAATTCCGCGGTGTGTTTTTGTCTGGGGATAACGGAGGTCGACCCGGCACGTATGGAAATGCTGGTCGAGCGCTTTATTTCCAAAGAACGGAATGAACCTCCCGATATCGATGTCGACTTCGAGCATGAACGCCGTGAAGAGGTTATCCAGTACATCTACGCCAAGTACGGTCGAGAGCGGGCGGCGCTCGCCGCGACTGTGATTACCTACCGGCCGCGCAGCGCATTGCGGGACATTGGCAAGGTACTGGGCTTAAGCGACCTGCAGGTCAGTCGCCTGTCGCGATCGATGCAGTGGTGGGACGGCCAGAAAGTTGATGACAGCCGTATCCTCGAAGCAGGGCTCGATCCGGATAGTCCCGTGGTGCGTCGACTTTTGTATCTCGTTCGGGAGTTGGTGGGCTTCCCGAGGCACCTTTCACAACACGTTGGCGGTTTCGTTATCTCGGATGCGCCGTTGTACGAACTGGTGCCGATCGAAAATGCTGCGATGCCGGACCGAACGGTCATTCAGTGGGAAAAGAATGACCTTGAAGAGCTGGGCCTGCTCAAGGTCGATGTACTGGGTCTCGGTATGTTGACGGCGATTCGTCGCAGCTTCGATTTGATACGGGATTTCAGCGGAGTGCAGTACACGCTGGCGACGGTGCCTGCTGAAGATCCGCGCGTGTATGACATGATTTGCGATAGCGACACGATGGGCGTTTTCCAGATCGAGTCACGGGCGCAGATGGCGATGTTGCCAAGGCTTAAACCACGCTGTTACTACGACCTGGTGATCGAGGTGGCGATTATCCGGCCCGGTCCGATCCAGGGCGACATGGTGCACCCGTATTTACGCCGCCGAAATGGTGAGGAAGCGGTCGATTATCCGAGCGATGCCGTCAAAGACGTACTGCAGCGAACGCTGGGCGTACCGATTTTCCAGGAGCAGGTGATGCAGCTTGCCGTCGTAGCGGCCGGCTTCACACCGGGTGAGGCGGACCAGCTACGGCGTGCCATGGCGGCCTGGAAGCGCCGTGGCGGCCTCGAGTCGTTTGAGAACAAGCTGATCATGGGCATGCGTGAACGTGGGTATGAGGAGGAGTTCGCGCGACAGATATTCCGCCAGATTGAAGGTTTTGGCGAATACGGCTTTCCCGAATCACATTCCGCCAGTTTCGCCCTGCTGGTTTACGTGTCGTGCTGGTTGAAGCGTCATGCGCCGGCTGCGTTTACTTGTGCCTTACTGAACAGTCAGCCGATGGGTTTCTATTCAGCGTCACAGCTCGTTCAGGACGTAAAGAGGCACGAGGTGGCAGTGCGGCCGGTCGATATTAATCACAGCGCATGGGACTGTTCACTGGAAGCCGATGACGAGAGTGCGGCGGTGCTGCGGCTGGGTTTGAGAATGGTCAAGGGACTGTCCGAAGAGGCAGGGCAGAGAATCGTTGCAGAGCGGCGCTTGCGTCACTATGACCGCGTGCAGCAATTGGTCGAACGTGTGGGTCTTGATCAGCGTGAACTCGGCGTACTGGCATCGTCAGGTGCCTTGCAGTCACTCGCAGGCGATCGCTACAAGGCGCGCTGGGCGGTTTCCGGCGTCGAACATCCCATGCCATTGTTTCCGACAATGGACCGCTATGAAGCGACGCCACTCCTGAGGAAGCCGACGGAGGGGCAGACTATTGTGGCCGACTACCAGAGTACCGGGCTGACCCTTGAGCGACACCCGATATGCCTGCTGAGAGGGCACCTGGATCGCTACCGGTATGTGTCCGCACAACAGCTGCCCGGTCTCGGTACGGGGCGAAAGGTCAACGTAGCGGGGTTGGTGATCACCAAGCAACGTCCGGGTACGGCCAGTGGCGTCACTTTTGTCACGCTCGAAGACGAGACGGGGCAGATCAATCTAGTGGTCTGGAAGCAGGTCGCCGAGCAGTATCGTGCGGCATTATTGAATGCGCGTCTACTGGGTGTTGCCGGGGAACTGCAGATCGAGGGCAAAGTGATACATGTCATCGCGAATCGCTTGTTCGATCACAGTAATATGCTCGGTGACTTGACGGTGCGGTCGCGGGATTTTCGTTGAAGGAGGACGGCAAAGAGTCCCGACAATGCCAAAAAAATAAGTGCATTCAATGGCCTACTGGCAAGCAAGTCATGACATAATCAGCCCGAAGCGAGCACTCAGGGCGCCGGCAACGGCGATATTCTGGCGCGGCTTCATTGGTTACACTGTCAATCACGCACTCGCCAATCGAGGGATTATCGTTGGACAAAACGGCTCTGATCGTCGATGACTCCAGAACGGCACGGGTGGTGCTGCAGAAAATGCTCGAGGAACATGACCTGTTGGTTGACAACGTCGGGTCAGCCGAACTCGCACTGGCTTACCTGAGCGAAAATCGGCCCGATATCATCTTCATGGACCACGAAATGCCTGGCATGGACGGTTTCGAGGCCGTGTCAGCAATCAAGAAGAATCCGGCGACGGCAACTATCCCGATCATGATGTACACCGCGCAGGAGGGTGAGCTATACGTTGGTCAGGCGCGCGCATTGGGTGCTGTCGGTGTACTGCCCAAACAGGTTGAGCCGGTCGAATTGTCGAAGGTGCTCGAGTCGCTGCGCGTTATCGGCGAGGAGGCTGAGCGGCGTGAGCATTATGACGAGGCCAAAGACGATTACGTCACGGGCGAATATCCGGGTCTCGAGAAATTCGATCAGGACCTGGGCGTCCTGATCCAGGAGTTGTTTGACCAGCAGCGCGCCATCTTGCGACGTGACCTGCGCGATAGCCAGGAGACAATCGCGGCGCGCGTTGCCGATGAGATCAGGTCTCCGGAGCCCGCAGAAAGTACGCCAAAGTCGGCATGGCACCAGGGACACATACCTGCTCCATTGCAATTGGCGGTCGGAGTGCTGGCGATCATCGCAGTGATCTTTGCATGGTCATTCTGGCGAGCGGAGAGATTTGCAGAAGGAGTTCAGCGGCAGAATGTTGTGCTGCGGCAGACCCTGGACCAGCGGAAGATGGGTGAGGATGAGGACTCGTTTCAGGTTCAGCAACAACTGGATGATTATCGACGCTCCCTGGATTCCGCCAACGCAGTTGCATTGCGCGCGCTTGAATGGGGGGCTAACCAGTCCTCACTGTATGACTTCAACGAACAGCCACTTGGCGATTTTCGACTGTCCGTAGTAGCGGAATTGTCCAGTCAACTGGCGGCGCTTGAATTTCGTGGGCTCGTCAGAATCGAATCGCACGTGGGCGACTTCTGCATGTCCGTCGGTGGCGCTGATGGATATACGCTGGCTGTGCCGGACATGCCGGCACGGCAGTGTGATCAGATTGGATTCGCACCGGACGAAGCCTACGAGCTCGGGCTCAGGCAATCCGTGGGCTTTGCAAATTTCATGGATCGCGCCGACGACCCAGGTGCCGGACGAATTCGCTACGAGATCATCTCGCTCGGCAATTCGAGTCCTTTGCTGGACTACCCGGTCACGACAACGGGCATATCCGCTTCAGTCTGGAATGACATAGCGGCGGGCAATAACCGGGTTGAAGTTTCACTGCTTGAGGATCAACCGTAGCCGATGATCGAGGGCGTACTCCGGCAACCATTTGCACGTGAGCGCCCTTGCGATTATGTCAAATGTCCTCGTCGAGATTGATGTTGTAGGTGCTATCGAGTTCTTGTTCCCGCTGTTCGCGTTTCTCTTCGAGTTTGCGGCGGATCTCTCGTCTGTGTTCCGACTCTTCGTCTCCACCGGACTCGAGGTCGGCCACAAGCTCTTCGACATTCAGCTCCACGGACAGGTCGCCAATATTGTCGTCGTCCAGACTCGCCACAACCTCTGTGTCGAGGAACTCGTCCTCTTCATCATCTTTGTCAAGCACGTCATCGGGCTCGTCAATTTCACCGTTCATCGCGTTGGTCTCCGGCAACAAGCACATCAGTCGATATTATTATCGAATCAGGTTATTGATTTCAAAGATTGGCAGCAAAATTGCGAGAACGATCGTCAGGACGATCGCACCCATGATGACGATCAGCAGCGGCTGCAATATGCCCAGCAACGCAGCAATGAGGCCATCAACTTCCCGTTCCTGCCCGGCCGCTGCGCGTGACAGCATTTCCTCCAGCCGACCACCGGCTTCGCCACTGGAAATCAGGTGGATCATCATCGGTGGAAAAAGTTTGCTGGCGTCCAGTGATTTGCTGATCGAGGCGCCTTCGCGCACGCGCAGGGTGGCATCCATGACGGCATCCCGCATTGGCAGGTTTTCGATGACCTCCGCGGAAATATTCAGCGCCTCGAGAATCGGTACGCCACTGCCGGCCAGAATACTGAGAGTGCGCGTGAAGCGCGCCGTGTTTACGCCGCGCGTCAGCCGACCCACAATCGGCAAGCGCAGCAATAGCGCGTGGTAGCGCCGCCTCGGGCCGTCCTGTCGCAATACCCACCAGGTACCGTAGGCAATGATGCCGAGTGCGATGATCACGAAAAGCCAGTAATCTCGAAGAAAATCACTGGTTGCGATGAGACCACTGGTCAGCGCCGGTAAGTCGGCGGAAGTGTTCTCGAAGACATTGACGATCTTGGGTACCACGGTCGCCAGCATGAAAGTGATGATCAGAACGGCCATCACGACCAAAGCGATGGGATAGACGAGTGCATTAGTAACGCGCTGCCGAAGTTCCTGCCGGGCTTCCGTGTAGTCGGCCAGGCGTTCCAGCACGACATCCAGGTGCCCCGATTGCTCTCCTGCCGCAACGGTTGCGCGATACAGCTCAGGAAATGCCTGGGGGAATTCGCTGAAACCGTCAGCGAGTGTGTGACCCTCCATCACCTTGGAGCGGACACCGAGCAGCATACTCTTTGTCCTTGGCTGGTCATTCTGCTGGGATACCGCAAGCAAAGCTTCTTCGAGCGGTAGTCCCGATTGCGAAAGAGATGCCAACTGCCGTGTAATCAGCGCCAGCTCCCCGGAGGACATTCTGCGACGCAGCGAAAAACTTCGTTGTCTCTTTGCCTCTTTTTTCGCAACCTCGGTGACGCTAACGGGAAGAAGATTTCTATCTCGCAGGATTTGCCGGACGTGCTTGGGTGTGTCGCCCTCGAGCAGACCCTTTGCCTGCTTGCCGGACTTGTCCATCGCTACGTATTCATACGCGCCCATCTAGTACCCCGTCAATCTGATGACACTGGCTGGTTCCGAATTGACTCAGTCCTCGCGCGTGACGCGCAGGACCTCTTCCAGCGTCGTCGTACCGTTCAGTACCTGGCGACGTCCGTCAGCACGGATGCTCGGGCTGGATTTGCGCGCATGCCGATCGAGCTCCTGTTCGCTGATGCCGCCATGGATCATCTCGCGCATGTCATCGTCAACGGTGATGAGTTCGTAAATACCCGTGCGACCCGAAAAACCACCGTTCGCTCCTTCGCCGGGGTGATAGAGCGTTGGCGGATTGTCAGGGTCCGCCCCGAGCAGCTCGCACTCATACTCTCTTGCCGCATACGGCACTTTGGTACTGTCGTCCAGAACGCGCACAAGGCGCTGTGCCAGAACGCCGAGCAGGCTCGACGATAGCAGGAAGGGTTCAACACCCATGTCGCGCAGGCGCGTGACCGCGCCGGCCGCCGTATTGGTGTGCAACGTAGAGAGCACGAGGTGGCCCGTCAAACTCGCCTGTACCGCGATTTCTGCCGTTTCCAGGTCCCGGATCTCACCGACCATCACAACGTCCGGGTCCTGGCGCAGAATCGCGCGTAGTCCGCGCGCAAACGTCATCTCGACTTTTGTATTAACCTGGGACTGTCCGATGCCGTCGATGAAATATTCAATGGGGTCCTCGACGGTCATGATGTTGCAGGTGTTGTCGTTGATTCTCTCGAGAGCGGCATACAGCGTCGTTGTCTTGCCGGAGCCCGTTGGGCCGGTGACGAGGATGATGCCGTGCGGCTTGTGGATCAGGCGGTCCATCGTCTTCTGGGTGTTCTTGTCCATGCCGAGGGACGTCAGATCGAGCCTGCCTGCCTGCTTGTCCAGAAGACGCAGTACGACCCTCTCGCCATGGCCGGATGGCATGGTCGATACGCGCACGTCAACGGCTCTGCCAGCGATACGCAACGAGATGCGGCCATCCTGGGGCAGGCGTTTCTCGGCAATGTCGAGTTTGGACATGACCTTGATGCGTGAAACGACCAGTGGTGCTAACGCTCGTCGCGTCTGCAGAATTTCCTTGAGGACGCCGTCGACTCGGAATCGCACGCCGAGCCGATTCTCGTAAGGCTCGATATGTACGTCCGAGGCATTCTCCTTGATGGCCTCGGTGAGAACTGCGTTGATGAAGCGAATGATCGGTGCATCGTCATCGCTTTCGAGCAAATCGGACGGCCCCTGAAGCTCCTGTGCGACCTGTGTCAGGTCGAACTCTTCATCAAGTCCATCGACCATCTGCGATGCTTTGGTGCGATCCTGCTCGTAGAACTCCTGCAGCAGCTTGTCAAAGACTTCCGCCGATACTCGCGAGAGGTTCAATGGTACTCCGGCGAATCGCCGAGCCTCTGCAAGGCTCACTGGCGACACACCACTCCGATAAACGGCGTCGGCTTCATGCTCGTCGATATGGCGAATTAACACACCGTGCCGTTTCGCGAATGAATAGGGCAGGCTTCGGTGTTCTACTTCCGCCGGCGCGTCTTCTTGCTCCAATTCGAGAACGATTTCGCTATTCGCTTCCATAGTCACTACTGGCTGGTCGGGTCGGCGTCGGTCGTCGATCGGTCGGCTTCCTCGAACGGCGGCAATGAAAAGTGATCTTCTTTCGGCATCAGTTTGATACCGTCACCTGCACTTTCCTTGAGCACGTCGCGAATGTAGTTGTACTTCCTGTTGGTTTCGCTGGTAACGGTCGCCGAATCACGCAGGATTTTTGGCCGGATGAATACCAGCAGGTTGGTTTTGACCTTGTCGGTTGAACGACTGCGGAACAACGCGCCGAGCCCCGGGATGCTGCCGAGTATGGGTACGCGCTGCTCGCTCTCGCGCAGCACATCCTCGAGCAGTCCGCCAAGTACCAGGATCTGTCCGTCATCGACAATGACCGTCGTCTCGATGATGCGCTCGTTAGTGATCAGGTCGACCGCGCCTTCTGCCGACTGCGCGATATTGGAGATCTCCTGGGATATCTTGAGCAGCAAAGAATCGCCTTCGTTGATCTGCGGCGTAATCGTGAGCTTTACGCCGATCTGCTCACGATTAATCGTCTGGAAAGGATTAACCGCGCCTCCCGTACTACCCGTGTTCGAATACGAGCCGGACAGAAACGGTACTTCCTGGCCGACGTTGAGGCTGGCTTCCTCGTTATCTGTCGTGACTATCGATGGGGTGGAAATAATATTGGTATCCGCTTCTCCCTGCAGTGCGCGCAGAATTGCAGCAAAACTGAGGCCGGAATCGCTGATACGTCCGACGCCGACAGTCACACCCTCGCCGATCAACCCGAGGCCGCCGCCGGGGTCGTCGCCGCCGATAGCGCCGCCAAGCTGGAGGACGCCGGCGCCCGAGTCGGGGAAATTCGTAATTCCAATAGGCGTATTGGACCCATCTTCATCGCGGATTGCCCACGTAACGCCCAGATCAGCGGTTTTATCGGCAATGACTTCGACGATGATGGCTTCGACCAGCACCTGCGCTCTGCGAATGTCGAGCTGGTCCACAATCTGCATGAGTGATCGCATCATCTTCGGCGGCGCATTAACGACGATAGCGTTGGTCTGGGTATCGGCCCAGACGCTGACATTGAGAGCCGACGGTGCAGCGGCTCCTGCAGCCTGGGCGGCGCCGGATACCTGGGTGGTGAAGTGCTGCTGTAGCTTGGCAGCAAGATCCTCTGCATCGGCGTAACGGAGATAACGGACCTTGGTGTCACCGCCGTCTTCGAGGGGGGTATCGAGGTGAGCGATTAACGTCCGGAGGCGCAGCCTGTCCGACTTGTCGCCGCCAATCAGCACGCTGTTGGTTCGCGCATCTGCGACAAGGCTCGTTGTCGTCTGAACGCCGTCGGAACGTGGCGCCCCGGTCAGTGCCGTCATGATGCGAACGATCTCGGCAGCAGAAGCGTGTTCCAGAGGAACGACCTCGATGTCTTCGTCACTTGCCTGGTCGATGCGGCGGATGATGGCGACCATGCGGGCCACATTGGCCGCTCGATCGGAGATAATCAGCATATTGGAGCCCGCATGAGCCACCATGTGTCCATACTGCGGAATCAAGGGGCGCAGAATCGGGACGAGCTGTGTGGCACCGACATTGCGAACCTGCACGACTTGTGTGGCCAGGTCGTCGGGTCCGGCCGCGCCGCCTGTTCCAATGGGGCCGGCAAATTGTCGCGCCGTGGCATCCGGAATTATCTTGATGAGGTCGCCGCTGGTGATCGCGACGTAGCCGTGCACCTGCAGAATAGAGAGGAACGCTTCGTAGAAGGCATCCGGTGACATCGGCGTCGCCGACAACAGGGTCACCTTGCCGGTGACACGCGGATCGAGGATGAAGTTCTTTCCGGTGACTTCACTGACGGCTTCGACGACCTTGCGTATGTCGGCGTCTTTCCAGTTCAGTGTGACATCCGCTTGTTGCGCCGACACGATAGCAGTCATCGACAACACAATCGTTGCCAACAGCAGCCGGACAAATCCGCGCTTCAGGGCTCTTGTTTCTTGATTCATTTGGTTTGCTCGCCACCCAGGTCGAGTTGACTGGTCTTCAGAACAATGGTTTCTGGCTGTCCATTGCGTTCTACAGTAACGGTCACTTGTTCTGAAGTGCCGAGTGCTTGAAAGATTTCCATGGCCTGGGTCGGGTCGGTTAACGACTGCCCATCGATATCCTTGATGAGGTCGCCAGGCCTTAGTCCCAGAGCCGAAAATTGCTGTCTGTTACGGCCAGGATAAACACGGTAGCCACTTTGCTGGCCATTGACGAAATACGGTGTCGGTCGAATGACGTCGGTGAGCTTTGTCAGGTTCTGCGAAACGACGGCCTGGATGCTTTGGGTATTTCTCGCGGTCTGGCGCGTATTGCTGCTCATACGACGGGTCGGCGCCGCCTGGCCCACGGGAAATTCCTTCGGCAACTTGAGATTGGTAAGCACTCCGTTCTCATTCAGCACCACGCGATCGGCGTACACCGCGTGAAGTTTCGCGCTGGAACCGATCGGATCGCCGATCGCGTAAACCTTCTCCTCATTGTTGCCATCGGAGATGACAGCCACAGAAAACTCCGGGATGTCCGAGGATACCGTGCCCTTCAGCGAAAGGTTGGTCAGGCGCGTGTCGCTGAGATTCTCATCCACCGTCGGCACAGGCGCCGTATCCACAGCTTCCGCGTCCGCGACGCCAAACATGTGCGCGTCGACGATCGCCTGAACATCGCCTGCCGTTGTCGTCTGGACGCTTGCCGCAGGTGTATATGCCGGCAGCGGCACGCTGTCGCCGGCGGCGGGCCCGGGCACCAGCATCCAGATCATTTTCGCGACTTGCCATGCGATGGCAACGACCAGCAGCAAGCTGGCCCACGGCGGCAATACCCTGCTTGCCGCGGACAGCAGGTTGCTCCCGTCTATGTTCGAAAGATCGGACCAATTGGCTTTAGTGATCATGTCGCGTCCGGCTAACGTCTCTACCCTGACCTAATTACTAACGTAGCGGCCCGATGATACGGGTTGCGGCACGACAACGGCAAGTGCATAAAGGAAAAAAATACTATATATGGCAATGGGATACCCGTATTTCTTAAAGTTAACCTAAGCTCGCCTATCGGCGGTCCGTCCGAAAAAAAAGCGATCACTAATGGTGCCCGAAACTGCGCTCGATGCGACAGGTCCATATATAATAACGCGCTTGCGGCTCGCATATTGAAATTCTCGTAGTTGGCCGCAGATTAGGCAATCAACTGAATCCATGGCATGCCTCTTGACCGATGAGTAACAATTCGACTGACAATGATCGATACGACAGCCAGGATCTCGCTGTCGAAGAAGCGCGCCCGAAACTCAAGCAGCCGCCATTGTACCGGGTGGTCCTGATAAATGATGACTTCACGCCCATGGAGTTCGTTGTCGATATACTGGAGACAATTTTCGGCATGGAACGTACCCGCGCGACCCAGGTTATGTTGGAAGTCCACACGAAGGGCAAGGGCGTCTGCGGGGTCTTCAACTTCGAAATTGCAGAAACCAAAGTGGCGCAGGTAATGGGCATCGCCAAACAGCATCAACATCCGTTACTCTGCACTATGGAAGAGACCTGAACCGGCAATGAGGCAGCACTATGCTCAGCAGTGAGCTTGAATTCTGTTTGAATGAGGCATTTCAGCGGGCGCGAGATCGCCGGCACGAGTTCATGACGGTCGAGCATCTCCTGCTGGCGCTGCTCGATATTCCAAAAGTGCATGAGATTCTGAAGGCCTGTAACGCGAATATCACGGAGTTGCGGCGCCAGCTGGCTGAATGCGTTGACGAACAAACGCCGTTGCTCCCGGAGGATGAGGACACCGACGTCCAGCCGACACTCGGCTTTCAGCGTGTGCTGCAGCGCGCCGTATTCCACGTTCAGTCGAGCGGCAAGAAAGAGGTGACAGGTAGTAATGTCCTGGTCGCTATATTCAGCGAGAAGCAATCCCAAGCTGTCTATTTCCTGAATTTGCAGGACATTACGCGCCTCGATGTCGTCAATTACATTTCGCACGGCTTGCCGCAAGTGCCTGGAGAGGGGTCGGACGAAGAGCCGGATTCGCAGCTCGAGTCGGATGCAGACGTCGAATTATCGCCGCTCGATCAATATGCCACGAATCTGAATGAGCAGGCGATCCAGGGGAAGATCGATCCGCTGATCGGCCGCGAACTCGAGATCGAACGCACCGTGCAGATCCTCTGC
>Ga0265303_10000351_pt1 | contig 25244 bp, 25 predicted proteins | sample Helome_2_FD_192494 | JGI IMG/M metagenome (GOLD analysis project Ga0265303, IMG submission 192494) | Marine sediment microbial communities from subtidal zone of North Sea - Hel_20160317 (Illumina Assembly) | ecosystem: Environmental > Aquatic > Marine > Subtidal zone > Sediment ... | reverse complement strand
TCATGATGGCATGCTTGACCTGGTCTTCAGAATTTCCGATGGAAAACTCGTGTTGAACCTGGCCGTCGTTTCTGACAGTGAATTCAATGGTTTCACCATCCTTGAGTTCACCCAGATCGGGTTCAAAGATGAACCGCATCGTATCCTGCATCGATACCGAAATTCTGCGATCGGGAGTACCCTCGCCGGGATTGCCAACACTGTATTTCATATGGCTATGACTGTGCGTACCACTAGCCATCAGTGTCGAAGAAAATAATGCCAAAACTATTGTTGTTACGATTTTCATATGCTTCGTTTCCTTTTTTATTACAGTAAAATAAATTAGTCGATAGACTAAAACTAAAACCAGAAGCGTAGCCCTGCTACTGCCGATACATCGCTGGTTTCTTCGCCTTCCTCATCAGCAAGGTCCTTCGTGTCACCAAGTAGTTGCTCATAATTAATACCAATATAGGGTGCGATTTGTCGGGTGATTTCATATCGCAGGCGGATACCTGCTTCGAGCCTGGCAAGACCGGAACCGACGCCCACATCCTCGTCGTCGTCGCTGAACCAGTTAATTTCGACCTCGGGAGCCAGCACCCACTTCTGTGTGAGCATAAACTCATACTCGACTTCGATGCGCAGATTGACCTCATCGCCTTCCTTGACGAAGAGCGCGCTATCGACCTCAAAAAAGTAGGGTGCTACACCGTAGAATCCGATCGCAAACCAGTCACGCTCTGGACTGGGTTCGGCGTCGTGACGCCAACCCACCTGTAGATCCCAGTTTGGATCGATGGCCCGGCTATACAGCAGTTGAACTTCTGCCTTTTCAGTGTCGCCATCCAGCCGCTCACCCTCGGTTTTTATCCACAGTTTGTTGAGATCCTTCCCCGCCCAGAAATGTCCTTCCCAGGCCGATACCGTGCCTTCATCTGCATCTCTTAATTCGAACTTGTCTGTTTTCAGGGAAAATAACAGCGGATCGTCCTCCATAGCTGCATATGCACTGGTCGCCAAAAACGACATGCAGGCCGGGAGTAAAGCGACTACCAGTAACCGGCTCATGCGATCACCACCCGGCGAAACATCCCCGGCATGTGATACTGCAGGTGGCAATGGTAAGCCCAACTGCCCAGCGCATCGGCGGTAACGCGGTAACTTATTTTGGAACCCGGCTGCACAATCACGGTATGCTTTCGCGGAATAAACTTGTCATCACCCGTTTCGAGATCGCTCCAGACACCGTGTAGATGCATTGGATGATTCATCATGGTGTCGTTCACCAGGGTGATGCGCAGGCGTTCGCCGAATTTCATCATCAGTGGCTCGGCATCGGCGAATTTGATGCCGTTCATCGACCACATATAGCGGCGCATATTGCCGTTCAAATGTAACTCGATTTCACGCTCTGGCTCGCGCGGGTCTGGTGTGGGTTCGAGATTATGCAGATCGGCGTAGGTGAGAACCCTGCGCCCATTGTTGCGCAAACCGACACCCGGGTCGTCGAGGCGATATTGCGGGTTATCGGCCAGCATATCGACATGGGGCCCGTACTCGCTGTCGGCATGTTTGACGCCACCCATCATCGCAGCCATAGCCTCCATATCCATGTTACTGTGATCCATGTTGCTATGATCCATGCCGCCCATTCCCATGTCGCCATGGGTCAGGATTGGCGCGTAATCCATGTCTGGCAGTTCGGCATGAAGACCGGGGTCCGAGGTTAATCTGCCAACGGCATAGCCAGAGCGGTCGATCGCCTGGGCGAATACCGCGTAGGCCATATCATCATCCGGCGTTACCAGCACGTCGTAGGTCTCCGCGACACCAATGCGAAATTCATCGACCGACACGGGATCAACATATTGTCCGTCAGCGGCGACCACGGTCATTTTCAGTCCCGGAATGCGCACATCGAACAAGGTCATGGCCGAGGCATTGATGATACGCAATAACAGGCGCTCCCCTTTTTTAAATGATCCGGTCCAGTTGTCGTTGGGGCTATTGCCGTTCATCAGGTAGGTATAGGTGTAACCGGTCACATCCGAAATATCGCGATCGCTCATACGCATGTCGTTCCACATGTCCCGATCATTCCAGGTCTGACTCAGGCCGTTCTTTTGTATCTCGCTCCATAAATCGCCAACGGTGCGTTCGCGGGTGTTGTAGTAGTGACTCATTTTCTTGAGCTTAGCGTAGATATCTTCCGGGTCTTCGTCTGACCAGTCGGACAGTACGACGACGTGCTCGCGATCATAGCTAACCGGCATCGGTTCTATCGGATCGATAATGATCGCACCGTAGGCACCGGTTTGTTCCTGGAATCCGGAATGGCTGTGATACCAGTAGGTGCCACTCTGATTGACGTCGAATTCATAGCGGAATGTTTCACCTGGCTTGATGCCTTTGAAACCGTCGCTTATGTTGGGCACACCGTCCATCGCACTTGGCAGGATAAGTCCGTGCCAGTGGATCGAACTGTCGACTGCCATGTTATTGGTGACATCGAGGGTCACGCGTTCACCTTGCTGCCAGCGTAAAACCGGCGCCGGCACGCTGCCGTTTATTGCGGTGGCGACCCGATCCTGCCCGGTAAAGTTGACTTCTTGATAATCGAAGGACAGCTTGAAGTGGTTGCCGGACAGAACTTGCTGCTGGCGCATGCTGTTAGAACCTGCCATGACGGCGGATCCCAGGCCGGTCGCAAGCAGGCCGCCGCTGGCAGCAACGCCCTGGACGAATCGCCGGCGGGAATAGTCGACGGAATTACCATTGACGAAACTGTTTGTTCCGGCCGCAGAGCCGGCCAGGTATTTGGGTTTTATGATCACGTGTGAAACTCCTGAAAATTTACATGAACATCGCATCCCTGGGGAGGCGACGATTACGAGTAAAAATCAGGTGTTTCTGGGCGGGCGCAACAAAAGTTCAGCGTGATGCGATAAATACTGGCTAGGGTGATGAGAATTATAAACGTTGCTATCCGGGTGTTCCGTCAATGCTGGTAACAACAGGGTTGACTTGGTTTTGCTGTCGCAGCTTGTGTGCCCAGCGGAGACACAGGTCTCAGAATCAACACAGTGGTTGGGATCTGCCTGCCCGCAATCCATAATCATCAGTTCATGCGAAGTCTGGCCTGGCTCTACTGGACCGACGGTCGGGCTAATAGCATGCGCTACCGGCTGTAGAGCTAGTACGAAAAGCAGGTGAATTATCAGTAGTTTTCGCCACATATAGGGTACTGTTGACCAAGGTTATTTCTTTAAGTTGCAAACATATTAATAAATTATCAACTAGTTGCATAATGTAGACTCTGCATTCACTACAGAGTCAAGTTTTATTCCATTGCACTCAATTTTAGTCCAGATAAATTCATTTAGCGAGGAAATGGAGTGCCGGGATTATTTATAAAATTTCCCCGAACTGTGCTAAGTTGATAGTGTCCAACTTACCAATAAAGTCAAAAAACGAGTCTACTACTTTACTGTGACTAACAAGAAACATCCGTTAATGTTCCTGCTGATAATATGCATCGGATTCGCGCCTTTGCAATCGATTAACGCGGGTAATCTGGATCACATGGAATCCATGCCGTCCAATTGTGCTATGGATAGTGGTGCTGATTCGGATGTGTGTGACGGCGCCCAGTGTATGATGTCAGCCGGGTCTTGCGGGGCGAACAATATTTTGAGTATTTCTCAAGCAACCCTTTGCCCGTCCATGGCGCTGATGTCCCCCGGGGATTATTTTCATAGTGTCGCTTTTCTTTACCAATCTCACCTCAACTTTTCGATATACCGTCCCCCGATTACCTGAACTGAAAGTCACCGCGCTGTAAGCGCTTTTTGTAACTTTTTCTTCAGGAAATACAATGAATAACGTAATTAAACTCTCATTTGGCATATTTTTGCTAATGCCGTTAATTGGCACCCAGACCAGGGCAGCCGAACAAATTGAAATTCCCTTCAACCTGGGCAAGGGGCAGGTGCTGTATGAAAAGTACTGTAGTTCCTGCCACGGTGTTGATCTTAACGGATCTGACGAGGGGCCTCCCTTGATACATCCTTTTTACAAACCGTCGCATCACGGAGACAAGGCCTTTTATCGCGCCGCCCTGCAGGGCACGAAACAGCATCACTGGGAATTTGGCGACATGCCGCCGGTGGAAGGTATGACGCAGAAAAAAATGGATAGCCTGGTGCCGTATGTGCGTTATTACCAGCAGCAGAAAAAACTCTTCTAGCGGGGTAGTCGGTGATGAAAATTCAAACTTTTTTAATGCTGGGGTTGCTCCTGGTTGCTGGGCAATCCTTTGCGGCTGAAACAGATCGCTGGTACAGCAATGAGCAGGTCATACAGGGCGAAAAACTATTTCGCCAGAATTGCGCCGCCTGCCACGGGCAAAATGCCGAGGCGACGCCGGATTGGAAGAAAACTGACGCCAATGGCAATTACCCGTCGCCGCCGCTGAACGGGACGGCCCATGCCTGGCACCACAATCTGGATCTACTACGCCGTACCATTCGCGACGGCGGGGCTAAACTGGGCGGGCAAATGCCGGCCTTTGAAGGGGTGTTAAGCGACGAGGGAATCGACAGCGTCATCGCCTTTTTCCAGTCTAAATGGTCGGATGAAATTTTCCAGCGCTGGTCGGGTCGAAATGATGTTTCGGATCTGCCATCGCTGACGGATATCGGGGTCGCAGCGAATAGTCCAATGACGAAGCTACTACGGCAGCGTATCGGTAACGTGAAAATTGACGATGTGCTGGAAACCTCGGTTGAAGATGTCTGGCAGGTTCAGATAGGCAATCGATATGTCTATCTGTTAAATGATGGAAAATTCGCGTTGATGGGTGATCTCATAAATTTAGAGAACGGCCGAAATTTAACCGAACAGTCACGCAGAGTCAGTGTAGTGGAGACGATATCCGAGTTTACCGACGAAGATATGATAATTTTTCCCGCCAAAGGCGAAACTAAAGCAACACTTAATGTATTTACCGATACCTCATGTCCCTATTGTCAAAAGTTGCATAGCGAAATCGACAAATTACAGGAGGCCGGGATTACCGTGCGCTATTTGCCGTTCGCCAGAGGCGGAAAAACCGGGCCGGGGTATGAAACGCTGAAATCAGTATGGTGCGCCGAGGATAGAAACCAGGCGATGACGGATGCCAAGAATAATCAGTTCGAGGGACTACCGGCTGGCGATTGCGCGCAGGCGGCGATGATCGATCGCGGTTATCGCGCGGGTAACCAGGTCGGCATTCGCGGCACCCCTGCGTTGATCAAAAGCAACGGCGAAAAAATTGAAGGATATGTGCCCTATCGCGAGTTGATTCCACAGTTGCTGCAGTGATTAAATCAGTTTGTCGCAACAGAAAACGGGAAGAATGATGGGTCGGACTGTTGGCATAAATCTCAAACCGACATGGTCGATATAACTGGATATATTGGGTGCAAGACCGACGTCCCGGTTCCCAGGGAAACTGGTCTAGCACCCGGCAATCCTTATCGTGGCGTGGTCCGGCAATGAAGGCAAACGATCGAGGAAAGACATCGATTAAAGTTATGCTGGTTAGACGCTAGTGAAGAATCTGAACTCCTGGATTCTGACTGGCACAATTGTCGCGATAACAGCTGGCATATTTCTTTATGCTTATTACGAATCTGGTGTTTTCGATCGAGGATCGAAATCGGATACGACCTTCGACTCGGCTGGTGATGATCCCGGTAACACGCCGTCGATCTTTAGGTTTTTTCAGTCGCCCCAGGCAATACCCGAGCTGCGATTCCTGAATCGTAAAAATCGCGAAATAACACTGGAAGCATTTCGGGGCAGCTTCGTGTTACTCAATATCTGGGCGACCTGGTGTGCTCCATGTCGCGAGGAAATGCCGGCACTCGATCGATTACAGGAAAGACTTGGCGGGCCCGATTTTCAGGTACTGGCACTTTCTATCGATGAAGCGCCTTCTTCAGTAATCAGGAAATTTTATAAGGACCTGGGCATCGAATCCCTTTTTGTATTTCACGACCCAACTGGTGGGGCATTTACCAAGCTGAATTTAACCGGGATACCGGCCACTTTGTTGCTCGATCGTAGGGGTAGGGGAATAGGCTATGTCGTCGGTCCCGTTGAGTGGGATAAACCCGAAATAGTTGGTGAAATTCGGAGCTTTATTGTTCCCGATAAAAGGGGAATATTCTTTGATCATTCTTAAGGTGTCCGTAATTCTCGATACTTGACTCGAGGTAGGGTTGTTAGCAACCAGTTAGAGCTTTGATCTGTGTGAAAAAGTTTGCATACTTGCTCGCGTATTTTCTAAATTCGGAGGTTATGTTTGCGTATTTTATTGCTGGTTTTGTCTCTGTCTTACTTTTTGTCTGCGCAGGCACAACCCCGCCAGTCACTGGTTCCGGGTGGTATCGCTATCATTAACCTCGAACCTGGAAACGACGCTGGTTACCGTTTTCTTGACAAGCCGGTGCTGGTGACAAAAATTGAAGGCAAACCTAGAGCGCTTGTTGGGTTACCCTTGAGACTCGAGCCGGGAGAACACTTTATCGAGAGACGCAGCGCTGACCAGGTTTCCAAGAAGTTTTTTAAGGTAAAGCAAAAACAATACAGCACCCAACACATCACGATAACCGACGATCGCAAGGTCAACCCCTATGCCAGTGACATGGATCGCATCCTGGCCGAAAAAGCGCGCCAACAGAAAGCGGCCAATCATTATTCAATGGTTGACGTAGATGTTAATTTTCTGTTCCCCGTTGAGGGTATCCGCACCGGCAGTTTTGGCAGGCGCAGGGTCTTCAATGGGCAAAAACGTAGACCACATAGCGGTATGGATATCGCCGCTGATAAGGGTACACCCGTGCGCGCACCCAGTGCCGGCACGGTCATCGAACTGGGTGATTTCTTTTTCAGTGGTAACCTGGTTTATATCGAACATGGACAGGGCATGATCTCCCTGTTCGCCCACCTGAGCGAGATCAATGTTAGCCTCGGCGAGCAGATTGCAAAAGGTCAAATAATCGGCAAGGTCGGAGCCACTGGCCGGGTAACCGGCCCGCATTTGCACTGGGGCCTCGGTTTAAACGGGAACTGGATTGATCCCGCGCTGTTTCTTCCGGTCGAGAACTAGAAAGTCAGGCGCACATCGAAACGAAGATTATCGTCATCGGCTGATCTCGGGATATTTGGCATCTCGGCGAACGGCAAAACCTTCGAGGGATTGTAACGCCTCATCCGCTGTAACCGACTCATAGGTCAGCTTGAGATCTGCCACTTTTGTCTTGTACTATTCCCAGGCAGCATCCCTCGAGCGGAAAAACGACTACCTTGGCGCAGGATACTTAATGAATTCCTGTGGGGTGAAAATGGCCCGGGCGTATAACGACCTATTTGCGCGGTTATATTCAGATATATCGTTTGCCGAATTGCGTTCTCATCTATGGAAAAGCAGTTTTTAAAGTTTTCAAATCTCAGGACCTGAGAGCACGCACTCGTTTGAAATTCGTTAGATCGAAAATAATTTCCCCGATGAGAAAAAACTGGAATTTTTCAACAGTATCCCTCTGTGTCCGGCCAGTTTCAGACACTCATATCCATACGGCACCGTCAGATTATGTGTTAAGTCATATGATATTATTCGCGGACAGTGATTCCATTTGTATTATCATCGGTATAGGACCGTCTACCTGACAAACTTGCTATTATTCTGCATGCAGATATTGCCGGATCAACCCAGATGGTTCAGCAAGATAAGCAGCCGAAAATCCTGCGACAACTTAACATGCCGGCACTATAGTATCGGGAAACTTAATCTTTCAAACGGATTCATTTGTGCAACTTAGGAGTTCTTTATGCGTTCTAATGTTAGTAGTTATTTTCTTTGCCTCTGCCTGATCCTGGTTGCGACAACAGGATACGCGTCACACGGACCTGCGCCAGATGTAGGAATAGACGAGATTAAGGTCGGTACGGGCATCGATGCTCAACCATTCTCAGTTGTCGATGTTCACTACACGGGAAAACTCGAGGATGGGACAGTTTTTGATTCTAGTCTAGAGCGCGGAGAACCGTTTCGCTTTACCCTGGGTGCGGGTCAGGTGATCCCAGGTTGGGATTTTGGTATTCAGGGTATGAAGCCGGGAGGCAAGCGTATATTGACGATTCCCCCGGCGCTGGCCTATGGCCAAACGGGTGCTGGTGGGGTTATTCCACCGAACGCAACCTTGACATTTGATGTTGAGCTGGTCGCGTTAACTCCACCACCATTTGCCAGCATCAGTAATTCACAACTTGCGGCCAAACTTGAAAGCGGCATCAAGCTGATCGATATCCGTCGTCCCGAAGAATGGCAACAGACAGGGGTTGTTGATGGCAGCATCAAGTCAACTGCTTTCGACAGTGAAGGCCGGTTTCTGAAATCATTTATGGAGATGCTCGAAAAAACTGTTCAGCCAGATGAGGAATTTGCGGTGATATGCCGCACCGGTAATCGTACTGCGAACTTGTCGAATTGGCTGCTGACCAAGGGAGGATACAGGAATGTCTTGAATGTTCAGGACGGCATCACCTCATGGATAAAGGAAGAACGCCCGGTCAATAAATCTGGCTCCTGAGGTTTGTTTTCTCTTAGAGTTAGTAGCGAGGGACCAAATGTGAATTTCCTGTTTCTGCTCGGCGAAATAAAATCAAGGGGGCAAGATGCCTCGGCTTGAGGTTAGGGAAGATCTTCAAGCATTTTTGTCGCAGATTCCCCTATCTCGTTGTCAGCGTTTATTTTTGCAGCGGTGTTAAGCGCAATGCGTGCCTGTTCGGTGTCGCCTACTTGACTATTTACGAACCCCAACGTTAACCAAATTCTTTGATGCGTCGGATCGATAGCCACACCCTCGTTAAGCCTGAGAATCGCTTCACCTGATTTTCCCAGATAGTGTAGCGTGATGCCCAAATTGTTATAAGTTTCTACGTTGTTCGGACCAAATACTAATAGTCGCTCGTATAAATCCACGGCCTTATCAAACTGCTTATTGGTGAAATACTCATTGGCCTGACGTGTTACTTCAACAGGGTCTTCGACAGGCGACTGATTGAATGTCGATGAATTTAACTGCGTCGAGTTCATTTCCGTTTGGCCATCCGGCCATACGAACGCGGGCTGGCGTATTTCAGCCGAGTCGGCGCTGACGTTATCTGGATCCTGAATGTAGTATTGGCGGGTAATGGTAAAAACCGTTAATCCGAAGACGATTTGAAATACCGTCATTGGAATCCAGAATTTGAGATTTAGCGCCATAACTATTGCCTACTCTCACGATTTTTTGTTAACGAAGATGCACCGGTAGCGAGCCAGTAATATGCAAGACCAGCTCGTAAAAGTATAAACGCTATGTTGGTCTCATACTAACTCTGGCCAAACGATCGTCATTATACCTATCAGTAGTCGCTATCGCTGATAGGTTGAACTCTAAGGAAATAATCGTGGCGGTCCGAGTTCCACTGTTCTCGGAATCCTGTTTTTCCTAAACGGGAGGTCAGCTTTCTCCAAAGGAGACCCTCAATCAGCTGAGCCAGGGGACAATTTTCGGCCAGCAAGAGACACTCATTTTACTATCAACAGCTTCGTAGTTCGACCCAAGAAAGACTCTCATACCTTGCTCAACCTTTCGCGTAGCTGGCACTTTGCCCGACTACATGCGATTGTTACCCAGAATTTACAGCTTTACCCCAAAATGATCTAAAGTAAAAACCATAATCCAATAACACCCGGCTGTAAGCCCTATCGAAACGCTGATGCTGAGGTAAAAGTTTAAGCCTTGTTTCAAGAGAAGGGGTAGTGCCAAAAATAAAGCCAAGGAAGGAATTACAAGCCAAAAGACACTTATTGAAAGACTACTAATCTTTGTGACATCTTTGGTGTCTATATAAAGCCAGACCATTGCAAGTACAGAGACTAATGGAATTGAGGCGAGGATAGCGCCAATAAAAGAGCTGCGCTTTGCTACTTCAGAAATCAGTACAATTAGTGCGGCCGTGATGGTAATTTTAAATATGTAATAACCCATAATCTGCCTTCAATAATAACTGTTTAATTCCCATGAAAAGTTCATCCCCGTAACGCAAAAGGAATGCGCCGGGGATGAGTTTTGTACTATGGGCGTGCGGTCTTAATTACCCGTGTAATTTGCAGCCAGATATTCTCCTGCCAGAGTCATGAAAATATACAAGGTACGCTTTTCCGGGTCACTGACAGCTTGATTGGTATAACTGACAACCCATTCCGGCCCGCCATCAAAAATCTTCTGTTCTGATTTATATACCTTGATATTTTCCCAGCTGTTTTCAATTACACCATTGCTGACAAGAGTCGATACCACCCGGCTGGCTATCTGTTCAGCCCGCTGCTGCGTTACCGGTTCAAGGGGGGCTCCATGATCATGCCCTTCGCCCGCAAGTGTTACTGACGAAAACAGTGTTAATACGAAAGTTAAGATAACTGATTGAATGTTCATAATGAAATTTTCCTCTTGTTTAAAATATGGATTCACGAGATTTTGTTGCCCCACTGTCGGCAGGCTCGGATGAGGGTGGGTTTTTCATGGCATCTCCAGCACGGTAGTCGCCTTTCGTTTTAAGGGTGATTACCACGGGATTAGACGTGCTATTTTTCCAGTACCAGCCATGGGTTCCGCTGAATATAGCCGTCAAAGAACCGGACGCGCTGTTATCCGTGTTTTTGCTAAAGCTCTGGAAAGAACCACTGGGGTCGTTGGCCGGCTCGCCATGAAAATCAAAGAACAAAGGCTCTCCATCAGTCTGCCATGCATAGCTGAATGTATTGCCCTTCTCGACAAAAATCTTGTATTCCTTGTCACCCCGAGCAGGTATGGTGATATTGACAATGTCCTTCCAGGTTTCTGAGCTACCGATAGGCGTTGATGCCTGTATGACAGGAGCGGTACCCTCGCCACCACTAACGACAAACTCATCCGCATTGGCCGTGTGTTCATAACCGTGCATCTGCATAAGAAACAAAAAACCGCCCAGTAAGATCAAGCTGTAATTTGTGATAACGCTGAAGGTCTGGAAAAAATGTGTTTTGCGCCATGCAGCAATCAATAACAGCATGATAACCAGCGCGCTGATCTGCCCCAGTTCGATCCCGATGTTGAAGGATATGATATTCATCAGCAACTGGTCTTCACTGAGCGGCAAGGCCTGAAGTCGGGTAGACAGTCCGAAACCATGAATCAGGCCGAGGCCTGTAATCATCGCCAACATATTTGGCGGGTTGATGCTCAGGTATTTACGAAAACCATCAAGATTGGAAAAAGCGATATAACAGACGCTTAGCCCAATAATCGCATCGATCAGGAAGTAGTTGAGTTGAATGCCATTAAACGTTGCATAAATCAGGGTGACACTGTGCCCAACGGTAAACGCGGTGACATATTTGGCAATATCCCGAAAAGTTCTCAAAAAGAAGATGATGCCGAATACAAATGCAAGATGGTCGTAGCCTGACAGCATGTGCGTAGCACCGAGCCACAGGTAACTGAGGTTTCCTCCGTCAATAATTGACTGCTTCTCCTCCTCGGACATGCCGTGAGCGTAGGCTATATCGGATAACAGGATAACTAGGAAAATCCCTGTCGCCAGCAGCAACAGATTACGGATGAATCCTTCCTTTGTTAGTTGATATATCACTACAGGTGTCCTCCCTTTTCGGCAGGCGTCACCCAGTAAAAGCCCTGGCCGGCAATAGCAGCTTTTTTGTCCGATATGCTTTCTAGAACGCTTTCCACGTCACTATCTTCCAGCAGCAGATCGGTACGTATTCTTGGAATATAGCCGACTACCTCATCACGGGCGGAAAGGAAGCCGTCCTTTTCAATATCATCGCCGTGGCCTTCCACGTGAGTGAATGTGAAACCACTAACCTTATCCATTGATCGCAATCGATCGGACAGTTCTTGTTGCACATTGGTATGCACAATCAATGTCAATATTTTCATAAACATGAAACCTCAAAATATATAAACCTAAAATTCGTCAGCATGGGTAACAGGCTTGTTACCTCAAGTGAACAAATAGAAATGTGTATTGCTGACTTAACCTAAGCCGGCAAGATAGATATCGATTATTACGATATCGACAGGTTTACAGAGGAGGAGCGCGTAACAGGGGGAAAAGGTGGAATCGCCTAATGGGTAGGAAATTTGTAAGGCTGCGAGTTCTGGGTACATACAGAGCATAAAAACCCAATATGATTAACGTAAAAATCAGGGCAAATAGAGCAACCGATGCTCCGTTCATGGATAGCTGCTTTAAGATAGCTTCCGGGCTGGCATCCATCTCCACCACCGATAGATCGTGATGATCAGCATGTGATGAGTCAATAGATAAGTGCTTCATTGCAATTTGACCGTGCCCTCCATTATGCATCTCTATTTGGGTCTCATGTTGCTGAAGCGGCCCATGATGATCCAAACTGTGAACATGGAATTGCAGGTTTTGGGTGCACAGCATCATGATGGAAATCATGATTATCCAGAGAAAAAAAACTGGTTTGCGGTGCTGCCGAGAAAAACTCATGCGCCGCAGTTTATAAGCAGTGAAAGCCAAAAACAACAAAATTCAATATACCTGTAACTAATTTGGGTAGGTTTACAATTCGACTTTGGATTTATCCCGTCTCAGTTTATTGTGGGTCTCCTTTGGGTCGGATACCGCCGCCGATTTAGCGGGCTTGAGTGGCAGCTTTCTCGTAAGCTGACGCTCAGATGAGATTGCTGGGCTTCTCGAAACGGCCAGGAACCGACACCCAGCGATGAAGAGATGTTAGTTAGTCAGGTCAAAAATCTTATAATTCAGTTCTTGTATAAACGATAACGCGAGATCGGGCACCTTATCACCTGATGATAATGCATGAGGAGTTCGGGAAAATACGACATGCTAAATGTAGTCCTCTCGATTTTGACTACACTTAAAGTGTAAATCCATTTTCTGGGCACACCATTATGAAAAAGATACTCACCGCAAGCCTTATATGCTTGTTCCTGCCCGTAGTGGCACAAGCCGACGCACTAGGCGTCAGATTCGGCGCTAACGCCTGGCAACAGAATTTTTCCGGTCACGCACAAAGTGGCGATTCTGGCGACAAGATCGATATTGAAGATGATATGGGCTTTGATGACGACGATGGTTTCCAGGGCTACATCTCTTTTGAACACTCCGTCCCCATGGTCCCTAACATTCTGGTGCAGCGAACTGTTATTGACGCTGACGCCAACGGGGACCTGAATGGTAAAACTTTCGATGACGTCACCTTCCCGGGCGCAGTAAAGAGCACCATCGACCTGACCCATACCGATGCCACACTCTATTATCAGATATTAGATAACTGGGCCTCGCTGGATATAGGCCTTACCGCTAGATATTTTGAAGAAGGTATCAAAGTTAAAGATCAAACCCAAAGTGCCGACCTGGATATCGACCTGGTTATCCCTATGGTCTATGCCGCTGTAAAGTTTGACCTGCCGCTAATGGGCCTCTATGTTGGCGCCGATGGCAATGGCATTAAATACGACGATCACCATTTTTTCGACGTCAAGGCTATGATCGGCTGGGAGTCATCGATTGGCCTGGGCATCGAAGCGGGTTACCGTTATTTCGATGTTCAATATGAAGATAACGACGAAGAAGCAGACTTAACTATTGAAGGCCCCTTCGCAGGTTTGTTCTTCCACTTTTAAAGCATCCGAAAAATATGAAGGCACACCTGTTTTTACGGGTACGCCTTTTTTGTTTCCTCGAATGACACTTCATTTCCATGCGCTTCAGAGTGAACGCCGAGTCTAGCGCTGGGGGAGCATTTGGGCAAATTCGATCTATCGGATTCCACCCGCAGGTGAAGGTCTGTTGTGGGTCGGTTTCTGCCGCTGACAAATGATTTCTGTGGGTCTGCTCTGGAGAATTTATTGCGAGTGACTGAGGCAAATTCCGAAGTTTGAGAAATTTTCCTGAATAACCAGGCGATTTCTCCAAAGGAGACGCTCGTAGGCAATAGCTAGGCTTCTGTTTTGAGCCAACAGCGGACTCTCATTCAGATTAGATTTCGTGTTTCTTCCACTAGTTTTTGCATCAGATTAGCGGCTGGCAATTCTCTGCTAAGTGGAGCTGCCTGTCCGTAAAGAAAAAACCTGAAATCCAGTGCATCGTTAGATGACGCCCTCAGTGGTTCGCTTAACGCATACATGGTTGAAAAATCTGGCAAGGGAAGGCAATGTGCCGCCATGGATTCAATATAATCGTTTTTCCTGGCCCGTGGGAAAAACTGTGGCCAGATCACATTAATTTCTAATATAGAAACCTGGAAAACTGTGCTCTGACCCCAGTTTTTTACATCGCCAAAAAAGATCCCCGCGCAAGCGGGGATCTCAGTCTTCTGTCACCGGTTTCCTATGGTGAATGTCGAGAAAAGGCGGTGCGTTCACACCGCCTTAACTTTGTCCATAAAGCCCGGACTATTTTTTGCCGTTCTTGGCTGATCCCGCGCCATATTCCTTGAGCACATACAATCCGCCGTTACGATCCGAGGCATATACCCACGGAGAGTTTGGCTGCTTGTAAATACCCCAGATATCCTGAATGCCACCGTTTTCAGCTTCAAAATCGGCACCCGCACGATGATAGCGAGCGGTTTCGACAGGATTGTATGGATCGGTTACATCGACTACCACTACGCCGTCCGTATACCAGGAAATATAGGCTTTCACCTTATTGCCCTGGTTTTCGACATAAACGTTATGGCTCGAGTAGGTGCCGCGGATATCGCAATTGCCACCAGGCGCAGTCGAGGCCGAACATTCGGTATCGAAAATCGAGGCGAGTATCGGATTAGCGGGATCGGAATAATTCCAGATACGTAGGCCACTCCAGGGCGTACTTGCCTGATTATTCGTAATCACCACCGTGGCAGCACCTAAAGCCGCCGCAGTGTTGGCCTTTTCTTCGAATTCACAGGCACCGCGACGCACTACGGCGATATCGCCCGGGTTAACCGCGCCTGCGTTCAGTACAGGGTCGCCAGCACAGGCCTGACCTATCCATACCAGGTCACCCGTTATGGTTCCGGTATCTGCATAGGTTGGTGATCCTGCAGCAGTCGATAACGCAACCGCGTCATAGACATTGCCGGCCAGCGGGCCTGCATCAACAACCACGCTGTTGCCATCGGTTGATCCGCTGTTTCCAGTCTGGCTGGCTTCGAAAGCATCGCCAACAGTGGTCGACACAGCGGTCGCCGGAATGGTCGGATCGCCGGCTGTCGCTGTGCCATCCAGGGTCAGGTTAGACGGCGCAACGGTGCCTTCCCAGGCCGAGAAATCTTCCTCGCCTTCAACGACGATGCTACCGTCCGCGCTGGGCCAGACCGAGTGACTGTTGACTTCGCCGTCGAGCGAGCCGTTGACCGGGTCGATGGCGACCGAAACCAGGACTGGACTGGAAGGATCAGAAATATCGAGCAGTATGAGACCTGCATCCCAGTTGGCCAGGTAGGCACGGGTGCCATCGGCATTAACCGTTACATCGTGCAGAAACCGATTCGCAGAAGCACCGAATCCGCTGGTGAGCCAGATTGCCGCATTCAGGTTTCGGCCAAAATCACCACTGGCAACCACACCGGGGTCGAACGACTCTTCAGCACCCCAGAAAGATACCAGCACAGGGTTGGTCGGATCGGTGATGTCGTAGATATGAAAGTTGCCATACGCGGTTTCAGTGGTTACACCCACATAGTCATTGGCACCCTGGCTGAACAGCCACAGATTGTGCACACCGACGTCGGTGACAGGCCCGAAGATAAACGGAGTAAGCGGGTTCGGATCATCGATACGTACTGATGCCAGATGCACCGGGCTGGTTGGGTCGTCAACGTCATAAATTTCAAACCCACCAGGCCCGCCGCCGCAGGATTCATTCGAATGCACCAGAACATCACCCGAGTTCATCGACGTGGCGCGCACGTCGTTGGCTCGGCTGCCGGTCGGTGACTGTATAACATGATCGACCTGGCTGACTTTATTTTTGTTTTTTACATCCCAGATGAAAATACCGGCGTTACCCCCAACATCACCACCGCAGGGTTCGTTAAAGGTACCGGTATAGGCGTAGTTACCCAGTGCCCAAACGTCGGTGGTAGCGTTGGCTTCAAGGCGTTCGCCACGACCGGCTGGCGCCAGGTTTTTAGTGACTTTGGCGAAAGGCGCGCTACTGACGATACCGGCCGTGGCCGCATCATGTTGGATCATCGCCGCATTCGGGTCCGTTCGATGATGATCGAGTGACAGTAAAGGCCCTTCATGGCTGCCCTCTGGCGTATCAGCTTCCGGTAAGGTTGCCGCGCCTGCGATCGTCACGAAAGCGCTTAGCGCCAAAGCGCAGGTGAATTTTAGTAGTTGTTTTGGTTTCATTGTCCCTTCCTTTTTTTTTTGTGGATACACAGGGTAAAAGCTTCGATTTTATATGTCTATTAATTTTTATTATGCAGATGGCATAGCTGGGAATTCCTGACCTTTCAGTGCCTTGACTGAGTGTCGGTTCAGGGTCGTAAATCGCCGCTGACTCTCGGAACTTGAGCGGCAGCTTTCTCCAATATAGATGCTCACAGCCGTTCTCGATTTATAAACTATCCAGTCATTCCACCGATTTGGCTTCCAGTTCGGCCTGTCGAGTCTTGCGTTCGACCTTGTACTCATCGGTGGTGTTGGTGCGCGGAAAGGCTTCGTCAGGAACCGGCACGGACAGATGGCGGCAAAGCGGCTCCCAGCCCTCGGACACTTCGTAAACTAGTAGGCGATCGGGGGGGACGTAGGCTTTGACGGCTTCATCATGCTTGCGAAATATATCAGCTACGTAGTCAAAGTCGTCAATTCGACCATCAAAGGTCTGCATGACGATCAACTCCCAGGCCATGGTCGAGAGGTCACGAGCTGCACCTTTTTTCTCGTTACGTTCTGACATGGAAACGAATATGGTGTTTATAGCGGACTCTACCCAACTTTTTGGCGAGCGAGTGGTGTGGACTACCTTAGCATGCGGGTAATGGTCGACCAGTTCTCTCCAGTAAAAAGCGGTGGGCCAGTCGACGGTTGATCTATAATTCTCAAAAATTTCATCCCAGTCAGGTGTCACCCCTCCGTGTACAGCTTTCATCCAGATTGGAAGTAGATAGTCCGGCGACTCGTAAACCTCGAACATATGGTGGCAGGGGCCGAAGCCCAGCTGTTCGAGTGCTAGCTTGAGAGAATTAGTGCCGGTTCGACCGAATCCGGTACCGATGATGTCTAGAGGCATAAAATTTCTTCCCGCTGGGGTTAGTCCAGGTTGAACCGACTGCAGTCTACGGCTCTCGAGATATGGCACAAGTAAAGATACAAGCATACTACCAAGACACAGGGAATCATTGCCATTTTACGAAAATTATCTGTGGTCATTGAAAAGGTTGGCTAATGCCTGCACTGAGTATCGACCTGCCTATGCCTACAACCTGCCAGGAATCACTATAATATGCCGTTCTTTGCTGTCGAGCTTGTTGCATCCAGAGTCCGTTGTGGGTCGGTATCCGCCGCTGATATTCGAAACCTGGGGGTCCGTTGTTGTGGGTCGAAAGCGGAAATGCATTGAAATCTTAGAAAGTAAGGACAAATTGAATGTCGCTCTTCAAAAAACAGAAGCTTAAAAGTAAGAATACAAAAAAGTTTACGGGTTTATTTTTAATAGTAAGTGGGATTTTGCTAGTAGCACTTTTTTATTATCAATCAATGGACGGAGCTGTTAAAACAGGACCACGATATGGGCAGAAACACATAGTTACCGAATCAGAAAATCCAGGCGCTTTTAGAAGGGTGGTGTATTTTAAGTACGGTCTGGGAATTGCATTTGTAATTATTGGTATGTTCAAATTACGCAAATGACCGCTAACGACTGATACTGATATTTGAAACCTGGGGGTCCGTTGTGGGTCGTTTTCTGCCGCCTATCTCATTTTACTGAGCGTCAGCTTTCAGGAAAAATCCTATGTATCAGCCTGTATCGTTTCCAGGGGTGGAATCGAATCAAGCAAAAACTTGTTAGCTTATAATCTGTTTTGCGACAACAAAATTGGTAAGTACCAGCAATTACTCAGAAATTCATTTTGTAGAATTAGTTATTAGAAGTGGAGGCATAGAAGATTACTGCCTAACTTCGAAGATTTTGCGTCCCTGATTAATTACATGAAGATAAGTTGTATTGATATCGTGAAAGGTTTCCAGATAAACCGGAGAGTCGTCAAACATAAAATCAATCCCTGTCTTTTCACAGTATTCTGATTTGGCCGTATGGCTTGCGTCGCATAACTGCCATCGCGATTGCGGTGGCAAAGTTGTTTAAGTTGGTAATTCAGATCTCTCACGGTGTTCACTCCATCGGTAAGTGTTTATGGTCACCTGGCAACTGAAGCTACCGAGGCCCGCTTGCGCGGTACGACCGCGGGACACCACTCCCATACGACCTGAAGATGCCTGGTCTCAGGCAACACCATTTTTCCCTTTTGGGTAAAGGCCCGGTGCTGGCCAACTTGCCCGGAATTGGGCGAACATTTCAGTGTGGTTTCATAACATCACCTCTTTTCAATAGTGCGGACTCGGTCCGCTGGTTTTAGAAAATGAACGTTGATGGCGCCGCGAGCGCGGTCGTCTCGGTTCGTCGAGTAATAACAGGCTTGCGCCGAAGTTGAAGATCGGACCTTGCGGTCCGTGCTGGTTGGAAGATGGACCCACGGCTTACAGCCGTTGCGCGTCACAGGATCCGGATACGCTTGGTGCCACTAGTACACGCAGTGGCCACGGTTAAAATCGATCGATGGCCGCAGTATAAGAACACGTAATCCCGCCGTAACCTCGAAATTCAATCGCGAACCCGCGACGTTAACGGCTTTGCCGCCCTCGTCACTACCCCGCTTCGCTCACTAGTGACGAGGGCGGCTTCGGGTCAGGCAAGCCTGGCGCCAGGCATATGCCTGTCACATGGCTTGCGCAAGTACACCGCTGCCGTGGCATTCGTACGCTCACGCCTGACCATCGAGCCCACAGGCGCCGCTGGACGCGGCCCCGCCCTTGGCGCGCGAGTTAGAGGCTCGCGTTGCCGTAGCGGGTAAAGATCTGTGGACTCGATGGACAGGCGCGATGCAAGCGGAATCGGGGCAGGATACGGGCGCAGGAACATTCTTTCGGCGGGTAATGCTTGCTGTCAGTTGGCTTGTGTACCTGCCATCCATTCGTTGATCCTTTCACTGTTGGATTCGTCGCGTGGTGGAAAAGTCCGACGACCGCTTGTGCTTGTGCCTTGTGCCATCTCGACTGGACGGCGCGTCTTGCACGAAGACGCCTGCAGGTATTCTCGGGAATTCGTCTGAGGACCATAGCCCTCCTGGGAGAGAATCTCCCCAGAGGGTATGGCAATGAACGACTAACGGTTAATGCCGGTGGTCGTTCACATTTCTCGCGATGAGCGTTTTTTTATTCCCAACCAGTCGAGACCGAGATTACGAAGTGTCGAAATTCGACACCCTCGTGACGGGAGCGGTCGATTTACCCGCTAAATCGGTCTCTGGCTTCAAGTTTGACTGTCGAGATTCTGGTTATTGTCATTACCCTTCACGCCAAGCATCTTGCACATCTGTGCAAGATGCTTGAGCCCCAGGTTAGACCTTAAATTCCTCTGCCTGGTAAGCTTGTAGGGCGAGTGCAAGTGTATGGACTGGATTTGATCGATGGCTGCAAATCAATGCTCTGCGTGCTCCTGACCGTCAATTCTGTCCATTAATGCTCGAATATCTGAGATCTTCCAGGCGGTAACATTCGCGGATAGTTTTACCGGCGCAGGAAATTTTCCGCTTTTAACACCTGCCCACCAGGTGGACGCGCTGACCGGAATAATTCCGGGGACTGGAGGATTAGCCTTTGGACGACCAATTATTTGGGATAATCGAAGGTATCCGGCAGAGGGTAACATACTAGATTGTGCGATCACGTTTAACTCCATTACATAGCGCGTGATCAAATACTATAGTGACCTGAATCCCGTTATCTATCACGAAAACGCGATTCCAGGGGTAGGCTTTTGGGCTTGATTTCCAGCCCACCCGCAGATTGGGCCAGCTTTCCTATCTCGCTTGTTTCAGCGGCACTACATTGTCGCTATTATCCGGGTTGTCTAGGTAATCGGCCCATACTTGCATCATCTCCCGGCGTTCATCGAGATAATCTGCGTGGTTGTAGGCTGCTCGTACCCGATCACGTTCCTGATGATCAAGCTGTCTCTCGATAATGTCGGGGCGAAAACCCATACTATTTAATATGGTCGATCCGGCTCCACGGAGGCCATGGGGAGAGAATCGATTTTGATAACCCATCTCACGATGGCCTTCCACAATACGCCCTTTGAAACAGGGCGGCGAGGATCTGCTTTATTAGGGAACAAATACTCTCGATTGCCAGTGATAAAATGCAATCCTTTAAGCAGGTCAACGGCTTGAGAGGGAAGGGGGACGCGGTGGTCTTCGCGTTGTTTGACATTCTCGGCGCTTTTCGTCCAAATTGCATCGTCGAGGTCAAATTCGATCCATTTGGATTTTAATACTTCATTCGTACGTGCCAGTGTCAAAATCGTTAATTTCAAAGCTATTTGATTGGCGAAAGATCCCGAGTAATTGTCTAGCGCCTTTAGAAAGTCCGGTAGTTCGTCCTTTGATAATATCTTGTGATGAGTCGTCTTTCGGGGATTGAGAACACCGCGAATCAAGAAAACGGGATCGATCTCGGCTCTAAGCGTAACGATTGCCAATCTGAATATGGCATTGATCGCCATCCTTCTACATATTTCGAGAACAGGATCCAAAACAGGCGGTCGGTAGGAGATACTCGCGGGCGCTTCACCGATAGTTTGAGCATTGCAATCTGCTGGCGGAGCGCCAAATTCTCCAGTGTCAATTGATAGCGTGACTTGAATAACGAATGAACAAATCTGGCTATGTGGAGAAAAAATGGCATGCCTGCCATCCCCCATCCGTTGCCAAAAATAGTCAAGAAATTCAACACGATTGCATTTACTGGAGGGACAGGGTCAAATTTGGATGCAAATCAACAGGTCAACATCTAATCAAACAGATACGCCGCTTTTTTCAATCTCTAAACACCACTTTCAGTTATAACCCGCTTATGATCGATCCCACCGGTTAGAGGAAAGGACGGCTATGCAGCGGCTGTGGGGTGATTATCTTGATCGTCTGAAGGCAGGTTGAAAAACTTGTCGATATAGGTATCAACTTCTTCTTCCATCCAGTAGGGGATTATACCTTCATAGGTGGGCTTGATAAATTCACCATCTGCAACCCGCTGGTTGAGCGTCGATGCGGACCAACCCATTTTTTCCAGTACTTCACTTTTTCGGATTCTTCGTTTCATGCCGTCCTAATTCGTCTCCAGTTTTCATAGTATGCGAGGCTGCAGTATGCATCGCAGAAATAAATTGTTTATTTCCCCACCGCCGTCCAGTGGTCAACCGGTAATTTCGCAGCTTTGTTGATATCGAAATTATTAGTATCAAGATTGAGAAACAGATAGGCAGCAGGATTGACTGCGAGGTTACGGGGCGGGCCGAATCCCTGCCGATCCTTTCTCTTGGCATCGGTTAGTGCCTCGATTTGTTCAGGCGTCAGGAACACTGGTTTAAGGTTTCCTCGACCTTGATCGCGAAAGCTTCGGAAAAATAGTATGTTTGAACATTGGTACTGTGACTTTTTGAGATGAGGGATATGCGGTGCATCTCATTGAGGACACTCGGCAAGACCACGACTAGCAGCGGATATGGTTTGGAGAAACCAGATGATTGGGCCAGGCACATGGAATTTGTAGGGGGATAATTCGGTTTCATAACATACATTGGTTCCAAAATAGACTTTATTCTAATTCGTGCCCTGCTGTTTCAGCTCAGTGGTTAATGTTAACGGGCTGCGGGGTTGGAAAAATGGGGAAAGCAAGTACGTCAAGGCTACTATTCGGTATTGTTTCTTTACCAAAATTGTGCCGATGCTTCTTTCGGGTCAAACTACCTGAAACCGTTCTAATATAATTTATTCTCTCCTTCTCGTGTAATCCTTCAATTTAGATTCCAGTCCAAGCGGTGAAGGTGACCGCTTTTCGAGTACCCTCTAGAACTGGAAATTCATACGAGTGATGCTTTCTCTAAAACCTCTATCACTCGGTCTTTAAATAATTTTCCGTAATGCTGTTCAATCATTTCGATGCTGGTACCGGTAATCTTTGCAATGTTGAAGACACTCATATCCTTATCGATAAGGTCAGCAATAAAACTATGGCGCAATGTGTAAAAGACCACAGAACGGGGCAGGTCGGCATTAGTGACCGCATTTCGCATTAGCTTTGTCTGATTGTCGTGTCCCCAAGGATCGATGCCATTTTTAGTGAATATGAATGTCTCAGGTAACTTGCCTTTTGTTTGATCTTTAAAAAATGCCATTGCTTTACTGGCTAAAGGGAAATCTCGCTCTTTGGTTTTGGCTAGCGGGATATGTAACAGTCCATGATGTTTATCAAAGTCCTTAGCTTTCAGTTTTGCAAGCTCACCATATCGAGCACCGGTAAGTGCGGCTGCTGTTATCAAGGTTTTGAAATGTCCATCACAAACGTTTAGCAGTGCTTTAACTTGTGCGGCATTTAAATAGTCTTGCCGTGCTGATTGGGTATCGCTGTATTTTCCTACGTGGGTCCAGGCTTTGTTTGATTGAACCAATCCTTCTTTAAAGGCAAGGTTCAATAATGCTTTTAATGATGATAGATTTCGATTCGCCGTAGCTCGAGATTTACGAACCTCTTCATCACTACCTGTCACTAGAAACGACTGATGCCATTTTCTAATCTGCTGAGCCTTTAGTTTTTCAAGTGATGACTCTGCACCAAGCTTTGGCAAGATGTGCAATTTAACTCTACCTTTGGCATCACGAACTGAGCGGTCACTTTTTTTGTGTTCGAGATATTCAATATAATTATCAACGGCTTCTTGCAATGTTCCTGGTTTAGCTCTATTTCCTTTGCTGATTCCGTCAAACCACTTGTTTGCTTCGTTAGCTGCGGTGTCGAATTCGTTCTGCGGTAGGTGAGGGGATAAGTTAAGTGATTTGTAATGTTGACCACCTTCTTCACTTCGATGCCTAGCTATCCAGGTACCGCCTTTAGAGCCAACACGATACCCAAGAAAACCACCTAAAATTAATTTATGCCAGTAAGGTTCTGAGCGCTTTGCAAGACGGTTTCTTTTGGCTTTTGAATCTATCTGAGAGGGCATAATTCAAACGTACGGAAAATATACGGAAATTATAGCACGGCAGTCCTCGGAAGCCCATGGAGTGTTAAATGGCTTAGAGTAAGGGTTTTATTGGATATGTTGGAGTTTCTCGGAAGTGCTCGGAGTGCCAAATACGCCTTAGGAGGGCGTCGCGCTATCCAATTGTGCCACGGGGACATGCCCGGGATTGTAGCCGTTGAGGTTCGCGATCAAAACCACTACTGATAATAATAGTCATACTTGACCAGCAGGCTGCGCATGAATTGCCAGGCCTCATTGTAGGTCAATCCACTATCCTGCGGGATGATGATCTTCACATAGAGATTCTTGCCATGTTCGCGCTTTAGTTGATCCAGGCGCTGTTCAACTTCAGCCAGGCTGAACGTACTGAATTCCTTATCCCCGGGTTGGCGGTAACGAATCACGTTACCCGACTGGCCCTTGACATAATAGACTTCGGCGATGTACTTTCCTTTGGCACTGCGTGCCGGTTTGATCAGCTCCTCGTACTTGGATTTAACAGTCTCATAATCACCCTTGAGCGCAAGTAGTTGCTGGTTGTAGGATTCGATTTCCTGGCTTAGCAGAGACTTCTCCTGCGTCAACTGGGTGATGTCCTGTTGCTGTTTGTTGCTTGATTGCGTAAGACTTTCGATCTGCTCGCGCGCAGCGCTTAGTTGAAGTCTGGATTGTTCGTTCTCTTGTTGCTGTTTGTTGTTTGATTGCGTAAGGTTTTCGATTTGTTCGCGCGCAGAACTCAGTTGAGTTCTGGATTGTTCGCTCTCTTGCTGCTGTTGCGCCAGCTGCTGCCTGAGGCTCGCGATTTGACTGGACAATTCCTCGAACTGGGTGGTGGCGGCGTCGATTTCAAGATTTGCGGTATCCAGGCGTGACCGGGTTTGTTGTAACGAAGACTGTAGATCGATATTTTGCAGTTCCAGCGAGGCAATGCTTGATTCCTGTTCGCGAATCGCGGTTTGCGCCAGCTTAAACTCTTCTTCTCTTTTCATCAGGCGCAGACGCAGTATCGAGTTACTTTGCTCGGCATTGGCAAGGCGTTCTTCCAGGGTTGCGTTTTCCTGCGAGGTGGATTCGATCATCTGGCTGGCGATGTGCTCAGCGGCGATGCTTTCCTGTAGCTCGGCAACCAACTGCCAATTACGCACTACCAGGATGCTGGTCGCCATCAGGAATATCATGGTGATCACCATCATGATGTCGGTAAATGACGGCCAGAAGCTGTTTTCACCATCGATGCCGGCATGACTGCCGCCGATCGATGGAAAACCGGTGTCCATATTCGGCTAGCTCTCTTTGTCGGTGAGAGGTAAACGAAAACCATCACGCAATATTTGCTTGATGCCGTGAATCTCGTCGACTAATTGATCGATCTGCTGCTGGTTCGAGTTAATTGTCTGCTGCAGGGTCGTTGTCGCCTCCTGATTCGTGTGAATTGTCTGCTGCAGGGTTGTTGCCGCCTCCTGATAAGTATCCTGGGTTTGTTTGAGCTTGTCCGAGGCGTAAATGACCGATTTAATCATGTCACTCATCTGGTGCAAGATGTCAGCACTCGATTTCACGTACCGTGGCAGCAGATAAATCGAGGTTAGTTGCTCGATACCGCTCAGGCAGTGCGTCTGTACGTCATTTAAACGGGTGTAAAAGTAGCCGAATATGATATACGAAACGATGGCGGTGATGGTCGTCGACAGCGCGGTGGACATGCCATGGATCACCAGCCCCATGCCGCCGAGACTGGCATCGGCCGAATCGATCAGATCGGAAGCCCCGAGCAGCGCGATCGACAACGAAACTATGGTGCCAAAAAC
>Ga0265303_10000350_pt1 | contig 25253 bp, 23 predicted proteins | sample Helome_2_FD_192494 | JGI IMG/M metagenome (GOLD analysis project Ga0265303, IMG submission 192494) | Marine sediment microbial communities from subtidal zone of North Sea - Hel_20160317 (Illumina Assembly) | ecosystem: Environmental > Aquatic > Marine > Subtidal zone > Sediment ... | reverse complement strand
GGCATTGGTCAAAGCGCAACTCGACCGGCCGGATGTCTCCAGGGTCATCGCGACGCACCGCCCAGCGGCTGACCTGTCAGAACTGTCCCGGCTCAGCCGGCAATTTGGAGCGAAACTCCGGCTGCAAGCACTCGATGTGACCTGCGAAACCAGCCTGCAGGCATTTGGCCGGTTCCTGGCCCTGCAGCCGAACGGCATTGACCTGGCCATTCACGCCGCCGGTCTGCTTCACGACCAAGAGATCGAGCCGGAAAAATCGCTGTCGCAGTGCAATTCAAGCCACCTGATGCGCCTATTCGAAGTCAACAGCATTGGCCCCCTGATGGTGGCGGGAGCACTGTTGCCGACGCAAAGCCGGAACCAGCGCATTACTTTCGCTGCGCTATCGGCGATGGTGGGAAGCATCGGTGATAACCGGCTTGGTGGTTGGTACGGCTACCGCGCCTCGAAGACGGCACTGAACCAGTTCATCAAGACCATGGCCAACGAATGCCGTCTGAAGCACCCGCGGGCCGCGATAGTCGCTATTCACCCGGGAACAACCGATACCGACCTGTCCCGGCCGTTTCAGAAAAATGTCCGGGCAGGAAAACTCTATACGCCAGAGCTGACGGCCAAACGCCTGCTGGACGTACTGGAGGGCATAGACGAAAATCAAAGCGGACGGTTTCTGAACTGGGACGGAAGTACGATCCCTTGGTAAGCCCATCCTCACAGGAAAAGATCATGAACAAAATCCGGAATTACGCCCTGATGACTTTAATCCCTTTGCTGTCTTTACCCCTGCTGCTGACTGCATGCCTGGGAATGCCCGAGGGGGTGAAGCCGGTAAAAAACTTCGAACTGGACCGCTACCTGGGCACCTGGTACGAAATTGCACGACTGGATCATTCGTTTGAGCGCGGACTGGACAACGTCACGGCACAATACAGCCTGCGGGATGATGGCGGCGTTCGTGTCATCAATCGCGGCTACTCGGCGAAAAAAGGAGAATGGAAAGAAGCCGAAGGCAAGGCCTTTTTCGTCGGTGACAAAGACCAGGGATACCTGAAAGTCTCCTTCTTCGGCCCTTTCTACGGTTCCTACGTGGTATTTGAACTGGAACAGGAAGGCTACCAGTATGCTTTTATATCTGGTCCGGATCGATCCTACCTGTGGCTGCTGTCCCGGACAACTGAAATCAGCGAGGCAACCATGCGCTTATTTGAACAAAAGGCGCGCTCGCTTGGCTTTGACCTCGACGAACTGGTATGGGTGAGCCACGCCGCGCCAAAAGTGGTTATTGATTGATGTCAGATCCAAATACGGCTTCCAGAACCTGTCTCAGCATAGGCAGGAGTTCAACCTCGGTACCATCTTCCCTGTAGTAACCGGTCCAGACAGCGACCAGGTCGCGTTCAGGGTTGATCAGCAGACCCTGCCCGGCCCAGCCCCCTTTCAGAAAATCATTATTGCTCCAGACCAGGTCCCATTGGTAAACATTGTGCTTGATGGTTGGATCTTCCGGTGCACCGTAACGGGCATTTTTCAGCAACTCCGGATTTCCACCGTTGAGGATCAGCTCAATGTAACGGTCAGAGATGATCTTCTCATCGGAAACGACCCGGTAACTGGGCGTGAACAGCAGGCCAAACCGCGCTACATCACGCACCCTGGCCATCAGTCCGCCATGCGTATTTGGCACCCCGAATCGAGGCGCAAGCATGGCGGCATCGCTTTCCGCACCCATGCGAGTCCATATTTCACGACTGAGCGCGTCCTGGAAGGGCATCCCTGTGATCTTCTCCACCAGCCAGCCAAGAATGAATGTATTAACGCCTGAATAACTGTAAGACGTGCCCTGCTCCGCGAACTGTCCCACATCCAGGCCGGCAATGTACTGATAAGGATTATCCGGTGATTTCTCCGTCCAGAAACCGTCCCCAACCGTCATTGAATACTGGTAGTAACAGGAGTCATGATCCTCGTACTCTTCTGGACAATCCACACCGGGCGCCATGTCCAGAATGTTCCTTACGGTGATCCCCCTGAATGACGATTCCGACAGCTCCGGAAGGTAATAATCTATGGGTTTTGAAACATCGACCTGACCACGGTCTTCCAGAATCGCCAGTACCGTCGAGACAAATGCCTTGGTGACTGACCAATAGATGGGCTTTTCATAAGGCTGCTGGCGCGGATACTGCTCAAACACGATTTTGCCCCGGTGAACAATTACCACGCCCATCGTGGTGGACTGATCGCTGTTCAGGAAGTCGATAAAAGCCATCGGACCTTGCGGCGTAACGACCTTGAAGGACTTGATTTCCGGCATGAGCCTGTAAGGCAATTCCCTGACCGGCCCATCACGGTACACGGCAACGGTGGGAAAAATCCGCTGCAGGTTCTTGTTGTTCCATGCCATGTCCCGCCCGTTCACAGTCCACCAGATATTGTCTTTTGGCAACGTCTCAATCTGGCGGCGAACTTCGTCAACGCTGGACGTTGAGCTGAATTCTGAAGCGAAAAGCCGGGACTGCCCACCAAGGCAAATGAGCAAAACAAGTAGCGCGGCGTTTACCAGGCGTCTGAGAGTGTCTTTTTTCATCAATTTGCTACCACGTATTTTTGATCCAGTCGTAAGGCTTGCGGTTGATCCATTTCGCACGGGTGAAATCGGGAAAATCCTGTACCTCCCCGTTATTGGCAATGGACACTTCCGAAAGCGGCGTCACGGCACTCCAGGCGGCCGCGTCATAGGCGTCCATCGGTGGTGGAATGTTTCTTTTGGCGGATTCCACGAAGGCGTTCAGTACGAAAAAGTCCATGCCGCCATGACCGGCTCCTTCGGCGTCATCGCCAAATTTCTGCCACAGGGGATGATCATACTTTTTCAGCCACGCATCGGCATCGTCCCACTTGTGGGGCTCGGAAACTCCCTCGATATAAAGCCTGTTGCCATCGACCTCCCACAAGCCGTTGGCACCCTGCACCCTGAATCCCAGCGAGTAGGGCCTCGGTAAACTCGTGTCGTGAGTCACGATGATGGTCTCGCCATTGGCCGTGTCGATCGTGGTGGTCACAACATCGCCCAGCTTCCATTTCAGCTGGGCATTCGGATGCTCTGCGCCTCCCTCTGTCACTATATGGTCGTGCAGACCCCGTGATTTGCTGGCGTGCGAAGTAAGGGAAACAAAGCGGTTGCCGCGGTTGATGTCCGCGTAGGCCGCGATCGGGCCCAAACCGTGCGTGGGGTACAGGTCTGCATTGCGCTTCAGGCTGTGCTGTGTACGCCAGCGGGCCTCGCTCATCGCTTTCTCGCCAAACTCTACGCCACCGCCATAGGGTTGCTGACCGTTATTGAACTTTACTGCTCTCAAATCGTGCTGGTAGCCACAGCGATAGTGAATCATTTCACCAAATATCCCCTGGCGAACCATGTTCAAAACGGCCATCACGTCCCGCCGGTAATTTACGTTCTCCAGGATCATCAGATGGGTGCCGGTGGCTTCGTGAGTATTGACGAGATCCCAGCACTCTTGTATCGAGGTCGCGGCTGATACCTCCACTCCGGCGTAGATGCCGGCCTGCATGGCATCCACTGCCATCGGCGTGTGCCACAGCCACGGAGTGGAAATGATCACAGCGTCCAGGCCCTTCACCTCGAGCAGGTTGCGATAATCGTAATCTCCGTTTCCAAACTCACGGGCTTTGCGTTGACCGGCTTGTGCGATATGGCCCCGGCAAATCTCCAGCCGTTTCGGATCAATATCGCAAATCGCCACCACATCCACATCATTACGCTTAAGTGAATTCTCAAGGTGCCAGGTGCCTCTCAGACCCGCACCGATAAACCCCAGCCGGAGCTTTGAGCCAGAGGCGGCCTTTCCCAGGGCGAGCCCGGGAGCCATTGCCAGCCCCGCTGCTGCAAAACCAGCTGTTTCGATAAAGTCGCGTCGTTTCAATTTCATGATTTACCCGATCCGGCGAAGTTTCGCTGCGGCTGCGTCGCGCCCTGCGTCATCCACCTGTTGTAGATAACCAGTGAAACTGCCGTGACACCGGCCAGGGCCGCGAAAATGATCCACATGATATCGGGGCGGTTGATGCCCTGCGGCCCGAAATACTGGTAAGACAGCCCTGACAGCAGTCCACCGAACAGGTTACCCAACGCCACGCACCAGTAAAAATAACCCATGTACATGCCGACCTTATCGGGCGGTGCGATACGCCCGGCGTATTCTTTCGAACGGGGGCTGGCCATCATTTCACCGACAGAGAAAACCAGTATCGCTGAAACCACGATCCAGCCGCTCATGCCCACCAGGTACAAGCCAAAGCTGGCAATGGTCACACACACGCCGGCAATGATGCTGGTCAGCGGCGAAGTCTTGCGCATCAACCAGGAAACAAACACCTGGAAGCAGATGATCCCGAAGGCATTGAGATTGATCAGGTGTTCGGGCTTGACCTGCCCGTGTTCCAGTACAGCGCGTGACCAGTTAGTCGTATCGAAGCCCATCCCCTGGGCAATTCCGGTAAACCACGTGGCCATGGGACCGAAAGTGGCTATCAGGTCAGAAGTATCGACATAATCACGGATGTACTCCGGCAGGGTCATGAAGATCTGGTTGAAGGATATCCAGAAACCCGCCATCAGCAACAGGAACAGCAGATAACGCCCTTCCCCGATGATCATGGGCTGTGAATACCAGGCACGCCCGGATCGGCCCGGCTCGCCGCCCCGTAACAGAACGTCCGCGATCAGGTTAATAGCCAGCCAGCCGGCAGCAACCATCCCGACCAGCGAGAAACTCCACCACTTGGATCCCATGACGAGCACGACCAGCAGGCCACTGACCAGAATGAAGAACCGCAGGTTGCCAACCACACCCACCATGCCTTTGAACACCTCAGACAATGACCGGTGACTCTCGGCTTCCGCGTCCCGCGGCGGCTCCTTGTAGATCAGCAGGCAAACAATGGACAGGATCACGATCCAGCCACTGGAGGCATAGAACACCAGATCCCAGTTCCAGCCACGTAAGACACCTGCCACGATCGGCCCGATAAACCCGCCGATATTGACCATCATGTAAAAAATGCCAAAACCCACCGAGCCGTTTTCTTCGTTGGTCGATTTGGCCACTGTGGAAATCACCACCGGCTTGAACATGCCATGCCCGACTGCGACCAGGAAATAAGTGCCCAGGAAGGGCCAGAACCCGGTGGGCAGGGACAACAGCAGGTAGGCCGGCGCCATCACGGCCGCTGAAGCCAGAAACATCGGCTTGTAACCGTAGCGATCCGCCAGCGCTCCAAACACCGCGGGAAAAAGGTACAGGAAAAAGGTGGCCAGGCCCTGGATCACACCGCGGTCGGTCGAAGAAAAACCCAGCCCCCCATCCTCGACAGAGCCTGTGAGATACAAGGAGGAGACAGCGTAAAAGCCATACCAGCCCATCCGCTCGAAGATCTCCATCGTATTAGCGGCCCAGAATGACTTGGGAAACTGGCTCAGGGTTCCACTATTGGCAGGCATGGGATGGCTCGCTCAGACTTTGTTGTTGGAATGGTGTTTGTACTTTACTTCACACATCAATGCCAGATTATCCTATGCTTTAGATTGATCTGCATTGAGGAATAAAACCATGGGCCACTGTTACAACTCGACTGTCGTCGACGCACCAATTCAGGAAACCTGGAAAACTATTCGCGATTTTCATGGCCTGGACTGGGCCGCGCCGGTGGTCGAGAAGGTCGATAAAATCGGCGATTTTGCGGGTGATCAACCGGGCGCACGACGCGTTTTGAACGGCGTTTTCCATGAAACCCTGGTTTCGCTGGACGACGGCAACCACCAGTTCAGCTACAGCATCGACGACGGGCCAGGTCCGGTGGCGAAAGAAGCCGTCTCCGATTACATCGGCGCAGTCAGGCTGCATGCCGTCACCGACACAGGACAGACCCTGGTCGTGTGGACCTCATCTTACAAGTCAGATGACAGCGAGGCGGTCGGGGCGCTTTGCAACCCTATTTACCAGGCATTGCTCACCGCGTTGAAAGCTCACTTCAGTACTTAAAACTTCGATACGATGATCCGGCCCAAAATCGGAATTTCCATCAGGTCTATCAGAAACCACTTTATTGAAAGGAATCCCAACGTGCGAAGTCATTCCATCTCTATCCGCCTCTTTGCGACCTTGATCTCTGCGGCAGTCATGTTTTCAACCGTAAATGCGGCAGAGATAACTGACGAAAAAAGCCTTGATAATGAACTGTCGCTGATTGCCAGCTGGCTCGACGGCCAGCGCGCCTACGACCGGGTTCCAGGCCTGTCCGTCGCGATCGTGCATGACCAGGAATTGCTTTGGAGTGGAGGGTCGGGATATGCGGACACTGATCGCAAAATACCGGCCCGGCCAGACACCATTTACGGTATCTGCTCGATTTCCAAGCTGTTTACCGGCATTGCCGTCATGCAACAGCGTGATCAGGGAAAAGTGAGCCTGGATGACGATGTTGCAGCGTTATTGCCGTGGTTCGATCTTGAACGGGTCCATCCGGGAAGCCCTGCTATCACGCTTGAGGGTTTGCTGAGCCATTCAGCCGGTTTGCCCCGCGAGTCGGATTCACCGTACTGGTCACCGCCCGACTTTCCTTTCCCTACGCAGTCGGAAATCAGGGACAGGCTGGGCAGCCAGTCCACGCTTTACCCGGCTTCACGCTACTTTCAATACAGTAATCTTGGTCTTACCCTGGTTGGCGAGATCGTAGAAGAAAAGTCTGGTCAGGACTACCAATCCTATGTCCGCGAGCACATTCTCGCGCCATTGGACATGGCTGATACCGACACCGGATTCCCAACGGACGACAGGGAGAAACGCATCGCCACCGGCTACTCGTTCCCCAACCGTGACGGAGTCATCAATCCCCTCCCCCGTTATGACGCCCGGGGCATCACGCCCGCGGCCGGATTTGCGTCAACCGCGCTGGACCTGGCGAAATTCGCTTCGTGGCAATTCCGGGTGCGCTCGGGCACCGGTGACAAAGTACTTTCAGGCAATACCCTGAGAGAAATGCAACGGGTTCACTGGATGGACTGGGACTGGGATACTTCCTGGGGCCTGGCGTTTGGCATCTACCGGATGGGTGAACGTACCCTGACTGGCCACGGCGGAAGCTGCCCGGGCTTCAACACGCGCATCTACATCGATCCCATCAGTCAATATGGTGTCGCGGTGATGGCCAACCGCAACAATGCCCAGGTAAATGCCTACGCCAGCAAGATACTCGATATCCTTGAAGCCGGCGGCACAGAAGCTGACGCAGATGGGACGGCAGGCCTGGACCTTGCAGCCTACGTCGGCAGTTACGACACAAAGCCCTGGTCAGGCGAAGACCTGGTGTTTCGCTGGAAAGACGGCCTGGCCATCATCTCGCTGCCGACCATGGACCCTGTGGGTGACATGGAGCTCTTGAAGCATGTTGAAGGTGACCGTTTCCGGATCATCCGGAGCGACGAACAGCCGGGTCATGAAATATTTTTTACCCGGGGTTCAGACGGCCAGGTCAGCCACCTGAACTATCACAGCAACCATCAACCGAAAATGTAAGGGTAACCTACGTCAGCACGTTACGTTTCAACATGGCCTGGGCGTAGAAATACAGAAACAGGGCGATAACCCAGATCACTGCAGTGAACATGGCGCCTTCTGAGCCCATGACTTCCATGCCATTGGAAAGCACGAAGTTGTAAACCGTGCTCACGGCCATCCCGAGAATGGACAGGCCAAACAGCCAAACCGCCCAGGCTTTGCGCAACAACAGGCTCAGCGAACCCAGTACAGACGCCCATACCGCTATGGCCCAGGCGGCATCCATCCACGGCGGAAAAGCGTAAAAATATTCAAGCTGTTCCGGCGTGAACTGGCTCATGTAGGACTCCAGGCGAAACTGGGTCGCAGAATAGTCGAAGGCACCAACGGCATTCCATAAAACGGCAAGTACACCTACGATCCAGAGGTGAATGGGAGTTTTAGCGGCTGTTTGATTCATAAAACTGGCTCCGGTTGTCTCCACTCAATAATAGCAGTAATGAAAAATTTTGCCGGACTCGCCGATGAGTTTCCATACAGTCAGAAATTCGACATTTTCCGGTGTTTTGGGTGATCTAAATCATAGTAAATCAACCCTCCTGGGAGCACTCTTTAGCCGAGTCAGTTCAGCGGTTTTTCCGCGAAACAATCTGCTTCCGGAATTCCGCTTTGAATCAGCGAAAGGAAGTAGCTGTGAACAGTAAAAAGTCATCTATTTCAGCAAGTTCAGAAACCAGCCCGCCTGTGGATCGCAGTGGACTTCTCGACTACCTTTGGGCCGTCCAGAACAAGCATGGCTATATCAGGTCCGAGGATATTGCAGCGTGTGCGAAATCGCTGAATATTTCCTCGATCGACGTGGAAGGTGTCGTTTCTTTTTACCACTTTTTCCACCGTAAACACTCGGGCCAGTTCACCATTTACCTGAACAACAGCCCGGTATCTGAATGCAAGGGATTCGAAAGAGTCAAGCAGGCCTTCGAGGCAGCTACGGGCGGTAAATTCAACGGCGTCGACCCCAGTGGGCAATGGGGGTTGTTCGAGACTGCCTGTATCGGGCTCAGCGACATGGAACCGGCGGCCCTGATCGATTTCTACCCGTTCACCAACCTCAACAGCCTCAAGGTCAAGGACATTGTGGCACGGTTGAAACAAGGCGCCACGCCAGCCGAAATTTGTGACACGGTGCCGGACCATATCCGCTCGATTCCTGAGGGCGACAAGGCCATACTCCTGCGCGAATATGATCCCGGCACTGCGCTGGAAGCTGTGCGGGACCACTCGCCGGAATCCGTACTCGCTGCCATCAAGAAATCCGGGCTCAGGGGCATGGGCGGTGCATTCTTCCCCACTGGATTCAAATGGGAAGCTTGCCGCAAAGACCCGGAGTCCCCGAAATACATTTTCTGCAATGCAGACGAAGGCGAGCCGGGAACGTTCAAAGACCGGGTACTCATGAATTCATTGCCTGGCTTGATGCTGGAGGGAATGGCCATCGCTGGCTATGCGGTAGGTTCGTCCGTGGGCACTATCTACCTGCGCGGCGAATACACCTGGATGAAGGACAAACTGCAGCACACCATTGACCATTTCCGCAAGATGAACCTGCTTGGCAAGGACATTTGCGGCATTGAGGGTTTCGACTTTGAGATCCGCCTGCAACTGGGCGCCGGCGCCTATGTCTGTGGCGAGGAAACGGCCATGCTGAACTCTTTGGAAGGCAAGCGTGGCGAACCCCGCAACAAGCGCTTCTTCCCGACCGAGCGCGGCTACCTGCAAAAACCCACCGTGATCAATAACGTGGAAACGTTTTGCTGCGCGGCACGGATCATCCAGTTGGGTGTGGACCATTATTTGCAGACCGGCACCCCTGCTTCACCGGGCACCAAGCTGCTCAGTGTTTCCGGCGACTGCCGCCTTCCCGGAATCTATGAAATCGAGTGGGGCACGACGGTCAGGGAAATTCTTGAAAAATGCGAGGCCGACCGGCCCCATTTCATCCAGGTCAGTGGTCCCTCCGGCGAGTGTATCTCGATGGATGAGGCCGACCGAGCCATTGCCATGGATGACCTGGTGAGTGAGGGCTCCATCATGATTTTCAGCAGGTCCAGGGATATCCTGGACATCCTGCGGAACTACAACCATTTCTTTAAGCACGAGTCCTGTGGGCTGTGCACGCCCTGCCGCGCGGGAAATTACATCCTCGAGAAAAAACTTGAACTGTTTGCGGCAAAACTGGCACATCCATCGGATGTTGAAGATGTCCGGTCATGGGGAAAGATAATGAAACTGACCTGCAGGTGTGGACTGGGTAAAACAGCGCCAAATGCGCTGCTGATGGCCCAGGATAAATTCCCTGAATATTTTGAAAGCATCGTTGATCAGAACCCCGAACGGCTCAGCAAAGGCTTCAGCCTGAAAGACGCCGTCCGCGAGTACGACCGCTTCAGCAGTTAACCCAGGTTGAGTAAATCATCCATGAACAAAGCAAAGAAAAAGACCAACGGCAAGGCCGCTAAAACGGCCGGCCAGATCACCATTACCATTGACGGCAAGGAAATCAAGACCACCGCCGGCCGCAACCTGGTGCAGGTAGCCAACGAGAACGACATCTTCATTCCCAGCCTGTGCTATTTCGAGAATATCGAGCCTCCGCTTGGCACCTGCAGGGTCTGCACCTGCAAGATCAACGGTGGGGCGGGTCCGGCCTGCACAGAGTCTGTCAAGGAAGGCATGGTGGTCGAGACCGCCACTGACGAACTGAAAGACGCCCGCAATGCGATCGTTGAAATGATGTTTTCCGAGGGTAACCACTTCTGCCCGGGCTGTCAGAAAAGCGGTGACTGCGACCTGCAGCACATGGCCTATGAACTGGGCCTGCGGCAAACCCGCTTCCCGCACGTGTTCAAGGACCGGCTGATCGACTTCAACCCTTCGCGCATGATCATGGAGCACAACCGTTGCATCAAGTGCGGGCGGTGCGTCAAGGAAGTGTTCACCGACGATGGCAAAGCGGTGTTCTCGTTTCGCTACCGGGGTAATGAAACCCGCGTGGGAATTGACTACGCGCAGGAAGAGCAGCTTAATGACGAGCAGGCACGAAACGCCATGAACCTGTGCCCGACCGGCGCCATTATCGTCCGTGGCGAGCTGCATGCCAGGCCGTTTGGCGGCCGCCGCTTCGACATGGAATCGGTGCAGAAGAATGAGCCGGTGAAAGAACTTGAGATCACCCTGCCCAAAGAAAAGAAGACCATCGCGACCATTTCTCTCGCCGGTTGCTTCGGCTGCCACATGTCACTGCTGGATATCGACCTGAAGCTGCTGGATTTGGTTGAAGTTGTCGACCTGCACAAATCACCGTTGAACGACATCAAGGAGTTCACCAAGCGCTGCGATATCGGCCTGATCGAGGGCGGGTGTTGCAACGCCGATAACGTCGAAGTACTCCGCGAATTCCGCCGCAAATGCGACGTGCTCGTAGCCTTTGGCGAATGCGCCCTGTGGGGTGGCGTACCCTCCATGCGAAACACCATCCCGCTGAGCGAGTGCCTGGAAGAGGCCTATCTCAACTGCATCACCTCGATGCCGGATGAATGCGCGGTCCCCTACCACGAGGACCTGCCGAAAATTCTCGACAAAGTGTATGCCTGTAGCGAGATCGTCGATATCGACTACTTCATTCCCGGTTGCCCGCCAGACGCCAATCACATCTGGAAGTCCGTACTGAGCCTGGTATCAGGCGCAGAGCTGCCGGTTTTATATTCCGAATTCAAATACGACTGAGCCATGAACACAAAAGCGCAAAAGATCACGATAGATCCTGTCACCCGGGTGGAAGGGCACGGACGTGTCACTGTCCAACTGGATGATCAGGGCAAGGTGGAACAGGCACGGTTTCATATCGTCGAGTTCCGTGGATTTGAACGTTTCATCCAGGGCCACCCTTACTGGGAGGCGCCGCTGCTGGTGCAGCGGCTGTGCGGTATCTGCCCGGTCAGCCATCACCTGGCCGCAGCCAAGGCCATCGACCAGATTTATGGCATAGACCCGGAAGACCTGCATCCGACGGCGACCAAGATTCGGCGGTTGCTGCATTACGCCCAGGTGTTCCAGTCCCACGCATTGCACTTCTTCTACCTGGCGTCCCCCGACCTGCTGTTCGGCGTCGACGCTCCGGTGGAGAAGCGCTCGGTGGGCGCAGTCGCCATTGAGCACGGCGACCTGGCCCGAAAAGGCATCCAGATGCGCCAATTCGGCCAGGAGCTGATCAAGGCGCTGGCCGGCAAAAAGATACACGGAATAACCGCCATTCCAGGCGGCGTCCACAAGAACTTCTTGCCCGAAGAACGGGATTATTTCCTGCAGGAAAATGAAACGCCTTCAATTGACACCATGATCCAATGGTCGCAGGAAGTTGTCGCTTTCATCAAGGACTACCACGACGAGCATTTCAGATGGCTGGACTCATTTGCCAGCTACCCATCGGGCCATCTCGGCCTGGTCGATAGCAATGGCTCGCTGGAATTCTACGATGGACGAATGAGAGCCATCGACAGCCAGGGCGAAACCACGCTCCAGGATGTGCACAGTGACCAGTACCTCAAGTACTTCGGCGAAGGTGTGGAGAAATGGTCCTATATGAAGTTTCCATTCCTGCGCCACCTTGGCCGCAGCGCAGGCTGGAACCGCGTTGGCCCATTAGCACGTCTCAATGTCTGCGACCAGATTTCCACGCCTCTGGCCAACGAGGAACTTAAGGAGTTCAAGGCCTATACCAACGGCCGGCCCAATAATCACACCATGCATTCTCACTGGGCGCGCCTGATTGAAGTGTTGCATTGCGCCGAGCTGATCAAGGATTTGCTTAACGATAAGAACATCCTGGATGCAGTGGAACGCCCGAAGGTCAACCGGCAGCCGGAAGGTATCGGCATCATCGAAGCGCCGCGCGGCACACTGATCCACCATTACAAGGTCGATGAAAAAGGCAGCATCACCAAGTGCAACCTGATCGTGTCCACGACGCACAATAACGAGCCCATGAACCGGGCCGTGCAGTGGGTGGCACAGAATGTGCTGGACCAGCAAAAGGAAATTACAGACGGCATGCTCAACCAGGTGGAAGTAGCCATCCGGGCCTATGATCCCTGCCTGAGTTGCGCCACCCATTCCATGGGCCAGATGCCACTGATGCTGACGGTACTCGATGCAGAAGGCAGGGTCGTGGCCGAGCATGTTAAGGAGTCCAGGTGATCCTGCTATTCGGCATAGGTAACTGCGGCCGCGGCGATGATGGCCTGGGCTGGGCGTTCCTGGACCGGCTTCAGCAAGGAACGGCGTTTCCAGGCCAGGTCGAATACCGCTACCAGTTACAGGTCGAGGACGCGGCACTGGTCAGCCGTGCCGAACGCGTGATCTTCATAGATTCGTTCAAGGGAAACCTGCCCGCTGGCTTTCAATGGATGCCTTGCGAGCCCTCGAAGAATTTTGAATTCACCAGCCACGTGCTGGCCCCGTCAGCAGTCATGTACCTGTGCCAGGACCTTTACGGCCAACAACCGCCGGCGGACCTGTTGCTGATACAGGGAGACTGCTGGGACTTGCAAACCAGGATGTCGGCCGCAGCGCAAAGCCGCCTGGAAATGGCTTTGGCATCGTTCAGCTCCCATGTTGGAAGCTGGGATACACCCCCGTTATTCAGTCAAGGCAGAGCCTGAGCCAGGCATCTGCGGCTCTCCAAAGCCCAGGTCTCCGAGACGCCCGGCTTACGTTGCGGCAGCGTCATGATCAGCCTGGAACCATTCATATATTTTTCCTTTTGAAACCAGATACAACCTTTTTTATATTGTTCATGAAATGCGTTTCACTGAACAGCTCGGAGCGTTCTCCCAAAGCCTTCCGCAACCTGGATTCAGTTTTCTCATCTGCAAGCACCTGGCAGATTTTCTCCACCGCATCGTCATCCGAATCGTATCGAAGCTCCGGATGGTCTCCCACTATTTCCACCTGCCCGCCGCTATTTGGAACGAACACCAGGCAGCCCGCCCGCGTTAATTCCGCTGGAGCAATTCCAAAATGTTCATCCGGCATCCCGTGTATACCAAACCGGCAGCCCGACACCAACCGCTCCAATTCTTCCCTGCTGATGGACTGGTGCATACGCACCCAGTCTCCGGCCGCAGTCATTCGATCCTTTAGCCTGTGAACGTAATCTTTGCCGGAAACAGCATCTTCATCGCCAATGATTTCCAACTCTACGTCATGTCCCCGTGCACGAACTGCAGCGATCACATCGATGATTTCCAGCAGGCGTTTGTAGGGACTCAACCTTCCCAGGCAAACAAAAGTGTTGCCACGCTCTACCCAGGGTACATTCGGCCCATCCCATCGCACAGGGGGATAAACGACCACCGGCTCTACACCATACGTTTTGCGAAGTACGTCGGCTGTCCAGTGCGAATTGGTTACCATCAAATTGCTCTTGACCCGGGACAGCCTGATTCCGGAGATCAGTATCCAGGGACGCAATTGACCCCTTAGAAACATACTCAGACGTTGACCGCTGGACAGGTTCTCTACTTTTCGAAACGCCTCCATGTGGCGCTGCATGTGTGGAAAATGCGTGTACTGAATACCCGGGCGGCCAAAATCAAACTCATCGTCGCAGGTCATTACCGCGTCGAATTTATGAGAAATTCTCTGACAGAAACGCATCAACCAGGCCAGTCGCTGTGCACTGAAAGGGTCCGGGTCCAGCTTATTAACGTGATTCAATGGAAATGGAAGTCGCTTGACAGCGAAATCACTGCTCTTCAAATCAGTACCAAAATGCTTGTTTATCGCATCGAAATCAGGGACGTAGGAGCAGAACAAGGTGATGTCCCATTCCTCGCGCAAAGCCTGCAGGCTCCAGGCAAGAACGCAGTTTCCGCCACCGTAAGCACAGAAGCCGGTAGACATGTAGAGCAAAGTTGGCTTGTTAGATACTGTTTTCATCCAAATTACATTATTAAGATTTTCAGATTTTTTCCATCCGCGAAGCGCAATCCCAGCGCATGCCGAAGGGGCTGAGTTCGATCCAGCAACCACTGGTAAGCGTAAAGTCGCCGGCTGTTGTAGAAGTAAAGAATGTCATCGAGCAGCACTTCCTGCTCCAGCACCTGGTCGTGGCTGATTCGCAGAGTCCAGTCCATGTCTTCGGCATAATCAATTTCGGCAAATGGATATCTTGCTGCTATGTGTCGACGAATTGGCGTGATGTGACAGGGCGGCCGGAGATACCGGCCTTTGTGGTAGTGCCAATCCCGGTACCTGGCTGAATGAACCATTTTCCGTGGGTGTTTGCCGCGGAAAGTAATCTCGCCGGCGAAGCTGATGCAGTCGGCCCCTGGATTTTCGCGAATGGTATTTACCAGTTTACCCACGTAATCCCGACTGACCGAGTCGTCATCATCAATGAACACGATAAACCGTCCCCTGGCCTGGCTGATCAACTGATTTCGCTTGGCACCGACAGCCGCGCTTCCAGCGTCACGCAGAACCAGGATTTCAACGATGTCCCGGCTATTCGTTAGCCTTAACTGCAGCTCCAGTTCGCTGCATAGTTTTTCACACAAAGATGTTCTCGCCTCCAGGGTAGGAATCAGAATACTGAGAAGGCATTCGGCGCGATCAGCCATGCCTGGATCCCATTATGCGGTCCCGGAAGTGTGCCAACAGCCCCAATCCCAGCCCCAGGCCGCTGTAGGCGTATTGCAACCAGACCATCGCAACGGCACGAAGCGCGAACAGATTGCCGCGCGCCGTTCGAACAAAAGACAGAAACTGCCTGTTCAGAAAAATCAGCGTCAGCAGCAGACCAAGCTCGAGCAGTACCAGGCCCCATGCGCCCCCTCGATAAAAAATCACTGCCACCAACATCAGGAACACAATCATTACACTGGCTATATTGTTTGATGATGTATTCAGGTCATTGCGGTAAATCCTGTGCTCCAGCATGATCCGGGTCCACGGTATCGCCCGTTGAAACACGTCGCTTCTTATCAGGGATGGCAGCGAATACCGTTTGTTGTGGGTGAGCTGGATTGAGGGGCAAAGTAAAATCCGGCGCCCTGCTTGATGCAAGCGATAGCCCAGATCCACATCTTCCATGAACCGCAGCTCTTCCTGGAAACCGCCAATGTCTTTGAAGACGGAGTGGAGGATCGCACCGAATCCCCCACAAAAAGTCGCGGCCTCACGGCTAGAAACCTGGTGTGTGAAGTGATGCTGGAGGTTTTTATATTGGGAAAAAAAATTTTCCTGTGGTGTGTCATGCTGGAAAGAGCAGAACAAGGCGGAGATTTCAGGATGAGCATTGAATTTCTCCAGTATCTGGCCGAGAGTCTCCGGTTCCACCATCATATCGGCATCAAGAAAAAACAGCACCTCGGCACTGGCAAGTCGTGCACCGATATTGCGCGCGGCAGCCTGGCCCCCGTTCTGATCCAGGCTCACGTAATGGTCGCAACGGGATGCGGCCACTTCTTCACTGCCGAGGTCGGAACCATCATCTACAATGATGAGTTGGTAAGCCTTCAGCAACGACCGGTCCAGGGAGTCCAGGCATTTTTTCAGATTAGCCGGATCGTTGTAGACCGGAATGATGATCGAAATCCTAATCAAGGGCCCGGTACTGCATTGTCAGGTTTTTCATACAAGTTCAGCAACCGGCCAGCCAGCAGGTCCCAGTCGTAGTCCTGTTCGACTCTTCTGCGCCCTGCCTTTGCTTGCTCGTTCCGTGTTTTGTCATCTTCCAATAGCTGTACAACGCAATCCGCGAATGCCTGGGCATTATCCGCAACGAGAATATCGGTTCCCTCACGCAACGCAAGCCCTTCCTTGCCGAGGGTCGTTGAAACAACGGGGCGGCCCAGGGCCATGGCTTCCAGAATCTTCAGCCGCGATCCGCCACCACTGCGCAATGGCACGACGGCAATTTTCGAGCGCGCATAGTACGGTGTTGGATCGGCGACGCGGCCGGTAATGTTTACCCCGTCCGGTTTCGCCAGGCCGGCCAGATGCTCTTTTCCTCCTGAACCTACGACATTCAATTGGCAAGCTGGTCTCCTGGCCCGGATCAGCGGCAGGATTTCCCGGCAGAAAAAACGTACGGCATCCCGGTTTGGCAGATAGCCCATTGTGCCGATAAACAGTATTTCCTCGGTACCCTCGTGCGGGGGCGGCAAAGGCATCAAGGTCGTGCAGTCGACACCGTTCTCGATGACTGCAATATCACGGTGTACCCCCAATTCATGGAGCCTTTCACGGTCGCATTCTGAAACAGCGATAAGCTGTTGAAAACCGTTTGCCGCGGTGGCCTCCCAACCGCGCATCAACCACCATTTCAAGGCGGCCGGTATGCGACTGAAACCTGAACTCATGTCCAGCATGCTGCGGTATTGCTGCACACCAATATTGTGCAGTGAAAGCACTGTTACTCCCTTAAAATCCGGCGCAAGTGCGGCCCGGTATGGCGCCAGGAAAGTATGCTCAAACTGGACCACATCAAAATTCTGCTGCCTTGTCAGTTCGGTTATTCTTTGCGCCAGTTCAGGGTAAAAATACGGTGCTGTAGCAATTGGCCGCCGCTGGCTCAAAGCACTCACCGCCGCAGCCAGCGTCCCCAGCTTGACCCGGTTAGCGACGACTCCATCGACATGCTGACAATACGTTTCAAGTTCCTTCGCGTGTCGCAGTTCATCTTTGAATTCGAGCAGGGAAAGCACCCAAACCCGATGGTGTTCCGCGACGCGTTTGAGCAAATTAAAGTCTCGTAATCGCGCACCGCTTTCAGGCGGCACGGGCAGACCAAAAGTTACATAAAGTATGTTCAATAAAATGCTTACCCTACCTTAAATGAAGCATATCAGCTCAAGGAAAACGGCAATGTCTACATTTTCAGTACCTGGGGAATGAGTTGCTGGTAACGGTCGATGAATGTCTCAAGGGCGAGACGGGCCCTGGAGAGATGGTCTTCGGTCATTGGCAGTGACAGGAACAGGTCGCCGCGGCTGCACAGAAGCACACCCTCCAGCAGCAACTCCATATGCAGCAGGGGCCGCATGGCCCGGCAGCCGGCGCTGATGTCCGACGTTTTCATGGTCGGCACCCTGGAGAAATGAATAGCGATGATCGAGCCCATGCCGTTGGCATGCATTGGAATGTCGCGTGCCGCAAAGAGATCGTTGAGGGACAGGCGGAAGGCCTCCGACCATTCGAAGAACTCCTGCGCGCGCTCAGGAGTATAGATCTTGCCCATCGCGGCACAGCCGGCCGCCATCGAGAAGACGTCGTTATTGAACGTCCCGGCGTGGTTCCAGCGGCCCGGCAGCTTGGGGTTGTAATGCTGCATGACTTCGGCGCTGCCACCGAAGGCGCCGATCGGGTGACCGCCGCCGATGAATTTGCCCAGGGTGGTCAGATCGGGCTTGTAACCCAGGATGCCGTGGCAGCCATGCGGACCGATCCGGGCCGTCTTGACCTCGTCGAAGATCAGCAGTGCCCCGACTTTCGACGTCATTCGTCTCAGCATTTCCATGAATTCCCGGTTTCCGGGAATGTTCCCTCCTGCTCCGAGGATGGGCTCGACGATGACGGCTGCCAATTCGTCCCCGTTGCGGCGAATCAATTCTTCAGTACCCTCGACATCGTTGTAATCCGCGAGTACGAAATCGAAAGGCAGGTTGAGGGCACAGGGCCCGTCCGGGAACTTGATCACGCCGCCGTGGTAGGAACCATTGAACGCCAAATATTTGGTTCGTCCGGTCAGCATCCGGGCGGTCGTCATGGCCCAGATGTTGGCCTCGGTCCCCGAGTTGCAAAACCGGATCTGGTCGATGCCGGGAAACCGCTCGCACAGGAGATCCGCCAGCTTGCGCTCGTGCTTGGTCGGAGCCCCCATCGCGTAACCGTGGGCCAGCGCCCGGTTGATGGTTGACGTGATGGTGTCGTTGGAGTGACCGAACAGACCGGCCGAGTACTCGCCGACGAAATCCACGTAGCGGTGGCCGTCCACGTCGACCAGTTCGGCTTCTTCGCCCTCTGCCATGGTCAGCGGGAACGGATCGAAATGGAGCACGGTGCGGGTATTTCCACCGGGCAGGGAATCCTCGGCAGCCTTGTCGGCGGCCAGGCTGAGGGGGTTGGCGGACTGGTAACGCGCGCGGGCGTCTTCAATAGCTCGAGTCAACGCTTCCATGGTTTACTCCTTTTCAGACTTTTTCCAGGACGACGGCAATGCCTTGCCCGACGCCGATACACATGGCGCAAAGGGCCATCTTCCCTTCACCCCGGTGTAATTGGTCCACGGCCGAAACCGCCAGCCGTGCTCCGCTCATGCCCAACGGGTGGCCCAGTGCGATGGCTCCCCCGCGGGTATTGATCCTGGGATCGTCATCGGCCAGGCCCAGTTGCCGGGTGCAAGCCAGCGCCTGGGCCGAAAAGGCTTCATTGAGTTCAATCACGTCAAATTCATCCAGGCTCATCTGCAGGCGTTTCAGCAATTTTTGGGTCGCCGGTACCGGCCCGATTCCCATGATCCTGGGAGGAACTCCTGCCACCGCCATTCCCAGAATGCGAACCCTGGGCTCCAACCCGTGACGTGCTGCACCAGCTTCAGAAGCCAGCAACAGTGCAGCGGCGCCATCGTTGATGCCGGAAGCATTCCCTGCTGTCACCGTGCCATTCGGAAACAGCGACCGCAACTGGGCCAGTTTTTCCAGCGAGGTGTTGCGGGGATGCTCGTCCGTATCCACAATCAGCGGGTCTTTTTTGCGTTGCGGGACGCTGACAGCGCAAATCTCAGCGGCCAGTCTGCCATCCTGTTGCGCCGCTGCGGCCTTTGACTGACTCCAGAAGGCAAATTTGTCCTGGTCTTCGCGGCTGATGGACAGGTCTTCGGCCAGGTTTTCCGCCGTTCTCGGCATTACGTCTGTACCATACTGCTCAGTCAGCTTTTTGTTGATAAACCGCCACCCCATGGTGGTGTCGTGCATTTCCTGGGTTCGTCCAAAGGCGCTTTCCGCCTTGCCGATTACAAAAGGTGAGCGCGACATGCTTTCGACGCCCCCGGCAATCATCAGGTCGCCTTCACCGGCTTTGATCGCAGTGGCAACACTGCCGACAGCGTTAAGACCGGAACCGCACAAGCGGTTGATGGTGCAAGCCGGTACTTCCAGCGGCAAGCCGGCCAGCAGACTGCTCATGCGTCCCACGTTGCGGTTGTCTTCCCCCGCCTGGTTGGCACAGCCCAGCATCACATCGTCCAGCGCAGCCCAGTCAACACCGGGGTTTCGCTCCATCAGGGCGGTGATCGGAATAGCCGCCAGGTCATCGGTCCGAACGGTGGAAAGGCCGCCAGCGTATCGTCCTACAGGTGTGCGAATGCCATCACAAATGAAAACATCGGTCATGTTATTTATCCTGTTCCGCCGGCAGAATTGGCGCGCCGGTTTTCGCTTCAACTTCCTCGAAAGTGACTCCTGGTGCGAGTTCGACCACGCGGAAACCATCCGGCGTGACGTCAACCACGGCCAGATCGGTATAGATGCGCGACACCACGCCGGGGCCGGTCAGCGGATAGCTGCATCGTTCGACCAGTTTCGGCTCACCGGTTTTAGTCGTGTGCTGGGTGATCACGTAAATATTTTTTACGCCCTGGACCAGGTCCATGGCGCCACCGACTGCAGGAATCGCACCCGGCGCACCGGTTGACCAGTTGGCGATATCGCCATTGGCCGCCACCTGCATGGTGCCAAGCACGCACACATCGATATGCCCGCCACGAATCATGCTGAAGCTGTCGGCGTGGTGGAAATAGGACGCACCGGGAACCGCCGTGACGTACTTCTTGCCGGCGTTCATCAGATCGAGGTCACGTTCGTCCTCAGCCGGTGGCGGCCCCATGCCCAGCAGACCATTCTCGGTGTGGTAGATAAATTCGCGGCCTTCCGGCACGAATTTCGCGACCAGTTCGGGAATCCCGATACCAAGATTTACGTAGGAGCCGTCGGGGATGTCCTGGGCGGCCCGCGCGGCCATTTGTTCTCTGTTCCAACCGGTACTCATAGGTAGCTCCTCCCTGCGTCGATCAGGGTATCTTCATGGACAGGTTCGCGTACCTCTACAACACGGTCGACAAAAATGCCTGGCGTAATGACATGCTCGGGATCGATTTCACCCAGGGCCACCAGTTTTCCCGTCTGTACGACGGTTGTGGTCGCGGCCATGCACATCAGGGGGCTGAAATTGCGGGCCGTCTTGTTGTAGGTCAGGTTACCCACTGGATCGGCGACCTCACACTTGACCAGTGCGAAATCTGCCTTGAGCCAGCGCTCCATTACGTAGGTGCGCCCGTCAAACTCATGCGACTCTTTGCCTTCGGCCAGCTCCGTTCCTACCGTGGTTGGTGTGAAAAACGCTGGAATTCCGGCTCCCGCGGCACGAATCCGCTCAGCAAGGGTTCCCTGCGGGACGAGTTCGAGTTCGATCCTGCCTTCTTTGTACAACTGCGGAAAAACCCTGGACTGGCTGGACCTGGGAAATGAACAGATCATCTTGCGAACCTGCCCATTACCGATCAGCGCCGCCAACCCTACTTCACCGTTGCCGGTGTTGTTATTGATCACCGTCAGATTTTTTGCGCCCTGGTCGATCAGGGCGTGGATCAGTTCGATCGGGCTGCCGGACGCGCCAAAACCACCTACCATCACGGTAGCCCCGTCAGGAATATCGGCTACCGCATCGATGACGGATGAAAACTTTTTATTGATCACCTGTTACTCCTCCTGGAGGGCGAAAAACTACAAAAACACCTCGGTTTCTTCCCACAGGGCCTCGATCCGGTCGATCCGGGCCGTTGCGTCCTGCTGAAGATCTTTTGCCACCCGTGCAACCAGTAGTTCGGCGATCGCCACGGAAGGTACCGAGCTATCAAACGGACCCACGGCCGGCACCTCTATTTCACACCAGGTATCAGCCAGCTCCACCAACGGAGACAGCGGACTATCAGTAATCGCCACGACGGTTACACCGGAGTCCGCGAACACACGGGCCGCGTTGGTTACCTGGCGCCGGTAACGGAAAAAATCGAAAACAACGGCGGCGTCCCGTGGCCCCGCATCACTCAGGTCAGTGCCAAACGAATGTTCTTCGAGGAAACGTACACCCGGGCGTACCATGGACAGGCCGCTATAGAATGCGTGGGCGCCCGCCTGCGACGTTTCACCGGAAAGTAACCAGACGTTTTTAGCGTTGACAATGGGAGCGGCCAGTTCTGCTAACCGATTACCTTCTAACGCGTTGAAAACTGATGTAATCGCGCTGTTGATGGCCATCTTCGCCGGCAGAGCGCTTTGTTTCTCGTGCCTGATCCGCTCGGACGGACGTGCCAGGCGATGGGACAAATCAACGCGAACGTGACGCTGTAGCTGTGTATAGCCTTCGAATCCGAGCGTATTGGCAAAGCGCACAATGGTTGGACGACTGGTGCCGACGTGATTGGCCAGGTCAGAAACCGTGCCAAAAGCGAGCAAGGTCGGCTCGGCCAGAACGGCCTCGGCTATGCGGCGTTCGGCGGGCGTCAGCTCGCTGCTGACCGCCGCCACGAGGTCCTTGGTAGACGTTGGCGTCCTCGCGATGTTCATTTTGTTACATTACCACAAATCTGTAGTTCAATGTGTTACATTAATAGCTGTTTGCAACCATTCAACACGAGGTGTGAAGTGGCACGAGAAGGCAGATACGTCACAGCGGAAAGAGAACAGGCGTTCCTGGATACCATTGAGAATCCCAAGTATGAACGCGAGATCATCAATGGTCTCAAGCCTTTCTTCGAGGACAAGGCGCCGGAGGACATCAAGAGCTTTTATTCCCCGGATGAACTCTCGATATTGTTGAACCTGAAAGGCACTGAACGTGATGTCGAAAGCCGCATGCCGGTAAAAATGACCCGACATTTCTTCGAGCTGGCCAAAACCAGCAAACCGTTGCAGCGCATCATCAAGGCTAATCCAAATGAAACCCTGAACCTGGCCGGTTCTGAAGATCCCGGGCACCAGATGGACTTTGCCCCGGTGGAAGGCCTGTTACATAAATACGAAATGGGCCTGTTGTACGTCGTGTCCACCTGCTCGGCACACTGCCGCTTCTGCTACCGCGAAGAACTGATCAGCCAGAAAGAAGTCGAGCGCCAGGACGGCACGGTGGCCAAGAAAGGGCTGGCCAAGATCAAGGACGTGACCGATTACGTCCGCGCCCACAATGACGTGGTTGCGGCCAACGGCGGGCGGCATCCGCAAACCAACCGTGAAAAACTGCGGGAAGTGTTGCTGTCCGGTGGCGACCCGATGGTGTTGCCCAACCGGAAAATTGGACAATGGATGGCTGCCCTGGCCGAAGCCGGCGTGGAAGCTATCCGCCTCGGCACCAAGGAAATGGCCTTCCACCCGAAGCGTTTCGACGTTGCCTTCCTGGCGATGCTGGACAATTTCCACGAGGCTTACCCGGATGTCGGGTTCCGGATCATGATTCACTTCAACCACCCGGACGAATTCCTGCTCAAGGCGCCCGATGGGACTTACCTGAAAAACCCGAACGGTTCACTTAAGTGGCACGACGATACCCGCCAGGCGATGGAAGCACTGGTCTCCCGAGGCTGGGTCAACATCGAGAACCAGGCGCCGGTCATCAAGGGGGTTAACGACGACCCTGATGCACTGCGGGTCATGCAACGTGCGCTGTACCGGATTGGGGTAGGTAACCACTACTTCTTCTGCGGTCGGGATATCGTTGCCTACCAGGCATTCAACGTACCGATTGAAACGGTATGGAACATCCTGAACGAATCACAAAAGGGTTTATCCGGGGTAGAAACCCATGCCCGCCTGTCCATCACCCACTACAAGGGCAAGACAGAGGTCGCGGCGGTTACCAGCGAACCCATTCCGGGTGTAGCGGGCACCGAAAACGGTGTGCTGATCTTCAAAATCCTGCGTAATGCACTGGATGCACCGGACCGCGGAAAGGTCTGCATCGTCGGACGTAATCCGGATGCGATTTGGTTTGATGACTATGAAGACCGCGTAATTTTCGATGAAGCAGGGTTGTTCGAATACTCCCGGGTGGATAAGGAAGCGGTCAAAGCCATCCAGGCGGAGCAACTGTAAAAGCCGGTACAGGAAAATTCCGCGACCGATTTTTATGCCGGGAATCGTCTAACATTCATATAGCATCGCTCCGATGGGAAAGAAGATGGCGATTTATCTGGATGACAGAAAACTCGTCAAACGGTTGCTGGCGGGTGACGAACCTGCCTTTCAACAGTTTTTCGACGAGAATTTCAGCCGACTTTATCGTTTTGCGTTGGCCAGGACTTCTCATGACCAGGAAATTGCCAAAGAGATTGTCCAGGCAGCACTATCCCGGGCCTTGACCAAGGCACATACCTACCGCGGCGAATCAGCCTTGTTCACCTGGCTATGCGCGATTTGCCGTAACGAAATCACAGACTGGATGAGGCGCAATGCCCGCTATAGGGAGCACATTGTACTGACGGAGGATTACCCGGAAATCCAGGCGGCCGTCGATTCGTTCCTGGCACCCGAGTCAGAAGATCCCGGGCGGCACTATCAAAAATACCAGGCGTCCCGGCTGATCCAGGTGGCGCTGGACAAACTGCCCCCGAAGTATGGCGATGTCCTTGAATGGAAATACATCGAAGGATTTTCGGTCAAGGAAATTGCCTTAAAAATGGATCTGAGCCCGACCGCTGTTCAATCACTTCTGGCAAGGGCAAAAATTGCTTTCAAGGAGATGTACAGCACGCTGGCCAGACCGGTATTCAGAGAGGCAACATCATGAACGGCACAGAACACCCCAATAACCCGGCGAAAGAAAACACTCTGGAAGAGCTGTTTCGCCACGCTTCCGTGAGGGAAAAGCCTCCCCATGAAGATGAGCAGGCGATCCGGCAGGCGTTGCATGAACAGTGGAAAGAACTGACCCGGAAGAACAAACGACGCAGGACCTTTATGACCTGGGCGGCGGTTGCCTCAGTGGCGCTGGCAGTGGTTGTTGGTTTGAACCTGGGTAAAAACCCGGTAAGCAATGTGCCCGTGATGGAAATCGCGCAAGTCGAAAAACTGGAAGGGCGAGTGCTGAATCAGCCAAGCGGCGACTCAACCGGGATTAACCTGGAGTCCTCCGCGGTACTGGAACCCGGGAACAGGATTGTATCCGCTGAAAAATCCGGCCTGGCCATACGGTGGATGAGTGGTGAATCCATCCGGGTGGATGAGCACACGGAACTCAGGCTCACATCAGCCAGTGCAATGGAACTGGTAAGCGGAAGAATATACCTCGACACGAGTGATGCCGAGACCAGCTCAAAGCTTGTGATTACTACCCCATCAGGCACTATCCGGCACCTGGGAACGCGCTATATGACTGAGGTGTCTGCTGGTGGTACTTCGGTAATTGTCCGGGAAGGCCGGGTACAGGTATTGCATGCAAAATGGGCTGCCGAGGCATCCGCTGGAGAGCAACTGAATGTGAATGTTGCGGGTGGCTACGAGCTGGAACCCGTTGTGACCTATGGCCCCCGCTGGCAGTGGACCGAAGAACTCGCACCGGCCT